>Ga0209006_10001958_pt1 | contig 18677 bp, 18 predicted proteins | sample JacPin_JW_Ref_O2_FD_188567 | JGI IMG/M metagenome (GOLD analysis project Ga0209006, IMG submission 188567) | Forest soil microbial communities from Algoma, Ontario, Canada - Jack Pine, Ontario site 1_JW_Ref_O2 (SPAdes) (version 2) | ecosystem: Environmental > Terrestrial > Soil > Boreal...
CCCAGAGTTCCGGCGACCAGTGGATAAGTCTCGCTATTCATGATGCCGAGATAGACGAGTTCCTGAGCTCCGCCTGCTGTTTCTAGTGCGCCGAAGACGATTGCCAGCAATGCAAACGGCATTTGACCGCGCATCGGTTGATCCTCCTTAAGAATTGCGATTTGCACGCGTCTGTCCACTTACTGGCTATTTATTCCGCGCAGGAGCGGACGGCATCTCCGCCAAGCGATGCATGCCAGTCCGGCGCACCCAGAAAAGAACGATCCAAGCGAGGGCGGCGGCTGCGTAGACGGCCAGGAACATCGCCGCGAGAGTTGGAAGAAACGTGAGGCGCTCAGGCTGAATTGGAGCGATGGACGGATTGGTGTGGGGCAGCGAGGCCTGGATGGCTTCGCCCTTCTCGATGGCCAGAACGACTCCTGCCAGGATGATGGTCATCAGCACGGCAGTGGATTTGGGAAAACGAAATTGGGATGGCATGAGGAACCTCCTTAAAGGTGGCTGCGATGGCAGAGGTGTCCAGCAATGGAACGCGAACAGTGATAGCGAGTGTTCTTGCAAAGCGCCATGAATCAAGCCCGTCAGTTCGCGAAGAAAGAACAGTCCGCGCCGCCAACGGCCTCCAACGCATGCTTCGCGGTACGACTCGAGAAGCACGGAGATCATTTCGTCGCCGAATTCGAAACAAAAAGCGGCGGGATAGAGCATGAGCAGGGCGCGGTAGAGGGAGAGCATGGATTATGTCTCCTTGTGGGCGACGCGCAGGCTCGCCAGATGGGTGAGATGTTTCATGCGGATAATTTCGACCCGCAGGTTGCGCCTGCCGGCGGGCGAAAGGCGATAGGCCTGGCGTCCGCGGGAGATGTCGTCGCTGTTTTCTTCAAAGCGCTGGATCCAGCCTTCTTCGAGCAGCCGCCGCAGGGCGCCGTAGAGAGTGCCGGTGCTCAACTTGACCCGGCCACCGCTCATGGCTTCGACGTCTTTGAGAATGGAATAGCCGTGCCGGGGGTTTTCGGCGAGGCTGAGCAAAATCAGGAGCACGGGTTCGGTCAACGGAGGAGTTTGCATATGGCCTTTTACGACATGTCGTATAACGCCATATTGGAACATGCGACCGGCCGAGTCAAGAAAAAAGTTTTCGACTTCCGATTCGCCGCGCCGGGCTCCGACACTGCGTACTGCTCAACGCCGAGATCGCCGGGAAAAGAGGAAATTCTCCTCCGTCCTCGGCGCCGTTCGTACTCCCAGTGCAAAAAAATTTATCGAGCGGGTCAACCTTAGGGAAATCTCCGGCATCCACTAGACGCCACTTAAGGTAGACGGGGATTGCACTTTTCGCATGCCGGCCAGGAAGCCGAGCGCCGGGCGATCTTGCTGTGCGCCCTCTGAATTCCCCGCAACGATGCGCAAAAATCGAGTCGAGGGGCTGCTATGTTCGCAAATAGACGTCAACGGAAAACTCCATTTCAGCGCGATGGCGGGCTTCAATCTCTTCCATCATTTTTTGTGATTGGCCCGCCCCGCACCGGGACCAGTTGGCTGCATGAAATCCTGCGCCAGCGCTCATGGCTTTCGAATCCAACCAAAGAGACGCGGTTTTTCGATAAACACTTTCACCGCGGCCTGGCGTGGTACGCCTCGCACTACCGCGAAGCGACCGCAGGCCGGCGAATTGGCGAGATTGCCCCCACTTATTTTGCTTCGGATGAGGCGCGCGAACGCATCGCGCGGCTGGTTCCCCACGCTAAAGTTGTGTGTACATTTCGCAATCCAGTGGACCGCGTGCTTTCGCTTTACCGGCTGAAGCGCGCTTATGGGCTGATCCCGTGGAGTTTTGAGGAAGCGCTGGTGCGCGATCCGGAGTTGATGGAATCGAGCCGCTATGCCTTTCATTTGAAGGAATGGCAGGACGCACTGGGGAAGACGCAAGTTCTGGCGACGGTCTATGAGGATTTGCGAAGCGATCCGCAATCGTATCTGGACACCGTGACGGACTTTGTGGATGTGCCGCGGATACGACTCGGTCCGTCGCAGATCAATCGAGTTCTGACTTCGGAAGGAATGACTGAGCCGCGGAGTTATTATCTGACGCGCGCAGCGCAGCAGTTGGCGGAGTGGTCACGCGCGCTGCGACTGGATGCGGTCATAGCCGAAGCGAAGAAGCGGGGAGTGCTGAAGCTTTTTGTTGGCGGGGGGCCGGCGTTTCCGGAGTTGCCGTTCGCGGAACGTGTCAAGCTATACGAGATGCTTCAGCCCGAAGTGGAGCAACTGGAAGTGGCGCTGAATCGAGACTTATCGGAGTGGAAGTATCCCTGCGATTATGAAGCGAGAGTGCAAGAAGTCGACGGCGTGGCGGCGGGGGAGCAGAATCAGAGCCCGTCGGAGGGTGCCGGTTCGCTGCGGCCGGCCATCGTTGATGTTCCCGCGGGGCCTCCGGCCGGGGGGATAGCGGTGCGGCCGTGAGAATCGAGGGATTGAGGATTCTGCGATAGAGAGATATGGCGAAAGGCCTGAAGTCGACGGCACAGCAGGCAAGAGTCCCCGCTCCACACTAACCTTCACACAACTCTCAATACAAACCTTAGTGGTGCTGGTCGCGGCGGCGGAGCCAGTCGATGAACATTTGCTCGACGGGCTTGTCATAGGCCATTAGCACGTGGCGAACGGTGTGTCCGCTGACGAAGTGGCAAACTTCTTCGGCGAGATTCTTGGCGTGGTCGCCGGCGCGCTCGAGCGACTGGGTCATGAAGATCACTTGCAGGCTGGCCTGGCGAACGACGTTTTCCGGATTCTCGATGTGGCGGAGAAAGATCAGATTGCGCAGGCGGTCCATTTCGGCGTCGGCGCGAAGCACGTCCACGGCTGTGTTTACGTCGCGCTGGGAAAATGCGGAGCCGACGTCGGTAAGCATTTTTTCGAGAATCGTGGCCATGTGGGTGAGGTCGTGAGTGTCTTCCGAGTCGAGGCGACCGCCGGCGGCCTGGGCGCTGTTGGCGAAGCTGAGCAGGAGATCGCCGATGCGTTCGAGGCCGATCATGAACTTCATGCAGGCAAGGAGTTCGCGGGCTTCGGCAGGCCCGACTCCGTCTTCGGTGATGGCGGTGGTGACGCCACTGTCGATTTCCACGTCGAAGGCATCGAGATCGCGCTCGCGCTGGCGAAGCGAATTAAGCAGGGCGGCGGAGCCGGTGGCGATGCCCTCGGCGGCGGCCCCGGCAGCGTCGCGGGCGAGGGCGCAGGCTTCCACAGTGCGGCGAACTAAATACTGGCGAGCGGGTTCCGGTGCCGGAGTTTTTGCCGCGGCGGTGCTCATGACAATTTTCCCTTGGCTGGTCACGGCGTCGCCTTGCAAACCGGGCCGTGAGCGACGCCGGGTCTGTTCAGAATTCGTCTCTTTACAATTTAACCCAGTGTAACTCTTTTCTTTGGAACCCCGGTTTATGGAGCCCGGGTTCGTGGAACCCTGGGGCGCGCCGTTGGTGGCGGTCATTTCGGATCCCTCAAGATAAAGTGCGACTGAGTTCAAGATAGATCGAATATTTCAAGCGGTGGTTAAAAGGCTGTGAATTTTCTGGAAATTCTTCTGCGATTTGGATTCGCGTCTCTAGAACCTCTTTCGTAGGAACTCGAAGAGAACGTACCCGATCAGCGCGGCGACCATCGCGATTTCAAAATTGGCGGCGGTGAAAACGTCTGTAATGGCCCACGCGAGACCCTTTTTCTGCCCCATGCCGGAGCGTTCGAATTCTCCCATGAAGAGGTTGGCGTAAAACAGGAAGATGATGAAGGCGATTTCGATTAACGCTCTCCAGACGCTTTTCTTCATGGCGAGATTCTAGGCTGCGCGTAAGTATGACTTGGTCACCTTAGATCGTTGGATTTTTACGTTTCGATGGCGCGGATTGGTATTCGAGTTTACCCTCTGCTCATAAAGACGTTATTTCCCAGCTAATTTTTCAAGGAATGCCCAGAAATCTTTGTCGTCGCGATATGGCAAGAATGAGTCGTCTTTCGTGGGATCTGGCATGCTTTCGCCTGGTAAGACATTCGACTTCCTGGCGAAAGCCTTTTGCAGATAATCCTTCGCCCCACTCAGGTTTTTGTCTTCGGCATCTGCACACGCGAGGTTGTAATAATTCAAGGGGTAATCGGGATCTTGAGAGACCGCTTTTTCGAAAATTGTACGGGCTTTGAGAGTGTCCCCCGCCATTCCGTAAGCCATGCCCGCTTGATCGGTCACGACCCTTCTCATCGTTTTCGCATCGGTGCCAGGGTTCTCGTTAAGCTTTGCGAGTGCGATCTCAAAGATTGGAGCCGCCGCCTTGTACATGCGCGCTTTATAGAGAATCTGCGCATAGACCAATTCATCCTTGAATTGTGGGACGTAGCGCTCGTCGAGCCGATAGCTGGCAAAGATTTTCTTTAAATCGGCCTCATCAGCGCTGATGGGCGCGTAGCTGTAAAACTCCAGATCGCCGCAGATGTCGCCGCTCGCGACAAAGCCGCGCACCATGTAGACCGTCTTCCCGCTGCGATCCTGTGAGCTGTAGGTTACGAGAGAAGCACGCGGACTTGCGGGCTGGACGCTGTCTGCGATGCCGGAAATTTTGAGCGTGGGATTCCCCTTCTTTTCTGGGGCTAGAGCGCTATCGCGGCATTTTGCGCTGCTCAAGGGAGCTTGCTCTGGAACGAGAAACAAGAATCCCAGAAAAGTCAGCCGACCGGATTCGTCCTTTCCACGAATCCCGATCTCACGTCCGTTTGGTTTCGCGGAAGATTCAATAACCCTGAATCCCTCTGTTGACCAACTCAGTTGCCCTTGATGATCGGGCAATGCGAGTTTGAAGTCGCTGTCGGTTTGTGCAAGTACAGAAAGATTGAATGTTGTTAGTAGGACTAGAAACACTGGTATTCGGAGCATATTAGAAAGCTTATCGTTCAATACGAAAATCGGAAAGACCATGTTTAAGCGTTTAAGCGGTTGGAAGCGTAAACAAAAAAGTGGAGCCGTGCGCAAGTTCGCTTTCGGCGCGGATGGAGCCACCGTGGGCCAGCATGATGTGTTTGGCGATGGCGAGGCCGAGGCCGGTGCCTCCGGATTCGCGAGAGCGGGCTTTATCGACGCGGTAGAAGCGCTCGAACAGACGAGGCAGATGTTCGCTGGCGATTCCGGCACCGAAATCCTGCACGTAGAATTCGACGCCGCGTTGCGCGGGGCGCGCGCCGAGCACGATGCGTCCGCCGGAGCGGCCGTATTTCATGGCATTTTCGATCAGGTTGGAAAAAACCTGGTGGATGGCTTCGCGGTCGGCGAGGACGAGCGGCAGGGATTCGACGGAGCCATGTGCGTTCGGCGCGTCTGCACTTGGCGAATCTGTGTTCGGCGAATCTGCATTAGGCGACTCCACGATTTCCAGTTCCACGCCCTGGGCGCGGGTGATCTCGCGGAAGCTTTCTTCGGCGTCGTGCAGCAATTCTATGGGCGGGACGGGTTCGGCGTCGAAGCGGGTTTCGCCGGATTCCACGCGGGCCAGCGTTAACAAATCCTCGGTGAGGCGCGACATGCGGGCGGCGTTTTTGCGAATTATTTCCAGAAACTCGCGCGTGGGAGCGCCGTTGTCGGGTGAGCCGTCGAGTAGAGTCTCCGAGTATCCCTGAATCGAGGTGAGCGGCGTGCGCAGCTCGTGGGAGACGTTGGCGATAAAGTCGCGGCGGGTTTTTTCCACGCGCTCGGTTTCGGTGAGGTCGCGCAACACGGCCACAGCGCCGCCGCCGGGCAAAGGCGCTGCGGTAACGTCGAAGGCGCGGCCGGGAACGATGGATGTGGCGCGCGAAGTTGTGACCTGCTTGGCTTCGGTGGCTCCCTTCACTGCCGCAAGAAAATCGGGATCGCGAATGGTCTCTACGACGGGTGCATGCAGGCGAGTGCGCTGCGGGACGAGGCGATCCATGCGCTGGTTGGCCCACTGCACCAGGCCATCGGCACTGACCGCGATGACCGCGTCCTGCATGCTGTTGAGCAGGGTTTCGAGCTGGCGCTGGCTGGAGCGCAGGGCGGCGAAGCTGCGCTCCACCTGACGGGCGGTTTTATCGAGAGCGCCACCCAGTCGTCCGATTTCATCGGGAGAAAAATCCTGCACGCGGGCGCGCAGGTCGCCATCGGCGATGTGGGCGGCAACATCGACGATGTGTTCAAGGCGGCGGGCCGTGGCGGCGGAAGCCATGGCCGCGACGAACAGCGCAACAACGAACGCCAACGCCGATCCCAAAGCGAGGCGGCCGCGAACCTGGGCGGAAACGGCATCGACATCGGCGAGAGGATAGGCGAGGCGAACTGCGCCGCCGGAGATGGGCGCGGCGACATAGAGAATCGAAACCGTGGTTGCACGGCGTTGGTCGATTCCGATTTTTCCAGCCAGCGCGGCGGCGAACTCCTTGCGAAGCGCGAAGCCTTCGGCGCTGGTCAGATCGGCTTGCGAGTCGGCGAGAACTTTTCCCGTGGCATCGATGATGGTGGCGCGTGCACCGCCGGCTTGAGCCTCCTGCGCGGCGATGTCGGCGAGCGGGCGCGTGCCTCCGGCCTCGACGCGATGGGCGAACATCAGAGTCTTTTGTTCGAGATTGCGCTCGATTTCGGAACGAAGAGAATCCTGCCAGGCACTGCGCAGCGTGACGTCGAAGATAAACGCGGCGGAAGCAATGACTGCGAGGAATGCGGCCAGCAGCTTGACGAAGATGCGATTCTTCACCGGAACCTCACTGCTTCGGCGACTCGAAACGATAGCCGGCGCCGCGGACGGTTTTTAGATAGCGGGGATTTTCGGGATCGGGCTCGATCTTTTCGCGAATGCGGCGGACGTAGACATCGACCGAGCGCGGCGTGACGTAAGAAGTGTCGCGCCAGACGGAATCGAGCAGATGATCGCGGGTGAAGACGCGTCCGGTGTGACGGGCGAAATAGTCGAGCAGGCGAAATTCGGTGGCGGTGGTGGGAACCAGTTGGCCGCGCACAGTGAGGGTCATGGCTGAGGGATCGATTTCGATTTCACCAATCTTCATGGGGCTGGGCGGGAGTGGACGCTCGAAGCGGCGGAGCACCGCTTTCACGCGGGCCACGAGTTCACGCGGGCTGAAGGGCTTGGCAATGTAGTCGTCGGCGCCGAGTTCGAGACCGAGGACGCGATCGGCTTCACTGCTTTTTGCGGTGAGAAAAATTACGGGCACGGATGCGAGGCCGGGAGTTTGGCGGACTATGCGGCAGAGTTCGAGGCCGTCCTTGCCGGGGACCATGATATCGAGCACGAACAGCGCGGGGCGCTGGCGCTCCGCATCGCTGAGAACGTTGGTACCGGTGGGATAAACGCGCACGGTGAAGCCGTCGTTTTCGAGGTGGTGGCGGACGAGGCGGGAAATATCGGGATCGTCTTCGACGACGAAGATGCTGGGTTTCACGGGATCAATTGTAGCTGGAAAGCAGTGGTCATTTGCCAGTTGTCAGTGACCAGAGCGAGACGAAGGCGCTAATTTCATCGGATTGTAACAATTCGGATTGTAACAATGCAGTGGAGCGCGGGGAAATTGCTATCGTGCGGCGCCGTAATTCGACCGCGCCAGAAGCCACGCCCCACGGCCAGTCCCAAGGAATTCGTGCTTGACCCCATGGCGTGCCGCAACTAGGATAGTTACCCGTATCATGCTCGCCGAAGCATCCCCGCTCGATTGAAGCGCCAACATCCGCTGAAAGAAGAGGTTTAGTCTATGCGTTTCCCTTCATTTCAGATCCCGGTAGTCCTTGTGATTTGCTGCGTGAGCATTTGCTGCATGAGCGTTTGGGCCGAACCTCCGAAACCTGTTCTGACCGCTCCCATCGACGAGTCGCGCCTCGTCACTCTTGAAGGCAACACACCGCCCGCCGCACTTCGCGCCGCGAACGATCGCGGCCCGGTCGCGGATAATTTTCGCTTCGACCATCTTCTTCTCCTGCTCAAGCGTGCGCCCGAGACGGAAGCCAGCCTGCGGCAACAGATCGACGCCATGCACGATCCAGCGTCCGCCCAGTTTCATCGTTGGCTTACACCGCCGCAACTGCGCGAGCGCTATGGCACGGCTGCACACGACAGGGAAAGCATCGGCCATTGGCTGGAGTCGCATGGTTTTACGGTCAATCATGCTTATCAAAGCGGCATGGTGATCGATTTCTCCGGCACCGCGGCGCAGGTCCGCGAGACCTTCCACACTGACATTCATAATTTGCTTTTGCCCGGCGGAGAAAAACACATCGCGAATATGCGCGACCCGCAGGTGCCGGCCGCATTGGCTCCGCTGGTAGTGGGGGTGACCCTGCATGATTTTTTCCCTAGGCCGCACTCGGTGATCCGCGGCCCTGTCGCCTATGATCGCGCCAAGCATAAGTGGCAGCCGCGCTTCACCCTGACCGACAATAAGGGAGCAACTTATTACACGGTCAGCCCTTACGACTTCGCCACCATTTACAACGTGCTGCCGCTGTGGGGCCGCGGCTTCACCGGGAAAGGCGTCACCATCGCTTTGGTGGAGGATTCGAACCTGGCCCATCCGGAAGACTGGTCAACGTTCCGCAGCACCTTCGACCTGACAAAGTTTACGCAGGGAAACTTCACGCAGGTTTATCCGAACTGCACAAATCCCGGCCAGAATGGCGACGAGATTGAATCGGCGCTGGATGTGGAATGGTCGAGCGCCTCGGCTCCTGACGCGAACATTGTGCTGTCCGCGTGCGCCAGCTCGCAAACTACATTCGGACTCGATCTTGCGATCCTGAACATTCTGGAGACCGCTCCGCCCGATATTATTTCCGACAGCTACGGCTTGTGCGAGACCGTTACCGGACAGACGGAGATTGCGCTGGAGAATCACGAAGCGCAAATGGCGAGCGCTGAGGGAGTAACTTTTTTCATCGCGCAGGGAGACACGGGGGCCGACGAGTGCGCGCCGGTGGAGAGATACCCGTACTCCGTTCTCGGCATCAACAGCGGAGACAACACCGCTTCGGCCTATGCCGTGGACGTGGGCGGCACGGATTTTATGGCGCAATACAATGCTGATGCCAACGGCGTTCCCATCGGCAAATACTGGAGCGCGACCAACAACCCTGTCACTCTCGCTTCCGCGCTTTCTTACATTCCGGAGATTCCGTGGAACGACGGCTGCACCAGCCAACTCATTTACAGCGATCCCAAGAACGGCGGCTATACGCAATCGTATGGGCCGTCGGGGTTCTGCAATTCCACGCTGGGGGCGAATTTTCTTTTTGCGTTCGGCGGCAGCGGCGGGCCCAGCACCTGCTTTACCGGCAAGCCTTTAATTCCCGGAGTGGTGAGCGGGACCTGTCAGGGCAATCCCAAGCCTGCGTGGCAGACGGGAGTTCCCGGCATCCCCAACGACGGCTTGCGCGATCAGCCCGATCTCTCATTCTTTGCCGCCGATGGTGTTTGGGGAAGTTTCTACGTCGAGTGCATGTCGGATAAAAAAGAAGGTGGGACGAACTGCAACGCGCGCAATGATGCGTTCTTTCTGGGCGGCGGTGGAACATCGTTCGCTTCACCGGCCATGGCCGGGATTCAAGCGCTGATCGATCAAAAATATGGCAAGCAGGGAGACGCGAACTATATTTATTACCGGCTCGCGGCGCAGCAGTTCAAGCAACAGGGGGCGGCAGCGTGCGATGCTAGCCAGACAACCGGCGATCTGCCGGCGAGTTCCTGCATTTTCAACGACGTCACACGCGGAGATATGGACATTCCTTGTGGTGAAGCAAAGAACGGCGCGTCGCACAATTGTTTTGGCGATGGCAGTTCTATTGCCGGCGAGCTCTCGACGTCGGAGGCGAAGAGTGAGCCGGCATACCCGGCGACCGTCGGATATGACCTGGCTACGGGACTGGGATCGGTGAACGCGACGAATTTGTTTGATGCCTGGCCGCAGAAGCAGTAAGGGCGAAGAGGAGATCAGCATGTCGTTTGAAGAAGCATTAGCGGCTGCATCACGAGATGAAGGTTTCAAGGCCACCGTTTATGCGATGAATACTTTGCTGGTTCACAAAGGCATTTACACGCAGCAAGAGTTTCAGACACTTTTCGTCGAGTGGGTAGAGAAGGAGCGGAGGCGCGACGCACCTGTATCGCGAGTGTTCGCATGATCGCAGGGGTGGACGGGTGCAGGAAGAAATGGATCGCCGTCGTCGATGTCGGAAGCCGGCGGACTGAAATTTGGGCGCCACGCACGTTTATCGAACTCTATCAGGATCCCAGGCTCAACCTTATCGTCATCGACATCCCAATCGGGCTTCGCGACAAGGGAGACCGTGACGCCGACAGGAAGGCACGTGAATTCCTCGGCGAGCGCCGCAGTTGTGTTTTCCCGGCTCCCATCAGGCCGATTTTGAACTGCGACAAATGGGAGGATGCCTGCCTGAAGAGCACTGAGATCGAGGGTAAGAAAATATCGAAGCAACAATTCGGGATATTGCCCAAGATCCATGAGGTTGATACGGCCCTGCGTGGCCACTCCGGACCACAGGTGTACGAAGGGCACCCGGAAGTAAGCTTCGCCAAGATGAATAACGACTCGCCATTGCCTATTGGCAAGAAAGAGAAAGAGGGGAAGCTGCGGCGGAGCAGACTAATCTGCAAGCACTTCCGGGATGCCGCCGCTCGTCTTGACAAATATCCTTATCATCGGGAAGACGTCCTTGACGCGTATGCCATGCTCTGGACAGCGCGAAGAATCGTGGCGGGCACGGTCAATTGGTTCCCGGAACAAGATGTCCGGGACCGATTTGGCTTGTCGATGCGAATCGCAGCGTGAGCCGTGCCTCGCTGCGCGAAGCGGACAGCCGAGGGCGGCTGTCCCCACATGAGCTGCCTCGCCGGGTAAGCTTCCCTACGTCCAGGGATTTAACACGGTTTTGAGAGCGGTGAAGTGGTGAACGTTGCGAGTAACGAGAGTAAGGCGATGCACTTCGGCGGTAGCGGCCAGGAAACCGTCGATGGCGCTAATCGGTTTTCCGTCGGATGCGCAACGGGCAACGATTCGTCCCCAGGCATCGGCAATCCGATGACTGACTGGAAGAATTCTGCCTTCGAACCGGAACGGGAGTTCGTGTTCCAGCCACCGCTCATATCTGTGGCGTCGGCTTCCGAGCGCCATCCTCTCAACTCCGTAACGCACCTCCGCCAGTGTGACGACACTCAGAAAGAGCTTTTCTTCGTCGGCACTTTCCGTCCATGCGATGAGTCCGGGGTTCGGCCTCGGCTTTTGCCACTCTGAAATTGCGTTGGTATCAAGAAGGAAACTCACAAATCGACCTTGCGAGGACGGGTGCGTCGGGGAAGCTTCAATCCTCCTTCCCGCAGCGGTGAAGCGGCAAAAAACTCCGCGAGAGTTCCGACACGTTTGGTTTTTCGATTCCACTCGTCCGCGTTCACCACCACGGCGGTGGTGCGTCCGCGCCGGGTAATGGTCTGCGGCCCCTCGGCCAGTGCGCGGTCGAGGACTTCACTGAATTTTGCTTTGGCTTGCGCGACGGTCCAGCTTTGGGTTGCCATTGGGGGAACCTCCGAGATAGTCATTATGGTCATCATAGTCATGTGAGATTGGAAAGACAAGCGAGCAGTGCCTGTCCCGAAACGGCAACCGCACACGCGTCTATCGATGCCCGCAGTGTGTCGGGGCCGTCCGCAGTCCAATGACGGCAAATTCCATTGTTTTCAGTAACCATTCCTTGGCCTTAGACTTGCTCTTAACGCAAGCGAGGGCGCGCCAAATGTCAGGTCATATCTTGTGGAAGTATCTTGGGCCCACCGTGGTTGCAGCCGTGATCCTGCCGGGAATCGTGATTCCGATTTACGCGCAACCGCACTCTGCGGAACCAAAACAGGGGCAAAACTCCCACGCAGTCAAAAAGCCACCGAAGGATTACGAGGACGGGGAGATTAAGGTGAGGATTCCGCCGGGTTGGTTGATCGTGTCCAATTCCCAAGACAAGGGTCGCGAAGGAGCGCTGCTGCTTGAGAAGAACGGTTATACCCTGAGCCTTGCCTACCATACGGGACACGCCAGCGGAATCTACGGTGGAAGATTCGTCGAAATATTCGGACTCAACTGGCCGGGGATTGACGATGCGTGGACGTGTAGTGGGTACTTGCAGCAAATCCCGCAACCGGCTAGCCGCCACCTGATATTCGTCAACGTGATTGTCCCTACCGGCGACGACAAAGTTAGAGAGAACTGCGGGATTGAGAAGGAGTTTGGGATGTGGACCGAGAAAGATGGGCAGAAAGAGTTCGATTACGGAGACCGCCGGTGGTTCGGAGGATATTTCCAGGACCTCGGAGGAGGTTACTTCTTCGGCGACGACGAGGATGGTTGCGGCCTGAAAGCTTATACGTTGACCTCCGATGCAACGTCGCCGGAGCGGCTTCCGATTGCCAACATTTCAAGCCAGAACAACAACCCTACGCTGGAAAAAATAATTCAGGAAGCGATTGATATTGTGAATTCGATTCACTATAAGCGCTGCCGTCCATTTTGATCGCCTCGCTGCGCTTGGCGGGCAGCCGAAGGCGGCTGTCCCCACATGATTTGATAGAACCTAAGAATAGATTCCTCACCGGGCCTTCGGCCCGGTTCGGAATGACAAAAACTAACCTTTGGTCGTGAAGGCCAGCGTCAGCAGCGTTTTCTGTTCCACTTCGTGCGCTTTCGCGCTGCCGGTGGCGGGGCTGGCGCTGGAGCTGCGCTTGACCGACATCACAGGTCTATCGCCGGCGATTCTTTTCAGGCGTGGCAGCATGTTGAAGAGCGCGCCCATGTTGGCCGGTTCTTCCTGCACCCAGACGATGTCACCGATCGTGCCGTGGCGCTCGAATTCGGCGGCCAGTTCTTTTTCCGGAAACGGATACATTTGTTCGAGAAAGACGATGGCGGTCGTGGTGTCTTTGCGCTTCTTGCGCTCGGCTTGCAGTTCGTGGCCGATCTTTCCCGTGCAGACCAGGATGCGGTCAGCCTGCCCGACTTCGGTGTCGGGAATGACGTTCAGAAAATTCGCGCGCGTGAAATCTTCGATGGGCGACGACGCATCGGGATGGCGCAACATGCTTTTCGGCGTGAAGACGATCAGCGGCTTGCGCCAGTGGCGCACGCCCTGGCGGCGCAGCAGGTGAAAATATTGCGCGGCGTTGGAAGGCTGCGCGATCTGGATATTGTCTTTCGCGGCGAGTTGGATGAAGCGTTCGATGCGCGCGCTGGAGTGCTCCGGTCCCTGGCCTTCGTAGCCATGAGGCAATAGCAAGACCACTCCCGAAAGCAAATTCCACTTGGCTTCGCCGGCGCTGATGAATTGATCGATGATGGCCTGCGCGACGTTGACGAAGTCACCGAACTGGGCTTCCCAGAGTACCAAGGCTTCGGGATAGTCGCGGCTGTAACCGTACTCGAAGCCGAGAACTCCGGCTTCGGAGAGCGTGCTGTTGTAAATTTCGCAGCGCGCCTGGCCTTCGGCGATGCTGTGCAGAGGCACGTATTCGCTTTCATCTTCAATGTCGATCAGGGCGGAGTGGCGCTGATTGAACGTGCCGCGCCGCGTGTCCTGGCCGCTGAGGCGCACGGGGATGCCGGCCTTGACCAGGCTGGCGAAGGCCAGAGCTTCGGCCATACCGTAATCCACGGCGCGCTTGCCGCTGCCCATTTCCGCGCGCTGCTCCAAAAGCTTTTTCACTTTCGGATGAATGTGAAAGTTTGCCGGATACGTGGTTAGGCGAGCGGAGAGTTCGCCCAGTTCCTCTCTGGGGATTCCGGTTTCGACTTCATATTCCGGCTTGTGACGGCCTCCGTAGTATTGATCCCAATATTGCGGCAAGTCGCGCATCAGAGGCTTCTGCGTGACGCTGCCTGCTTTTTTCTGCGCCGCCTCGTACTCGGCCTTTATGGCGTCCACTCGAGATTGGACATTCGGCAGGCCAGTGTCGTCGGCGTAAATTTCCCAGAGCGGCGGATGCTCTTTGATCTTTCTATACAGAATCGGCTGCGTGATGGTCGGGTCATCGACCTCGCTGTGTCCGTGACGGCGGTATCCGATAAGATCGATCACGACGTCAGTGCCAAACTTATAGCGGTATTCGACGGCCATGCGAGTGACGCGAACGACCGCGTCCACATCCTCGCCATTGACGTGGAAGATGGGAATCGACTGGCGGCGCGCGATGCAGGCGGCGAAGCGCGTCGAATGTTCTTCGTGATAGTCGGTGGTAAATCCCAGCAGGTTGTTGACGATGACGTGAACCGTACCGCCCACGGTGTAACCGGGAAGGTCGGCGTAGTTCATGGTCTCGGCGAGAATGCCCTGGCCGGCGAACGCAGCGTCGCCGTGGACGACAAGCGGAAGAAATTTTTCTTTGCCACCTTCGCCTGCGCGGTCCTGCTTGGCGCGGGTGCGTCCGACAGTGACGGGATCGACGGCTTCCAGATGGCTGGGGTTCGAAACCAGGTGGATGTGAACTTTCGCTCCGCTCCGCGTGGCGTATTCGCCGGTCGCACCCATGTGATATTTCACGTCGCCGGAGCCGAGAACGCTGCGCGGATCGACGTCTTCAAAGCCGGCGAAAATTTCTTCGGCGGGTCGCTGCGCAACATGCGCCATCACGTTGAGCCGTCCCCGATGGCTCATGCCCATGACCAACTCTTCGGCGCCGTGCTTAGCGGCGGTATCGAGTAATCCGTCGACCAGGGGAATAAGAGCCGTGGTTCCTTCCAGAGAAAAACGCTTGTTGCCGAGATAGCGCTGTTGCAAAACCTGTTCGAACAGATCGGCGCGAATCAAAAGATCGAGGATGCGCGGCTGATCTTCCTGCGGCGCATCCGATTCCATGCGTTGATAGATCCAGTTGCGGCGCTCGGGATCGGAGATGTGGTTGATCTCGACACCGATGGTGCCGCAGTAGATGTTGCGCGCCTCCTCGGCGTATTCGCTGTCGATTTGCAGATCGGCATGAGGACGCGGGCGGAGAAAGCCGAGTGGGTCGAGATCGCCTTCGAGATATCCCCATTGGCGAAAGGCGTCGAAGACGCGCTCGCGCTCCAGATTGAGGGGCGTCGAATGGCCATTTTTTCCCGGCGCGGGCCGTGGCGCGGTTGCTGCCTGCGCGGCCTTTGCCGCGGCAGGCTTTACAGAATCTTCCAGGGTGGTGGTCTTCAAGGTCGGCATATACGTCGTCTTAAAGAATAAAGGATGTTGCAGGTACCTTGCAGGATTCTGGAAGGGCGGAGGAACACCGAAGTGCAATTCCGGCTGAAGAGAGACGAGAACTGAAAACGCGCGTTCCTTCGCCGCTGCCGTTTTCGTTCGCTGTGTCAGGACCGGGCGGCTTTTTGGGTTGTTTAGTTGTCGAGCAGAGTGAAGCGGCCGGCCTGGCGAGCGGGCCCATTGCTCGACAATACGGAAGCGGGCGGTTTTAACATGCCGGGGGTGATGGGCTTGCCTTGGGCGGCCAGTTGACGATTGAGCCGGTCGATGAGGACGAGAAGTTTTTTTGTCTCATGATCGCGTTCGGCGTGCTTGCACATGCGTCGGCTGTCCTGCGATTCGTAGGCTTCGCGTAAAACCATTTTTGGTGCTCCCCTTTAGTTGTCACCAGCGTACTCTTCCGGTTAAGGAATTGCCATCCCCCGAGTACCGTAGGGATTATCCGGGAATTCACAAAAAAGGCAACCCTTTTGTTCGCTTCCCAAGTGTTCCCGCCCCTGGAGCGCGCGCGGGTGTGGAATTGTGGAAATTAAAGATATGAGCCTAGTCGCCCTCTACCTGGGCAGCGGGTCCTTCATGTTGGTCAGCGCATAGGCCATCACGGCCATGGCTGCGGCATTTTCGCGCAACTCGGCTGGGACGACTTTGTCCAGCGTGTCGGCGGCGGTGTGATGGTAATAGAAATAAGTTCGACCGTCCTGCATCAGGCCGAGCGCGGGAACTCCAGCTTCCGACATGGCCGTGATATCGGCGCCCGGCGCGTATGCGCTGTCGCGTAGGGCGCTGGCTCCGAAGCTTTGCAGGACCTGCATCACCGGCCGCAACGCGTCAGCGGCGGGCTTGCTGACTTTAGCGTCAAAGCCCAGCGGATGCGCGGCGCCAGAATCACTTTCGATGGCGGCGACGTGCTGAGCGAATTCGGACGCGTGAGCTTTGGCGTAGGCCTGGCTGCCGGAGCCGCCGGTTTCTTCGTCCATCCAGGCAATGACGCGAAGGGTGCGCTTGGGATGGAGGTGAAGTTTCTGGAGGACTTCGGCTGCTTCCGTGGCGACGACGACGCCCGCGCCGTCGTCAATCGCTCCCGTGCCGAGGTCCCAGGAATCGAGATGGCCGGAGATGACGACGATCTGCTCAGGGTGTTCGCTGCCTTTCAGATCAGCCACGACGTTGTGACTGATGACATCGGGCAACTTTTGCGGCGTTAATGTCAGATGCATGCGCACCGGCCCTTGCACGGCGAGATGCGCGATGAGGTCGGCATCTTCGGCGGTGACCGCACCGGCGGGAATTCCAGCGGGGACGCTGAAGCCGGTGTGAGGGAGACGATAGTCGGCGCTGCCAACGGAACGCACCAAAGCTGCGGCAGCTCCCAGGTCGGCTGCGACTTTTGCCCCGACCGCCCGATAAGGAACGGATTCGCCATAGGACATCATGGCCATCCCGGCAGCGGCCTTTTGCTTATCGAAGATCTCGTTGAAGAGCACGATCTTGCCGGCAATCTTGTCGCGGCCTAGAGCTTTCAGTTCGTCGAAATTATTAACCACCACTACTTCAGCGGTGATTCCGTCGGCAGGTGTGGATGTGCTTCCGCCGAGCGCGGTGAGAACTATTTTCTGCGCAGTGCCAGGGGCCTGGCCCGCGTATTCCACCAGTTGCGCCGTCTCCGTGCCGCGCACCCAGTGCGGCACTTTCACTTCTTCCAGATGAACGTCAAGGCCCATGCTGCGCAGCTCCCCAGCAACATAGTCCGCGGCGGCATCGGCCTGCGCCGATCCCGTTTGCCGCGGTCCGATGTTTTCGGTGAGGTGCGCGAGCTGGCGGTAGGCATAGTCATCCGCCAACGCGGCTGACTTGATGGCGCTGAGTTCTTCGAACAGTTGCGGAGCGAGGGCGTCTTTGGCGCTGGTTGGTTGCTGGGTCATGAACGGCGGCGATGCGGGCTTGGGTGGAGTTTGAGAATACACGGCACCGGGCCAAATCGCAGAAACAAAGGCGAGGCAAAGCGTCAACCGCGTAAGAACAGTATCGGGGATGGCAGTCATGGTCACTGGACAGTTTACACGCTTCGTTACCTGTGACTTTCCAGCGGCAAGCAGAGCGGCAATAAAAATGGCCCCGTTGCCGGGGCCAAGTTCAAAGAGGCAGAATGGAAGGTGTCAAGATAGGCGATGCGAGGGGCCGTTCCGCGAGCCGGAGCGGCACATCGTAAAGTGGGCACAATTGAAGAGAGTGAAGGTCATTGCTTGTAGTTTGCGGCCTCTTTTGTTGTAAGGACTAAAGCACTTGCCGAACCAAAAATTCCCACTCCGGGAATTATCCTCTTGGATGGGGTTAAGTCGCTAGGCAACAACTGTTTAGAGGCGTTAAATTCCGCGCACTTAACCTCAGCGTTACAAAGTCAAAAGTGCATAACAATGCACTTTCACTGCACGCAGGTTGACGTAGCAGCTTCTTTCGGACTCGATACATGACCGGATTTTGCAATCGGGATGAGCCCAAAAGCCAAGTCCCTGGCGGGTTTTGGCTCGCCAGGGACCGTTGATCCAAAGGACTTTCACCAGCCGGAGCGTTGCAAATTGCAGGCTAGCTCACCGTCCGCAGCTTCCCGGGCAGGAAGTGGTACGGCGGCCAGGGACCGCTGATCGCCACTTCACAATTCTTCAACTGCTTCGCGGCGCTGCTATAGCGGTTCTGGTACTTTTCCACGCTCTTGGTGTCGATCAGGTGAGCGATGTCGATCAGCATCCCCTCGGGAGCCACTTTCTTGCAGCTGACTTCTTCCTCGAGTGGATTGAACAGCTTATGCACCTGGACGGAGAGGGCGCGCGCCTTGGTCTGGCGCTCCCGTTCGCGGGAGGCTTTCACCTTCAGCTTCGACAGGTAATCGCCGCCGACGGTGTCGGGCAACTGAACGTCGATCATGGCTTCGCGCAAGGAGCCATCACGGACGACCAGCTTGATGTGCATTTCGGACTTGCCCTTGAGCTTGGCCACGCTCAGGCCAAAAGCGCGCCGGTTGACCCGGACCGCCTGGCGAAGAGCGTCGTCGCTGTCAAAGACGGTTCCAAAACGGAAAGGAAGGACGGTAAAGTTACGGAAGCAGAAACTGGTGACTCGGGCGTGATCGATCTGGGCCTTATGATCGAGTTCGCCGGCTGTGTGGTCATATTCGCTCACGACAACTGCGAATTCACCACTGGGATAGCTGAGAACCGGTGCGCCGTTTACTCCTTGTACACCTTCGAGCAGGAATGGGCGGCGAGTGCGGGTTCCATTGGGGAGGGTCTGATGCTCGGTAAGACAGTACGCGTACCACGCCATATTTTAAGTCTCCGAACCGGGACGGAGGCAGACTGAGCCACCTCTCGAGTCAAGTTTTCCTCAAAGCCAGGACTAT
>Ga0209006_10001959_pt1 | contig 18674 bp, 16 predicted proteins | sample JacPin_JW_Ref_O2_FD_188567 | JGI IMG/M metagenome (GOLD analysis project Ga0209006, IMG submission 188567) | Forest soil microbial communities from Algoma, Ontario, Canada - Jack Pine, Ontario site 1_JW_Ref_O2 (SPAdes) (version 2) | ecosystem: Environmental > Terrestrial > Soil > Boreal...
ACGGTTCGGTGGCCGTTCCCGGCGTCACCACGCGCGTCACTTCGCGCTTCACCAGCTTCTTGCCCGGCCCCGCTTCTTCCATCTGATCGCAGACGGCGACGCGGTAGCCCTTCTGGATCAGCCGCGCCAGATAACCGTCGGCCGCGTGATAGGGCACGCCGCACATCGGAATAGCTTGGCCTTTTTCTTTGTTGCGAGCGGTGAGCGTGATTTCGAGCTCGCGCGCTGCTGTGACGGCGTCGTCGTAGAACAGCTCGTAGAAATCCCCCAGCCGGAACATCAGCAGTGCGTTCGGAACTTGTTGTTTGATGGCGTGATACTGCCGCATCAGCGGCGTGGACGCCAAGTCCCCTTCAGGCATACAGGCCGCGGGTCTGCAAGGCAGAAGCGACGCGATCGATCGCCAGCATGTAGGCCGCCAGCCGGTTATTCACCTGGTGCTTCTCCGCGAAGCCCACCACGTCCCGAAAACTGTTCACCATGATTTCTTCCAGGCGCCCGTTTACCAGCTGCTCATTCCAGAAAAAGCCCTGGCGATCCTGCACCCATTCGAAGTACGAAACCGTTACGCCGCCGGCGTTGGCCAGAATATCCGGAATCACAAAGATCTTCTTCTCGGCCAGAATCGCGTCGGCTTCCGAAGTAGTGGGACCATTGGCGCCTTCGCAAATAATCTTGGCTTTGATGCGGTCTGCATTGGCGGTGGTGATCACGTTCTCTTTCGCGGCGGGCAGCAGAACATCGCAGTCCAGGAAAAATGCTGATTCGCGATCGATATCCTCGCCTCCCGAAAATCCAGTGATCGAGCCGGTGTCGTGGCGATGCTGCATAAGCGCTTCGATATCCAAACCTTTCGGATTGTAAACCGCGCCGTCGTACTCGATGATGCAGACGATCTTGAACCCGGAACGGGCCATCAATTTAGCCGACATGCCGCCCACGTTGCCGAAACCCTGGATAACCACGCGCGTATTCACGACGTCCAGCCCGAATTGCCGCAGCGCTTGCATGGTGACGATCATGCAGCCGCGTCCAGTAGCCTCACTGCGCCCGCGCGATCCGCCCAGGGTCAGCGGCTTCCCTGTAACCACGCCCGTCACGGTGTGGCGCTTGTGCATGGAGTAAGTGTCCATGATCCACGCCATGGTTTGCGGATTGGTGTTGATATCCGGCGCCGGCACGTCGCGCTCCGGACCGATGATGTCCATGATCTCCGACGTGTAGCGGCGCGTGATGCGCTCCAGTTCAGTGGGCGAAAGCACATCCGGATCGCAAATCACTCCGCCTTTGGCGCCGCCGAACGGAATATTCACCACCGCGCATTTCCACGTCATCCAGGCAGAGAGCGCGCGCACTTCATCCAGCGTCACGTCCGGCGCGAAGCGGATGCCCCCCTTGGCCGGCCCGCGCACGATGGAATGCTGCACCCGATAGCCGGTGAAAACTTCGTAGCGCCCATCGTCCAGCATCACCGGCACGCTGACCTTGAGCTCCAGAGCGGGCATTCGCAGAATCTTGCGCAGGCCTTCGTCCAGGCCCAGCAGTTCGGCGGCTTCGTCGAAGCGCGCCTCCGCGGAGACCCACGGATTGGTTTCCTTTTCGGAGGACGGAATCGCTTCTAAAATCATTCGGAAAACCTCCAGCTACATTGTAGCTGCGTATTTAGGCCGTGCGCGGGTTTAAAATGAAATATGGCGCGCGTGTTGTTTGGCATTTCCGGTGCCTTGCTCCTGCTCGGGTGCATGCCGGCATTCTGCCAGAGCGACGACCTGGCCGTGGGCCGTCTCCTGGTGGCCAGCCGCGATCTGGGCGATCCAAACTTTGCCAAAACCGTCATCCTTCTGGTGCACTACACCGAAGGCCAGGGCGCGGTGGGTCTGGTGGTCAATAAACGCACCGACGTTCCTATTTCGCGCGTGTTTCACGACCTGAAGGAAGCCAGCGGCCGCAAGGACCCGGTGTACATCGGCGGCCCGGTGGAGTTGAACAGCGTTCTGGCATTGCTGAAGGCGCCGGCCAAACCGGAGGGCGCCGATAAAGTTTTCGGCGACGTGTACCTGATCAGCAATAAGGATCTGCTGACCAAGACGCTGGGGTCGAGCGCGGAGGCCACGGTTTTTCACACCTACATTGGCTACGCGGGTTGGGGCGCCGGCCAGTTAGAGCATGAGGTGGAGCTGGGCGCCTGGCACGTCATGCCCGCCGACGCGGGGACGGTGTTTCACGCCGATCCGGATTCCGTGTGGCCACGCCTGATTCACCGCACCGAAGCGCAGATTGCGTGGATTCCTCGTATTCCTCGTCTCCCGGGTATTGCTTTGGCTACTTATACGCCGCCACTCCCGTCACCCGCTCGCCGATAACCAGCGTGTGGATGTGGTCCGTCCCTTCATACGTCTTCACCGTCTCCAGATTACACATGTGCCGCATGATCGGATATTCGTCCATGATGCCATTCGCGCCCAGCAGATCGCGGCTTAACCGCGCGCACTCCAACGCCATCGCCGCATTGTTCCGTTTCAGCATCGAAATATGCGCCGGATCGATCTTGCCCTGGTCCTTGACACGCCCGGCCTGAATCGCTAGCAGTTGCGCCTTGGTGATCTCCGTGATCATCCACGCCAGCTTCTCCTGCACCAGTTGATGGCTCGCGATGGGCCGTCCGTCGAACTGCTTGCGGACGATCGAATATTGCCGCGCCGTCTCGTAGCAATCCATCGCAGCGCCCAGCACCCCCCATCCGATGCCATAGCGCGCCTGCGACAGACAACTCAGCGGAGCCTTGAGCCCAGCCGCGCCAGGCAACATCGCCGAGGCGGGCACGCGGCAATCCGATAACGCCAGGCTGGACGTCACCGACGCGCGCATGGAAAGCTTCCCGTGAATGTCGGACGTTGTGAACCCGGGCGTGCCTTTCTCCACCAGGAACCCGCGAATGCCTTCGTCGCTGCGCGCCCACACGATGGCGACGTCCGCCATGGACCCGTTGGTGATCCACGTCTTCTCGCCGTTCAAAATCCAATGATCGCCGTCCTGCTTGGCGCGCGTCTGCATGCCTGCGGGATTCGAGCCAAAGCCCGGCTCGGTGAGTCCAAAACATCCGATCGCTTCGCCCGATTGCATTTTCGGCAGCCAGCGGTCTTTTTGCTCGGCCGAGCCATAGGTGTAGATGGGATACATCACCAGCGCGCCCTGCACGGAAACGAAGCTGCGCAGTCCCGAATCGCCGCGCTCGATTTCCTGCATGATCAGCCCGTATTCCACGTTGCTTAGCCCCGCGCAGCCGTAGCCTTCCAGGTTCGCGCCCAGGAATCCGAGCTGGCCAATTTCGGGGATCAGCTCTGTGGGAAAACGCCCTTCGTTGAAGCACTCGCGTATGATAGGGATCACGCGATCTTCGACAAATTGGCGCGCAGTCTGGCGCACCAGTAATTCTTGTTCTGAGAAAAGCGAGTCGATGAGCAGGTAGTCGACGCCAGAGAAACGAGCCATTGCCCTATTGTAAGTGGCGCTAATCGGCCTCCAGCGACTTTTTTTCTTGGTGATAAACTGGTCAATGACTAGTCATTTTGGCAGGAGCAAGCAATCCCGATGAGCACTATCACCGCCCTGGAAGCGAAAACCCGTTTCGGAGAACTCCTGGACCGCGTCGCGCGCGGCGAGGAGATCGTTATCACAAGACACGACAAACCTGTGGCTCGGATCGTACCGGAGGGACGCGGCTCACTGGAAGCAGTCCGACGCGCCATTCAAAGCATGCGTGAAAATCGCAGCCGGATGGCGAAACGCAAGGGCTTCAGGCCGCTTACCGACAAGGAAATCCGGGACGCCATCAACGAGGGGCGCCCGTGAATTCTGGCTTTGTGGCCGATGCGTCGGTAGTCATGGCCTGGGTGGTTGAATCCCAATCGAGCCAGGCCACAGAGAATTTGTTAGCTGCGGCCGAGAGGGGCGCGCCTGTGCATGTTCCGGTGCTGTGGACGTTCGAGGTTGCAAATACTCTGTTGATCCTCAAACGACGGCGACGTATCGACCAGCAGGGATACGATCAGGCGCGGTTCGATGTGAGGGGCCTGCGGCCGCTTCTCGACGAGGAAGGCCCCCATCTAGCCCTGAGCAGCATCTCGGAGCTAGCCGAGAAGTACGGCCTCTCGGCTTACGACGCGGTCTACCTGGAACTCGCCCAGCGCAAAGCGATTCCGTTGGCCTCTCGCGACATGGCACTGAACAAAGCCGCTAAAGCCGCTGGCGTTTCCACGCTGCTTTAAACGTCCAAATTCCGCACGTCCAGCGCGTTCTCTTCGATAAACTTCCGCCGGCTCTCCACATCCTCGCCCATCAGCGTGGAGAAAATCGTTTCGGTCTCCGCCAGATCGTGCAAATCCACCTTCAGCAGCGTGCGCGTTTCGGCGTTCATGGTGGTGGCCCACAGCTGCTCGGCGTTCATTTCGCCCAGGCCTTTGTAGCGCTGAATGGAAACCTCACGCATGCCCTCGCTCTTCACGTGTTCCAACAGGTCGCGCCATCCGGCTTTCGTCTCGGCTTCGGCCTTCCCTTCCTTCAGCACTCTGAACGGCGGCCGATTAAACTTCGACACCTGACGTGCGATGGTCCGCATACGCCGGAATTCGGGTAGCATCGCCAAATCGATGGTGATGCCGCGCTCCGCATTCATCGGATCATGGTACATCACCTTCCACGCCTCGTGCTCTTCTTCCCGCTCAATCCGCGCGGTCACTTTTGCCGCGGTCAACGCCGCTACTACCGGCTCCAGATTGGCTTTCTCCTGGAAATCCGCCTTGGTGTCCACCTTGAAATCGATGTTCGCCAGTGCCTCCACCACGCGCGGATCGCGCACCCGCCGCTCCATGCGGCGGAAAATCTGCTGGAACTCGTCGAGGGAGATCAGGAACGAGCGCAACTCCGCGCCCTCCAGCCGGGTGCCGTCTTTGGCCTCCACTGACAGGTTTTCCGTCGCGCGCCGCAAAATCTCGCGAGTGAATTCCTTGTCGTCCTTGATGTACTTTTGCGTCTTGCCCTTCTTGATCAGGTACAGCGGGGGCTGCGCGATGTACACGTGTCCGCGTTTGATCAACTCCTGCATATGCCGGAAGAAAAACGTCAGCAGCAGCGTCCGGATGTGCGAGCCGTCCACGTCGGCGTCCGTCATGATGATCACCTTGTGGTAGCGAAGTTTCGCGGCGTCGAAATCCGTCAGTCCGATTCCGGTGCCGATGGCGGTGATCATGGAGCGGATTTCCTCGTGCCCCAGCATCTTGTCGTAGCGCGCCTTTTCCACGTTCAGGATTTTGCCCTTGAGCGGCAGAATGGCCTGATAGCGCCGGTCGCGCCCCGACTTCGCAGTCCCGCCTGCCGACTCGCCCTCTACCAGGAATAGCTCACAGCGTTCCGGATCTTTCTCCTGGCAATCCGACAGCTTCCCCGGCAGGCCGCCGGAGTCCATGGCGCCCTTGCGACGCGTTAAGTCTCGAGCCTTTCGTGCCGCTTCCCGGGCCCGCGCCGCGTCGATCGCCTTCGAGACGATCTTCTTCATCACCGCCGGATTCTTATCGAAATTCTCGCCCAGCTTTTCGTTCACCAGTTGTACGATGAAGCCCTGAATGTCGCTATTCAGTTTGCCTTTGGTCTGTCCTTCAAACTGCGGCTGCGGAAGCTTCACGCTCACCACGGCGGTCAGGCCTTCGCGCACATCGTCGCCCGTCAGATTCTCTTTCACGTCTTTGAACAGCCCGGCCTGCTGCCCGTAAGCATTGATGGTCCGCGTCAGCGCGCTACGGAAACCGCTTAAATGGGAGCCGCCGTCTACGGTGTTGATGTTGTTCGCAAAGCTAAAAATGCTTTCTGAATACCCGTCGTTATACTGCAGCGCCACTTCCATGGAAAGCAGACCGCCATTGGGCAGCTCACGTTCGCCTTCAATGTAAATGGGCTTGTCGTGCAGCACTGCCTTGCCCTTATTCAGATGCCGGATGAACTCGGCTATTCCGCCGCTGTAATGAAATTCGTGTTGTTTCGCAGGCTCCGCGCGTTCGTCGGTCAGCGTGATAGTGAGGCCTTTGTTCAAGAAGGCCAATTCGCGCAGACGCGTCGACAGCGTGTCGAAATTAAAGTCTGTGGCATCCATGATGGTGCCATCCGGCTTAAACGTGATCTTGGTACCGGTTTTCTTGCCCGCCTTGCCAGTCTGCGTGAGCGGCCCCTGCGGAACGCCCTTCTTATAATCCTGTTCCCAAGTGAATGTCTTGTTCCAGATCTCAAGGTGCAGCGACTCCGACAGCGCGTTGACGCAGCTTACGCCCACTCCATGCAATCCGCCCGATACTTTATAGCTTTTCGAATCGAACTTGCCGCCCGCGTGCAGCTTGGTCATCACTACTTCGGCTGCGGAAATACCAAATTCTTCCTTGATGTCGGTTGGGATGCCACGCCCGTTATCCACTACGGTGAGTGAATTATCCAGGTGAATGGTTACTTCGATCTTGTCGCAGAATCCAGCCAGCGCCTCATCCACCGAATTATCCACCACTTCGTAAACTAGGTGATGCAGGCCATTTTCGGTGGTGGAGCCAATGTACATCGCCGGCCGCAGACGCACCGCTTCCAAGCCTTCCAGCACCTTGATGCTGCTTGAATCGTAAACTTCCACGGGAGTTATTTCTTTTGTTGCCATGTGTTAAAACTCGATCCTTTTTTGCTTCTTCGCTACCCTGATCCCGCCCCGATCTTCAAATCCGCATGGGCATCACAACGTAGCGGTATTTATATCCGGCTTCGCCATCCACAGCAGGCCGCAGTTCACCGGCGCTGTTGGCGTCTTTGAAATGAAACGCAACTTTGTCCTCGTTCGACGCTCGCAGAAAATCCAGCAGGTAGCTGGCGTTGAATCCAATCTCTACCGGAGTTCCGTTGTAATCCGCCGGCAGGCTCTCTTCGCTCTCACCGGTCTCAGACAGCGACGAATGGATGTGCAGCTCGCCTTCTTGAACTCTCATCCGAATGGCCCGCGATCGTTCGTCGGAAAACTGCGAAACGCGCTCAATCGATCTGCGCAGTTCCTCCCGCTCCAACACCACCGCGTGCGGATGATCCTTGGGCAGCACGCGCTCGAAATCCGGAAAGTTGCCGGTCAGCTTGCGGCTGAGCAGCAACCGCTCGCCGAATTGGAAGAACAGGTGATTGTCGTCGCCCGAAAACGCCAGCGTGGCGTCCGTGTTGGACTCTTGACCCAGCTTCAAAATCTCGCCCATCGCTTTGCGCGGCAGCAAGGCACGAAATGGGCTGGTAACGCCGGGTAGCTCTATTGGATGCTCCACCATCGCCAAACGATGCCCGTCGGTAGCCACCATCGCCAGTCCGTTGCTCCTCAACAGCAGCAGCGATCCATTCAGCGTGAAGCGCGATTCTTCCATCGAGATCGCAAAAATAGTTCGTGAGATCATCGACGCCAGCACGCCCACCGGAATCTGCGCCAGCACATCCGGCATTTGCGGCAGCTCCGGAAAACTCTCGCGCGACATCCCGGCAATGCGCGTTCGAGACCGCCCGCACACCAGGCTGGCCCATTGGTTCTCCTGAAGCTTCACTTCCAGATCGGCGTCCGGCAGCAAGCGCACATAATCCAGCAACCGCTTGGCTGGAATAGTGCCCGCGCCTTGCTTTTTCACCCGCGCCGGGCATGACGAACGAATCCCCAGCTCCAGATCGGTGGCCGTCAAATTGATCCGATCCCCGGTCGCTTCCACCAGCACGTTGGAGAGGATTGGGATGGTGGTCTTCTTCTCAACAACACCCTGCGATAAATTCAATTCCCGGACCAGGTCCGTCTTGCTAACTGTAAACTCCATCATTTCCCTCGCTCAGACTGCCTGCTCGTTCCGTTTGATTTGCTCTAGCGTAATAGCTCTAGGGCTTTCTCAAATGAGTCTCTAACTAGAACCGTAATGGTAGGGTCTGTTGAAATGTTGATTTCTCTCTAAATTATACAAAAATCAGAAACTTCCTGCCACTAGAAGTTGTGGATTCCTGGGCTTGCAATCGAGGAAAATCCACCCCCTTGGTCTTCTTCCACAGTAGATCACAGCCTGCGCAGGGGTCCCCATGTGGATAAAGTTAATAACCCTAATGGATCGAGTCAATTAGGTTGTGGATGAGGCTGTTCAAATCTGGACTGAGGTGCCGCAGGCGGTCAATCTTCTGGATGGAATGCAGAACGGTGGTGTGATGCTTGCCGTTGAATGCCTTTCCGATCTCCGGCAGCGAGGCTGGAGTCAATTCTTTGGCCAGGTACATGGCGATCTGGCGGGGGTAGGCGATCTTCTGCTCGTTGGTCTTCAGCTTCAGCTGGGAGGGCTGCAGGGAGAACTTCTCTGCCACCGCTTTCACGATGGATTCGATGGTGATTCTGCGCTCCCCGCCCACCGTGAGATGCTTCAAAATCTGTTGCGCCATGGGAAGCGTGATCGGTGACCCGGTCACCGATGAATAAGCAATCAACTTGGTCAAGGCGCCTTCCAGCTCCCGAACATTTTGCTTGGTTTTTGTTGCGATGAAGATGCGAACCTCTTCGGGCAGCACCACGCCTTCCGCTTCCGCTTTCTTGTCGAGAATCGCCATCTTGGTTTCCAGGTCCGGTGGCTGCACGTCCACCATCAAGCCCCACTCAAAGCGCGATCGCAGGCGCTCTACCAAGCCCGGTGTGTTCTTGGGCGGCGTGTCGCTGGAAATAACGATCTGCTTCTGGTGCTCGAAAAGATCGTTGAAGGTGTGAAAGAACTCCTCCATGGTGCGCTCCTTGCCGGCCAGGATTTGAATATCGTCGATCAGCAGCGCATCGGCTGAACGATAGTGGCGGTGGAAGAGCTGCATCCGGTCGTTCTTGATGTACGTAATCATTTCGTTCATGAACCGTTCGCTGGATGTGTAGATAATCCGCATGCTGGCGTGATGATCCACCAGCGAGCGCCCGATGGCGTGCATCAAGTGCGTCTTTCCCATGCCCACTCCGCCGTAAATGAACAAAGGATTGTAGGTACGCGACGGATTTGTCACCACCGCTTGCGCCGCGGCGTGCGCGAACTGATTGCACGACCCCACCACGAAGCTATCGAAGGTGAACCTGGGGTTCAGCGTGATGGAGGTGGCAAACAACGATTCCTGCTTTTCGTCCAGCGGCTTTTGATTGCCGCTCGCTTGCCACGAACCCTGGATCTCATAAACGATCTCGCGCAGCGATAGATTCATTTCCCGCACTGCCGACCAGATGTCGGCCGAATACTCCTGCTGAATCCAATCCCTGGTTTGCGTATCCGGGACGGCCACCCACAATCGATCGCCTTCCGCCTTAACGAAAACGGCCTTGGAAAGCCAGTTGTTGAAAGCGTCGGTGCTGATCTTGCCTGAAATTTGTTGCTTGATCCGGTCCCAGATATTCATTCGTCGGTCACAATCCGCGCAATTTATGCACAAGTTTTCCACAACCTGTGGAAAAGATAAAATTCAAGTTTTGGTACTGTTTGGAGGAGCCAGCTCGACTTGCCATCACGCCAAGCGGTCCCTCTGGAAACTGCCCAGTCCCTCCGATGAGGAAACGTCAGCATAGCACAACGCATTAGAGCCTGTAATCATTTTTTACTCCTTTGCTTTGAATGGCTTATCTGAAACACGATCAGCTTGAAATGGTTGGGATTGGGCCCCGGCGACACTGTTAACATTTGGTAAACTCGCAGGCGCGTGGGAGTTCTAGCCCTCAGAGGTAATCTTGCATGCTGTTTGACAGTCTCTCTCCCGCGCGCGACAATAATGACGTTCGCCTCGTGTGATTCTGCAATTTGCCTCGCGGGAGTAACTCAGCTGGTAGAGTGCAACCTTGCCAAGGTTGATGTCGCCGGTTCGAATCCGGTCTCCCGCTCCATTCCTCCGAACGGAACATTTTCCAGCCGTTTCTGCGTACTTAATTAGTGGAGGCTCTCAATGCTCGGTTTCGTGCTGTGGTGCATTCTGTTTTTCCTGTGCTGGCCCTTGGCATTGATGGCCCTGTTCCTCTATCCCATCGTCTGGCTGATCCTGCTGCCATTCCGCATCCTGGGGATTGCTGTCGGAGGCGTGCTGGAGCTGATTTGGTCTATCATCACGCTTCCCGCGCGCGTCATTCGCAGAGTGGCCTAATCGGCGTCCAGATAGACCCTTTTTACCCGTGCGTGGATCCCGCACAGCACGCTGTAGGAAATTGTCCCGGCCACTCGCGCAATCTGCTGCGCGTCAATTGTCACACCGCCTTCGGTGCCTAACAACGTAACCGCATCGCCGGTAGCGAGCGGCGGGCAGTGGGTGATGTCGATGGTTGTTAGATCCATCGACACCGCGCCGATGATAGGCGCCAGATGGCCATTCGCGATGACACGCCCTTTGTTGGAGAGTCGATGCGGGATGCCGTCGGCGTATCCGGCGGCCAGCACCGCGATGCGCGTGGGCTGTGTGGTGCGGTACATTCCTCCGTAACCCACCAGCGCGCCCGCCGGCAGATCTTTCACCGCCAGCACCGCCGTCTTCCAGGCCAGCGCCGGACGAACGTCCAGCAAAGGGGCCGGCGCCGTGCCTTTGGCTACCGGCGAAACGTAGCCATAGACGGCGTGTCCCGGCCGGACCATGCGCTGCCACGCGTCCCTGCGTCCATATGCGATGGGAGTGCTGCTGGCCAGGTGCAAAATGGGCGGATGCACGGTGGCGCGCGCCAGCTCCGAGCAGAGCGCTTGAAACACGCGCACCTGTTCTTCGGTCTGAGTGCTCGCATAATTGGCGGCGGACGCGAAGTGCGTCATCAGACCTTCCAGCCGCACATGCTTCGCCGCGCCGATGGCTTCCAGAATCTCCGTGGCCGGCGCGCGTGTTCCCAGGCGTCCCATGCCGCTGTCGATTTTCAAATGATAGTCGGCCGTAACCCCGCGAGACGCCGCGAGGCGCTCCCATTCCGCAATATCGGAAAGGGAATGAATCACCGGCGTCAGGTTGTAATCCAGCAGCCCGGCGCGTTCGTCCGGCAGGAAATCCGCCATCACCAGGATGCGCGTCGTGATTCCCCGGTCGCGCAGGATGGCGCCTTCCTCCACGTTGCTGACGGCCAGCCAGCGCGCTCCGGCGGCAGCCAGCGTGCGCGAAACTTCCACGGCTCCGTGCCGGTAAGCGTCCGCCTTCACCACCGGCATCACCTCCACGTCCGGTCCCACCACATCGCGGACCGCGCGGAAGTTTGCGGCGATTTGTTTGAGCGAAATCTCTACCCAGGATCGGAAGGCGAACGGGCCCATAAGTCCTATGGTAAGCGCCGCACCAGCAGCGCTTCATATTGTCCGGTCACTGCGTCCCAGCTATACTGCTCCGTCACCCGTTCCATGGCACGCCGGCCCCACTCGCTCCGTTGCTGGCTGGACATTCCCAAAACCTCTTCCAGCTTCTGCTCCAGATTGTCGCTTTCAAACGCCATCCCCACCCCGCCCGCCACTTCGGTATTTTCCGGCGTGTTCAGATACAAGACCAGCGCACCGCGACCCATGGCTTCGATTAGCGCCGGATGCGTGCCGCCCACTTCCGTGGCATGGATGTAGGCCAGGCAATGCGACAGCAGCTCTGGATACCCCGCGCCGTAAATCGCGCCGGGCATCACCACGCGCGGATCCTTGGTATCGCGCACGCGCTCAATATACTCCTGCGCGTAGGGCGCATCGCCGATCAAAGCCAGTTTCACCGGCGTGTTCACTCGTTCGAAGGCCTGCCGCACCAGCAGCGCGTTGTTTTCCGGCTCCAACCGGCTGACGTAAAGAAAGTAACCGCCGCGCTCCAGGCCAAGTTTCCCAAGAACCTCCGCGGTCTCCACCTTTCCCGTTTCCGCGCCATAAGGGATAAAGTGCGTCCGCTTCCCGTAGCGCTCCAGATAATAGGCTTCAATCTGACGGGCATCCGTAATTACTACGGTCGGGCAAAACGTTGCCAGCCACTCCGAAGTCGCATACCAGGCTTTGGCCAGGCGATTCCACTTCTTGCGCTTGCGCTCCAGGCCATCCACATTCAATAGGGTCGGAATGCCGAACGCGCGCGGAATCAGCGTGTAAATCGCATTGGCGCCATTGCAGTAAAGAGCAACGTCGGGGCGATGAAAAATTAAATAAACCGTGGAAATAAAGGTATGAGCGATCGTATCGAAATATTTGTGGCGCCAGGTTGGCAAATAGACCAGCGAAACGCCCCGATAACAGTGCTCCGGATGCGCCTCGCGGCAATAAACCGTAACTCGATGCCCCCGTGCGACCAGCCGTGTGGAAAGCTCTTCGGCAAAGGTCTCAAACCCGCCATATCGCGCGGGGATCCCGCGAGTGCCGAGAATTGCGATGCGCGCCACCAGTGAGCCTTTTCCGAGCCGCGCGCGTGAGCAAGCGGCGTACGGGGCGAAACTAGCCTCGCGCCGCCTTCGATTTCGCCAGAGCTCGCGCGGACGACTTCGGCTTGCTGGCCGGCGCGCTCACCGGCTCATAGCGAAACCAGTGTGCGATGTACTCGTCGTCCACGCGCTTGCGGCTCATGATGTCCCGCCGCTTGGCCATCACTCGTTTCCAGTTCTTCGCGATGTACCAGAAGGCTTTTAGTGAACTTTGTTCCCGCACCAGACAGCAGGAGATCACCACCATGTCGCGGACGGTGATGGAAAACCAGTTTCGCCGGTACAGATCGCCCGTGATATTCTTCATGCGCATCAGGAAGCGATTCTTCACCGAGTGCATATTGATGGCCGACGGCAGCGCTCGCCGGTTGCCCGGCAGGACATTGCGGACATGATAGCCGCGCGCGTGCGGTGTGTAGATGCAGCGCCAGCCCAGCAGTTGCGCCCGCCAGGCTACATCCGCGTCCTCGCGATATACGAAAAAATCCGGATCGAAAAACTCGTCGTCCACCGCGATATCGTCGATCATCTGCCGGCGATACAGTGCCGCGGCGGCCGTGGCGCCGAAAACGAACTCATGGTTCAGGTAGTGGCCGTTGTCCACTTCCTGGCTGCCGCGATCCAGGTGACGCAACATGGGAGTGAAATAGATTCCCGTGGAATCCACCAGCGGCTTGTCGGGCAAATCGAAGCTTGCGCGGATGGTCAGCAGCTTTCCACACACCGTGCCGATTTTGGGATCCATTTGCCCGGAGTCGGCCAGGGCCTGGATGAAGTTCGGAAGCAGCAGTACATCCGGATTCAGCGTCAACACCCACTCGCCGCTGCTCATCCGGATGGCTTGATTTTGAGCCGCGGCAAACCCGATGTTCTCGTCGTTGTAAACCACGCGGCAGTGGTCCACAAACTGCTCCAGGATGTCCGCCGTGCCGTCGGTTGAGGCGTTATCGATTACGATGATTTCCTTGTTGGCGTAACGCTGCGCAAGAACCGACTCCAGGCACCGCTTAATGAATCGACCGCTATTAAATGTGACGATTGTGACTGAAACCCGATCGTTACATGACATGTATTATGGGGTCGCGACTCTATTCTTTTGATATTTTTACTGCTGTAGTTCCTCTACTGCTTGCTGAACCCAAACACTTCAGTTCACCGACTCGGCCAGAGATAAGACTGCGTCCCGCGAACCGGCCTATGCTTCCGTATACCGTAATGGGCCTGAAACTTCGCTGCGTCATCACCCCGATGGCCGTTCGTAACAAGGAACCCAGCACCACCGCCGCGCTCACCCACCGAAAAGAGGTCGGGCGAAAGTGCTTCGAGGCATACCTTAGAAGGCTAACATACCAATAGACCTCGCGGCATTGCCAGTCCAATCCTGCAATGCTATGGCCACCCTGATGCAGGGCTGTAACACCAGGGACATATTGTATTTTAAAGCCTAAATCGTGGGCCCGCTTGCAGAAATCCACATCTTCAAACCACAAGGGATAAAACTGTGTGTCAAAACCGCCCAACCGCTGCCACACTTCGCGCCGGAACATCAGGAATGCCCCGGCCGGCTGCTCGGCTTCGGCCGGCTGGGAAAAATCCTGGTCGAGACAGCGATAAGATCGATTGATCGGGTTGGCGGGGAGCAGCCGGTTGATGCCCAGCACCTCGCAGACCAACGTCGCGGCGTGGGGAAAACGGCGCAGCGTAAACCCCCGTTGCGGCTGGCCGTCTACGCCGGTAAGCTGGCCCGCCGCCAGACCAGTTCCGGCTTCCAGGCACGCGGCCTCCAGTTCCTTAATGGGTGTCTGTAGCTCCGTATCGGGATTCAATAGCAGGACCAGTTGTGTATCCAGCGCCGTTACACCTTGGTTCACGGCGCCCGCAAACCCGTAGTTACCCGGATTAGCGATCAATGTTGCGAAAGCATGTCGGCGCACTAACTCACAAGTAGCGTCCTGGGACGCATTGTCCACCACTACCAGCGGTAAGTCGCCGCAGGATTTCAGGCAGCGCTCGATGATGTCTGCCGAGTTGTAAGTCACAATGACTACGCCCGTGCGATTCATGTGAGAGCGAAGTACAATCGCCAATACAGATCGAACCCGGTTTGTTGCTGTAACTCTCGGATCTCCTGCTCGCTTTGCTCTAGGATTGCAGGGATATCGGCGCAGTGCTCTCCCCGGGCCTGGCGAAACTGCCGCAGCCCCTGCACTTTGCCCACGAGATAACTTACAAGCGCCCCATGCCGCAGGGCAACGAATCCCCATAAAGTTTGAGCGATGAAAACGGGCCAGCCATAGCGTAAGATCCAATTACGCGGATAGTGTTTCGCCACGATGAGTAGCTGATTACGCGCGATCTTCCGTACCGTGTCCGGGTGCCAGCGCCCGAGAGTCGCGCTGCCCTGATGATGGCCCACCGCGTCGGGGACGTACACTCCGCTGAATCCGGCTGCCGCGCAGCGCAGCCCGAAGTCGACATCTTCTAAATAGGACTCGAAGCGTTCATCCAACAGGCCGATCCGATCGAACAAGCCGGCCCGGAACACCGCGCCCGTGAATGGCGCTAACCGTATGTTTCTGGGCTGGTTCCAGACAGGTGAATCGCGGCGTCCATGTCCGCATCTCCAGGCGCAGCCTCCCCGGCAAAGCGCGTCGAACGAGCCGTCAATCCGGTCCTGCGCTTGAGCGTCCAAAAGCTTGCCCGTGGCAAACCAAGCGCCGCTGGATTGGAGCGCAGCCATTAAACGCCCCAGCCAGTCCGGCGCCAGGGTGACATCATTGTTGAGGACCGCGATCCATTCGCTGCCGGCCGCCTCCCGAATTCCATGGTTCAGCGCCGCAGCGAAGCCCACGTTCGCGGGAAGGGAGATCACTTCGGCGCCGGCCCCGGCCGCAACAGCGGCTGAATTGTCCGCGCTGCCGTTGTCCACTACGATTACCCTGTCAATCGGATAAGTCTGATGCCCCAGGTTCTCCAGCGCCTGGGCCAGCAGAGCGGCCCGGTTCCAGGTGGGAATGAGAATGGCAACTCCCGCCATTAGGAGAATCGCTTCTTCACCAGAAAATATAGATTGTAAAAACCGTCCCGCCACGGGTTCAGCTTGATCTCTCCCAGACGCGAGGTGTAGAGGATCGAAATTTCGGCGAACCGGATGCGGCTGTTCTTCAGAGCTTCAATCTTGATCTCTTCGGAAAAAGCCATGCTATTCGATTCCAGATGCATCTGCTCCAGAATAGAGCGGCGAAAAACCCACATCCCGGATTGTGAATCGCGCACCCATCGAAAATACAGCAGCGACATCGCGAGCGAAAGCACCCAGTTGCCAATGCGGTGCTTCATGCTCATGGCTTTCGGATCGCGCACCGGAAAGCGCGACGCATTCAAGAAATCGACATCAAGATGTAGCAGCGCCTCCAGTAGATAAGAAATCGCATCGGGCGGATAGCTATGGTCGCCATCCAGCGTGATGATGATGTCGCCGGTAGCCGACGCGAAACCGCGCTTGTAGCTTCTACCGTAGCCGCGCACGGGTTCGCGGATCACTTCGGCGCCGAACGATCGCGCCACGTCGGATGTGCGGTCCGTGGACCCGTTATCCACCACGATCACCTGGTCCACGAAATCCGGCATCCGGCGCAATACCTGTTCTATCCCTTGCTCCTCATTCAGACAGGGAGTGATTACTGTAATCCTTTGCGACTTGTACACGTTGGGGCTGAGAGCCGGACCGAAATGCCTCAAAGTGCCGCGCCGGCGCTGGTACCATATTCTCATGAAGTTGTTTTGTGCCTTGACCGCTCTTGCGGCTGCTGCTTTCGCCAGCGTGAATCCCCAGCTCCACCAGGTGAAGCGGGTTTACATCCTGGCAATGAGTAGCTCAATGGACCAGTATCTGGCGAACCAACTCGCTACGTCCGGCATCTTCGAGGTGGTAACGGACCCCATGAAAGCCGACGCCATTTTTACCGATCAGGTAGGCGAAGCGTTCCAAAAGAAACTGGATGACTTATATCCCCCGCCCACTCCGCCTAAGACACCGCCAGAAGCAACCAAGCCCGCTGCGGACACAGGCGCCAACCTCGATGTGGGCGAAAGCACCGTTCCCGACCCAAAGGCTGCTAAGGGCGGACTCGGGGATGTGGATTTTGGCGGGCCCACCGTTCGGACCGGCACTATAGGCCGCGGCAAGGGCAACTTCTTCGTGGTGGATCGGAGTAGCCGCGCAGTGCTGTGGTCGGTTTACGAGCGCCCGAAGAATAACACGCCCGGCGAACTCACCAAAACCGCAGGCAGAGTGGTGAAACATCTGAGAGACGATCTGACCGACAAAAAGCCCGGCGAGTAGCTACCCCCTTTTCTGTTTCAACACCTCTCTATAGCTCTGCACCAACCGCTCCGTGAGCACCCGCATGTCGCGCGTCGCTACAACCTGTTCTCGCGCGCGGCACGCCAGCTTTTGCGCTTTTTCGGGATCGTCGAACAATTCGATTATTTTTTGTGCAAACGACGCCGGGTCTTCAGCCAAGGCGCAAATCTGATCGTCTTTGCCAGCTAGGCCTTCGGCGCCGAGTGGCGTGGAGACCACCGGAATTCCCGCCGCGAACGCCTCCAGCAGTTTCACGCGCATTCCGGATCCGCTCAAGATGGGACAAACGAACACCGCGTAACGGCTAAGCGGTTCGCGCACGTCCTCCACAAATCCGCGCAGCTCGATGTTCTCCGGCAGATGCGGCAACGAGTGACGCGGCGGCGGCTCCGATCCTACGATCACCAACCGTGCGCGCGGCTTCTTTTCCAACACCGACGGCAGCACATTTCGCGTGAACCAATTCAGCCCCTCCTGATTGGGAGGATGGCGGAAGCTGCCGAGAAACAGCATGGTCTCAGGCTCGCGTCCATTGGCCTGGAACTCATAGCGCGACGTGGCGATGCCCGCGCGATTGTCGTCCATCCGCCCGCGCAAGCCGGGCAAAAAAGACAACAGATAATTGGCATTCTCCGGGCTGCACACCTGCACGCGATCGAACCGCGGCAGAACACGCAGCTCATATCGCAGCGCGCGCAGATATTCGTAAGCGGCCTTGGCGGTTTCGATCGTCCCGCGCGGATTCGCGGACCCGCGCGCGATGGATTGAAAGTAGATGTCGTGTTCGAACAACACGCACGCCAAGCGCCGGTAATGGCCGCCATATTGGCTCAGCGCTGTATATTCCAGCTGCACCACATCGATCTCGCGCAGATACATTTCGCGCTGCATCCGCCATTCAAAATCCTGGCTGGCGATTTCGCTCACCGCATGCGGCAGGATGGAACCGAACTGTTTCTCCGTCGCTTCCGTTCGTACCAGATAATCCGCCGACGCCACCTGGCTCTCCAACTCTTGGTGCGGCTCGCGCTGCCATGGGTAATCGAGCAGGATGAGCAGGTGTAATTCGCACAGCTGCGTCAGTTCGAGGGCGGTCTGATACATGAATACGCCGCCGCCGTGTATGGGAGGACAAATCGGATAAGGCGAAATGAAGAGCACGCGCAGCGGCTCATCGTTCCGAATCTCACCGAAGCGATCGCGGAAGTAGCCGCCCATCGGCCGGCGAAACGCTTCGGTGTCGTCGATGATGGCTAAATCGCGCGCCCGCGCCCGCGAATGCATCGCGCCCGGCAATTGCTTCCAGGCGCGCCACAACCCGGCGAAGTTCGCCCGCTCCAGCGACTCGCCGAACAGCACGGTCACCACCGCGCCAGCATAGGAAAAGAAGAAATGCGACGTCAGCCGCGGCCACTCGTGAATGTTCTTCCAGCAGAACAGCGCGAAATTCTTCTTCAACACCAGATCGATTTGCGCCGCGGAAAATTTCTTCCCGATGGTTCCACGATGCTCGTGATACACGACGCTGTGCGGCTGATACAGCACCTTCCAGCCGCGCTTCCATGCCAGGTAGCCAACGTCGGTGTCTTCCATGTAAAACGGCGCCAGCAGCTCATCGAATCCGCCCAACTCTAAAAACTTTCGCCGGTCGAACGCGCAGGAACCGCCGCCGCCGTAGGCGCACGGGTAGGGAACTTGGATGGCTGGATCGTCGCGATGCCGCACGCGCAGCGATCCGTTCTCCCACCAGGATTGCGTCAGCCCGGTCTCTTCGCGCAGCTTGTTCGGGTCGCTAAAAAAGATTTGACACGCCACGGAAAATACGGCTTCGTCGGTGAACGCTTCCAGCAGCGGCGG
>Ga0209006_10001961_pt1 | contig 18667 bp, 20 predicted proteins | sample JacPin_JW_Ref_O2_FD_188567 | JGI IMG/M metagenome (GOLD analysis project Ga0209006, IMG submission 188567) | Forest soil microbial communities from Algoma, Ontario, Canada - Jack Pine, Ontario site 1_JW_Ref_O2 (SPAdes) (version 2) | ecosystem: Environmental > Terrestrial > Soil > Boreal...
GCTACGAATTCTGAGTCAGGACGTCTCGCCGAGCCCGGGGGATGGTCGAATCATCCCCCGGGCCACTCCACGGTCTGCTTCCGAAGGTGCAATCCGAGACGGCATCCTCTGGCGATGAGCGATGGGCATGAGATCGGTCGCATCCGAGGCTCGTCCACCCCTCTTCTGACATTCGAGTTGACCTGGACCGCTTGAACTTCTTCGGGCGGCGCCACCCGGCAAACCGTTGCACAGGTATCGATAGTATGCTGGAGAGAACTCGGCTGATTGGAACATCTGTGCACCGGGCACAGCTTGCCGCGATCGATCGTTGATGGAGGAATGACTGAAGCAAGATACTCTCTGGTACAAAGACGCGGTCATTTATCAGGTCCACGTCCGCACGTTTTACGACAGCAGTGGAGACGGAATCGGTGACTTCCAGGGGCTGGAACAAAAGCTGGAGTACCTGCAAGAGCTCGGGGTCAATGTTATCTGGCTGATGCCGTTCTTTCCTTCGCCTCTGCGCGACGCTGGCTATGACATCTCTGAACACAGGTCAATCCATCCCAGCTATGGCAACCTCGAGGATTTCCGGGGATTCCTGAACGCGGCCCACGAGCGCGGGCTCCGGGTGCTCATCGAGATGGTGCTGAACCATACCTCCGATCAGCATCCCTGGTTCCAGCAGTCCCGCAGCTCGCGGGACAATCCCTATCGTGATTGGTACGTTTGGAACGAAACCGACGACCGGTACAAGGGAACTCGAATCATTTTCATCGATACCGAGATGTCCAATTGGGCCTGGGACCCGGTTTCCAAGGCCTATTACTGGCATCGTTTTTTCAGTCACCAGCCTGACCTCAACTGGGACAACCCCGCCGTCCGGGAGGAGATGTGGGATGTAATGAGGTTCTGGCTCGACATGGGCGTCGACGGCTTCCGGCTGGACGCGGTTCCCTATCTCACCGAGCGCGAAGGAACGAACTGCGAGAATCTGCCTGAGACGCATGCCATCCTGAAAGATTTTCGGAGCAGACTCGATCAACAATACCCGGGCCGAATGCTGCTGGCCGAAGCGAATCAGTGGCCGGCGGACCTGCGCCCTTACTTCGGGGACAGCGACGAATTTCACATGGCGTTTCACTTCCCTTTGATGCCGCGGATGTTTATGGGGGTGAAACTGGAGGACCGTAAGCCGATTACAGAGATTTTGCAGCAAACGCCGGAAATTCCAGCAGCATGCCAGTGGTGCCTGTTCCTGCGCAATCATGACGAATTGACGCTGGAGATGGTGACGGACATCGAACGCGACTACATGTACGACACCTATGCTGGAAATAAAACCATGCGGCTGAACCTGGGGATTCGGCGTCGGCTGGCTCCCCTGCTGGATAATGACCGTAGATGCATCGAGTTGATGAACGGAATGTTGATGTCCCTTCCGGGCACTCCTATCATCTACTACGGGGACGAGATTGGAATGGGGGACAATATCAATCTGGGTGACCGCGATGGTGTAAGGACTCCGATGCAGTGGAATGGAGGCTGGAACGCGGGCTTCTCTAACGCCGATCCAGAGAGCCTGTGTTCGCCTTTGATCCTGAATCCGATCTACGGTTATCCGGCCATCAACGCCTTGTCGCAGCGGCGGACGCCACATTCCCTTTTTTCGTGGATGAAGAGAATGATCGCGGTTCGTCGATCGACCCGGGTGTTCGGGAATGGATCGATCGAGTTCCTCTATCCCGCGAACCACAGAATCTTGGCTTACATCCGACGGTTCGAGAAAGAAACGGTGCTGGTGGTGAACAACCTTTCCAGCGCGGCACAGGCCGTCGAACTCGACTTGCGCCCCTTCAAAGGAAGCATCCTGGTCGAGATGTTTGGAAAGAATGTTTTTCCGCGGGTGAGTGAACTCTCCTACCTGCTAACCTTGGGCCCTTATCAGTTCTACTGGTTTCGGCTCCGACGAGTCTGAAGCACAACCGAAGTCATAGGCTACGGAAACGATGCTAAAAGAGGTGTCCACTCCAGAGCGCACGGGCGCGCTTCGCACCGACGCCAAGTTGGCGGAGGAGGGCTTCCTCACGGATGATTTCGTTCGCCAACTGATCAGCGTCGGTGAAATCGATATCCTCGTCGGGCTTCCAACGCACAATAACGCCAAGACCATTAGTTCGGTTGTGGCTGCGATTCAGAGCGGCATTCTGCAATCGTTTTCGCGAGATCGAGCCGCGATTATCGATGCCGATGCGGGATCACGCGACGGTACTCCGGACCTGGTTGTGAGCGCCTCCATTGATGACGTGCGGCGGCGTGACTCCAATCGATTTGCGTTGCGCACACTGCACTCGATCAGCATGCAATACGGAAGCAGCCCAGCCCGTGGGATTGCGTTCCGGACGATCCTTTCTGCCGCCGAATTGCTGCGGCCCAGAGCCAGCGCAGTGTTTTCACCTGACTCGACGAGCATCCAGCCCGATTGGCTTCGATCGCTTCTCAAGCCCGTCTCTACAGAAGGTTTCGATCTTGTTCTGCCGACCTATACCCGGCACAAGTTTGACGGACTCCTCGTCACCAATCTTCTGTACCCGGTGACGCGCGCGTTATACGGGCTACGAATCCGGGAACCTTACGCCTCCGAATTCGCATTCTCGAGCCGATTGGGAAGCCAGTTTCTCTCCGAGAATTCCTGGAACGATGAGACTGCGCGCGAAGGCTGCGAGGTCCGATTCACTGTGGCCGCGATTGCCGGAGGCTTTCGCATCGGCCAAGTCTATCTGGGTGCCAAGGATCCTCTCGATCGAAGTGCCGCGGATCTGGTGCCCGCCTTGCGGCAAACGATCGGCGTCTTGTTTGGCTCCATGGAGTCGAATCTTTCGGTGTGGACCAACAAGACTGGCTCCCAGCCGATTACCACGATTGGGGCCGACCAACAATTCGCGCTCGAGCCCCGGAGGATAAATCGGAAACGTCTGCTGGACATGTTTCGCGCCGGGGTGGCGGAACTGGATTCCGTTTTTCAATCCATCCTTGCCCCTTCCACGCTGGCGGAACTGCGGGGCATCGCACGACTGGAAGAAGAAGACTTTCGATACTCCGGGGAATTGTGGGTAAAAACGGTCTACGAATTTGCCGTGGCGCACCACAAGGCCGTCATCAACCGGGATCACATTATCCAGGCCCTTGCACCGCTATTCCGTGGGCGAGCGCTGACCTTCCTGCTGGAAAACCGGACCGCGTCCGCCGCCGCAGTAGAAGAGCACATCGAGAACCTATGTTTGGAGTTCGAGCGCCTGAAACCGTATCTGCTGGAGTTGTGGAAAGACAGAGAGTGAGGTCATCATGCGGGAAATGATCGTCAGCGAGCTAACCAGGGCCATGCAGGAACTTGTAAAGGATTTTGCGCGCTTTCTTCCTCGGCTGATCGTGTTTGTGATCATCGCTTTTGCAGGATGGGTGATTGCGTACCTTCTGAAACTCATCGCGCGCAGCATCTTGCGGCTGATCAAGTTTGACAAGCTGTCTGAAAATGCGGGCGCATCCCAATTGCTGGCCAAGGCAGCTCTACCTCCATCGTCGGAATTACTGAGTCGGCTCGTGTTCTGGATGGCGTGGCTGGGATTCATCCTGCTCGGCATCAACGCACTCGGAATTTTCGGACTCCAGGAACACATCTCCCGTTTCTTCTTGTTCTTGCCGCGCTTATTTGCGGCTTTATTCATTATGTTTGTTGGATTACTCGCTGCCAGCTTCTTCTCACGGGCCACCCTGTTAGCCGCGGTGAACGGCAACCTCCCATCGCCCCGGTTGCTAAGTATATCGGTCCGCGCGGTCATCGTCGTCTTCGTGATATCCATGTTCTTTGAGGAACTGGGAATTGCTGACCAGACCGTTCTTGTTGCCTTCGGAATTGTTTTTGGAGCAGTCATGCTTGGCCTTGCGATCGCATTTGGAGCGGGTGGCAAGGAGCTTGCCCAGCGATTCCTGGAACACAAACTTGTCCACGCCAATGGAGATGACAAAAACGAGGACGAACTGTCGCCGCTCTAAGAATCTGAGTTGGTGTGCCTGGCTTGCTCAGCGATCGTAGAGCGACGATAGCTGCTTCAATCTCGACTTGATTTCTGGCGTCAAAGCGCTTGCGCGATAGCGCCATTTCCAATTTCCACTGAGTGTGCCGGGCAAGTTCATTCGCGCTTCGCTGCCCAGTCCCAGAACGTCCTGCAGCGGAATGATCGCGAGCTCGGCGACAGACGCCAGAATGGTGCGAATTAAAACCCAATTGATCGCTTCGTCTTTACATCCCAGGTACGCCTTCGCAAACTCGCGTTCTTGGCGGATGTCTTCCGCAGTGCGCGTGCTTTCGCCCACCCCCGTACTAGCCCACCAACCAACCGTAGTGTCGTTGTCGTGGCCCCCGGTGTAAGCCGCCAGTTCGCGCATATAGTTATGCGGTCGGAACGAGGGCCCCTGGGGGTCGTTGCCGAAAGCAAACTGCAATAGGCTCATTCCTGGGAATCCGAACTCCTGCCGCAGCGCTTCGACCTCGGGAGTGATCACCCCGAGGTTTTCCGCGACAATCGGTAGTTCCTTCAATTCCCTCCGCAAGACCTCGAACAGGGCTCTTCCCGGACCCTTGATCCATTTTCCATGCATCGCGGTTGGCTCTCCTGCGGGAATCTCCCAATACGCCTCGAACCCCCGAAAGTGATCGAGCCGGACCATCTCGAAGAGTTTGAGCGAGGCGCGAAAACGATCGATCCACCAGCTGTACCCAGAGCGTGACAGCACGTCCCAACGATAGATCGGGTTTCCCCAGAGTTGTCCGGTTGCGCTGAAGTAATCGGGCGGAACGCCCGCAACCACGGTTGGCTTTCCATGCTCGTCCAGTTGAAACAACTCGGGATGAGCCCACACATCGGCGCTGTCATGAGCAACATAGATTGGGAGATCTCCCATGATGCGAATACCGCAACGCTGACAATGCCTCTTCAGGCTCTCCCACTGTCGAAAAAACTCGAACTGCGCAAACATGTACATCTCAATTTCCGGCTTTAGCCTTTGCCGCCAATGGGGGAGAGCGCCGGGGTCCCGTCGCCGCAGTCCTCGATCCCACTCTGTCCAGACCACGCCATTGTGAAGATCCTTTGCCGCCATGAACAGAGCGTAGTCATCCAGCCAGGCGGCATTCTCGGTGCGGAATATTTTGAAAGCGCTGGCGTCAGCCTCACTTGTATTGCGGAAGAAGTTTAGCGCCGCTTTACGGAGCAGAGAATATTTGAAGGCGATTACTTTGCCGTAATCCACAACATCGGTTGGAAGTTGCGGAGATCCCGCGAAATCTTGCGATTCCAGGAGACCCCTCTCCTCGAACTTCCACAAATCGATGAGCAGTGGGTTGCCGGCAAAGGACGAAAAACATTGATAAGGAGAGTCGCCATAGCCGGTTGGACTGAGGGGCAGGACTTGCCATACCTTTTGTCGAGACTCAGCCAGGAAGTCGACGAATTCGTGGGCGCCAGGCCCGAGGTCGCCAATACCGTGAGCCGCCGGCAACGAAGTAATGTGAAGCAAGATTCCACTACAACGCGGAAAAATCATACCTACAAACTAGTGCCTTGATCGGTACGGTGCAAGTCAGGCCGCTTCTTCCCGTGGGCAAATCGGTCCGCGTTGGACCGATTCCCGTTGCCGGACGCCTGCTCCTCTTTTTCGATCATTTATATCGAAAAGACTGGACACCGCTTCGAATTAATTGCATTACAATAGAGGGACGGAGCGAAACCGTTGCCCAAGTTTGAGGAGTGCCTCCAGCGACTGGAGAAAATTGTTCAGGAACTGGAAAAGGGAGAAGTCCCTTTGGAAACGTCTCTGACACTCTTCGAAGAGGGGATGCAGCTTTCTTCAGCCTGCCGCAAGGAATTGGAACAAGCGGAAGGAAAGGTCGAGATCCTGCTGAAGAAGAACGGGAAGCTTCAAGCTGAGCCATTCGAGCCGCTGACAGAAAAGACGCAGGCACGACGGTAAGTGTCGGATTTCTCCCCCGCGACTCGAGCCTTTAGATGTCTGTGGAGTTGTAGTATTTCAGCCCACTCCGCAGCCCTAGTCCAACGTTGACGTCCGCCGTTGACGACGGTTGAAGATTGGGGGAAGTATGATTCAAAGTGTAGTTGTCCTGGAGCAGGATCCTGGGGTGGCGCGGTCCCTGGCCGGTGGCCTCCGCTCTCATTTCTCAGTGCACGTAACCCAATCCCGCGAGGCGTTGCGGGACGACGTAGTCCGAAACCATCCGGAAGCCGTGATTCTAAACATCGAGCATTGGCTGCTCGCCGATGTCGAGAATCTTCACCGCGACTTTCCGGCTCTGCCCATCGTTTGCACTCACCGCGTTCCTGACGAAGAAATGTGGATGGCCGCGCTGGCAGCGGGAGCCTGCGATGTATGTCCGAACGATGACGTGGCAAACGTACTGACTTCTGTGCTGCGAAGTACCGCCGTTTCGCGGAGCGCCGCCTAGCTTGTGCCTGTATCCTGAGGACGCCCATGGGCGTCCTTAATTTTTTGTTGGTGAATCCGTTTGCGCAGGCAATTCCCAGATCCGCCCGCCTTGTTATACTCACTCCTTCATGCTCAAGGAGACACTCGAACAGGGACAACTGTTGACCGACGCCGCGCTGGACCGACTCATTCCGCTTGAGACCGAGCATCCGGTTTCGATCCACAAGGCCATGCGTCACAGCGTGTTTGCCGGTGGCAAGCGTCTGCGGCCTGTGCTTTCGATCGAGGCTGGGCGCATGGTGGCAGGGTCATTGCCGGCGGGGATTGAAGAACTCGGCGCGGCGCTCGAGATGTTGCACACCTATTCGCTGATTCATGACGATCTTCCCGCCCTCGACAATGACGATCTGCGGCGGGGGCGTCCGACCTGCCACAAAGCTTTTGGCGAGGCCCTCGCGATCCTGGCCGGCGACGCGCTGCAAACGCGGGCCTATGAAGTCCTGGCCCGGCTGCAGTGTCCGGCCGAGGCGCGAGTGCGCATTATCGAGGAGATCGCTCACGGTACGGGCACGATCGATGGCATGATCGGCGGGCAGGTCGTGGATCTCGAAGCGGAACACACCCGGCCCACGAAGGAGATGCTGGACTACATTCACCGCTCCAAGACGGCGGCCCTCATTGCCGCGAGCCTAGTCGGTGGCGGATTGTATGGCGGCGCGAAAGACCACCAGGTTGTGAAACTTCGGGCCTTTGGACTATCGATCGGATTGGCTTTTCAGATTGTGGATGACGTGCTCGACGTCACCCAGAGCTCCGAACAACTCGGAAAAACCGCGGGCAAAGACACCGCTTCGGAAAAAGCAACGTATCCGGCGCTGTTTGGGGTTGAGGCGTCGGTGAGTAAGGCGGATGCGCTGGTGAGCGAAGCATTCGCAGAGCTCGCGAGCTTTGGCGAGCGGGCGGAGACGCTGAAGGAACTGGCGCGATTTTTAGTGGAGCGGAAGAACTGAATCAGCGAGCGGCAATTAGCATTTGGCAGTTAGCCTTACAACTCGCGTGGAAACGGCGTGCCGAAGTCATAACCAAGTGCTAACGGCCGATTGCCGGTGGCCCCTCACGCGTGGCTGTGATAAAACCTAGAGACGGCGATGGAGTTCGCCACAACCGCCTGTGCTGCCCACACGCCTCAGGCTGATGACTCCTACAGAATGGAACTATTTTTGTAGGAGAGACTCCGTGAAAGACTTTTTCGCTATATCCGTCGCCGCAATCGCGGGCGCCAATCTGCGGTTTCTTATGAGCCGACTGGCTGCCAAGGAATTTGGTCCGGTCTTCCCTGCCGGAACGCTTATCATCAACATCCTGGGCAGCTTCATCGTAGGGTTTTTCGTGATCTGGACCACCGAACGCGTGTTGCTCGATCCGCGCTGGCGGCTTCTGGTAGTGGTCGGTTTCTGCGGATCATTCACCACCTTTTCCAGCTACGCATTTGAGACGATCTCCTATTTGGAACAAGGTCAATGGGGGCTGATGGTGGCCAACATTCTGAGCAACAATCTGCTTTGCCTGGGGAGCGCACTGGCCGGCATGGCGGTAGCGCGAGCGTTATAACATGACCGCAATTCCTACTCTCGAAACCACACGGCTGAAATTGCGTCCTTATGGTGAGGCCGATATATCCGAACTGGTGTCCCTGATCGGCGCTCCTGAGGTGGCGGCCACCACGCTGCGCATTCCGCATCCCTACACGGAGAGGGAGGCACGCGCATTTCTGGCTCAGATCGGCGGCGAGAGCGATAACGAAATCCGGTTTGCAGTCACGCAGAGCAAAGACGGCCGCTTCTGCGGCGGCATTGGACTCAGGCTCGCACCGGAGCATCAGAACGCCGAACTTGGATACTGGATCGGCTTGCCGTATTGGGGGCAGGGTTATGGGACGGAGGCGGCCCGGGAGCTGCTGCGGTACGGATTTGAAGAGCTCAATCTGCACCGCATCTTTGCCTCGCATTTCAAACAGAATCCTGCCTCTGGCAGGATTCTGAAGAAGATTGGCATGCGCTACGAAGGTTGCCAGCGCGAGCACTTATGCAAATGGGATCAGTTCGTCGATTCGGAGTTATACGGGATCTTGCGGCAGGAGTGGGAGAATCGCGAGTAAAATGCCGGAAGCCATGGCTGTTCAAGTCACGATCTATCTGAACGAGGCCGACCAGTGGCATCACCGGCCGCTGCCCATGGAGATTCTCAACTACCTGCACAGGGAAAACGTCTATGCGGCCACGGCGATTCATTGCGTGGCGGGATTTCTGGGTCGACAACGCGTGGAGACCGCACATCTCGTTGAAGCTGGAGGCAAATTGCCGGTGATCATCATCTTCGTCGACACCGATGAGCACGTGAGCCGCGTACTTCCCACGCTGAAGGAAATGGCGGTCGGCAGGCTGATTGTGCGCGAGAACGTGGTGCTCGAACAGGGGAGTTTAGACTGAAATGTCTTCCCTTCCACTGAATCATCCGCTCGACATTCTGGCGATTGCAGCGCATCGCGACGACGTTGAACAGACCTGCGGCGGAACGATGCTGAAAGCTGCCGAGCGCGGGCAGCGCACGGGCATTCTCGACCTGACGCAAGGCGAAATGGGCACGCGCGGCACGGCGGACGATCGTGCGCGAGAGGCGGCCGATGCCGCCAAGATTCTCGCCGTGAGTTGGCGCAAGGCCCTGGATCTTCCGGACGGCCGCGTGGAGAACACCTGGGAGAATCGATTGAAGGTCGCGGGCGTGATTCGGGAGACGCGGCCGAGGGTGATTATTCTTCCTTACTGGAAGGGGCGGCATCCCGATCATTACACCGCATCGGTGCTGGGATACGAAGCTTGCTTTCTGGCAGGGCTGGCGAAACTGGATCCGCAGACAGGGCTCAGCGCCCGGTCGGCAGCAACTATCGAATCGGATCGCCTCCATCGGGACCCGGAAAAATCCGTGGTGGACGACGGAGTGAGGGCGGGAGCCCCTCAGGACAGCCGGCGGGACGCCGGCGCTACACCGCATCGGCCGTTCAAGATCATTTACGCTACGCTTTATTACGATGTGCGGCCAACTTTTGTCGTCGACATCAGCGAACAGTTCGAGGGGAAGTTCGCCTCCATCCTGGCTTACAAATCGCAGTTCACTGACCAGAACGCGGGCAAAGACCTGTTCCCGGCGCACGACGAGATTCATGTCCGGGTTGAGGCCATGGCGCGATTCTATGGCATGCTCGGCGGGGTGACCTTTGCGGAGCCGTTTCTGCAAAAGGAAGTGGGGCTCGTCGACGATTTGTTGTCGATTCCCGTCAAGTCCATCTAGCATTACGGAACTCAATTACTCCTACAGGAGAACTGGCATATGAATCGATTGGTTTTTACTTTTGTCACCGCATTGGCGATGGCAGCCACCGCCGCAGCACAGGCTGGAACTTGGCAGATCGATCCCAATCACACGGCCGCCCAATTTTCCGTGAAGCACCTCGGTGTCTCCACCGTGCGAGGCGCCTTCACCAAAGTGACCGGAACGGCGAAACATGATCCCGCAGACCCTTCGAAGGATTCCCTGGAAGCCACGATCGACGCGAATTCGGTGGACACGCGAGTGGAAATGCGCGACAAAGACTTACGTAGCCCTAACTTCCTCGACGTGCAGAAGTATCCCACGATTACCTTTCATTCGAAGCAGGTGAAGGTAGTCGGGCCGGGAAAACTTCAGTTCGCTGGCGACCTGACGATCCACGGCGTGACGAAGGAAGTTGTGCTCGATGTGGACGGACCCTCCGCCCCCATCAAAGATCCGTGGGGTAACCAGCGCATCGGCACCTCTGCCTCCACAAAAATCACACGGCAGGATTTTGGGGTGAACGGCGCTCCCGGAGTCGTGGGAGATGAAATTACGATCACCATCGACACGGAATTGACTCAGCCTCCGGCAAAATAACACGCGGTCTGCGGTCAACCCCGACTCTAGTTCTGGATGCGGCCGCGGTCGTCGCGACGCCGGTGGCCGACTGCGTGGCATTCCGCATTCGGCCCTGCTTCGCTCGGAAACTGTCCAACTCGGATGCCCCTGGTGCATAAATTAAAGTCTCGCTAGCATCCAAATATTCATAAAATCATTCCCAGATCAATCTGGAAGGGACGCAATGAAAACATCGCGCCGTGCTGCGCATTCCGTCAAATGGATTCTGGCAGTTGTTCTTTTACCCGGCTCGCTGCTGGCCGAACCAGTCTCTCTGAAGCGAGTCGTCGAACTCGCGCTGACCCACGCCACGGGAGCCGCTATTGCCGCCGCCGATGAGCAGCACGCCTCCGCCAGCTATCGCGAGCTTCGCAATGACTACGTACCGCAATTATCGACCGGGGCCGGGCTTGGTTATTCGTATGGATTTCCTCTCGCTCTCGAGGGATCCGCACCTTCTTTGTTCAACATCACGAGCCAATCCGCGCTCCTCAATCCCGCCTTGCGCGCATTCGTCCGCGCCGCAAAAGTCGATGCGACGGTGGCATCGTTGAAAACCAAAGACGAGCGCAATCAGATCATTCAAGACGCTGCCTTGAGCTATGCCGAACTTGCGAAATGGGAACAACGGCTGATCAAGCTTCAGGAAACCGAGGAGGCCTCGAAGAAAATGCAATTCGCCGTTGCAGAGCGCGTGAAAGAAGGCGTTGACAATGAACTCGAAGGCCTGAAGGCCGGCCTTTCCACTGCGCGCGTCCGGCTGCGGATCGCCGAGGCGCGAGGCGCAGCTGACGTGCTCCGCGAGCACCTCGCTAAACTCACGGGACTTCCGGCCGCGAACCTTCAAACCGATCCTGACTCAATCCCGGCGCCACCCGCGGCTCCAGCCAACGAGGAACCCGCGAAAGACGCCGCCAGCTCCACTCCCGCGGTGGAAGCAGCTGTGGAGCACGCCCGCGCGCAATACTTGCGGGCGCAGGGAGAACACAAGTCCCTCTGGCCCAGCATCGACTTCGCCGGGCAATACGCTCTACTCTCCAGGTTTAACAATTTTCAGAACTATTACATTCCCTCGCGTCCTTGCGTCACACCCTTGGGCGAATTTCTGTGCGTGGCGAGCAGCTTCCAGCAAAACAACGCAACCATCGGAGTCAGTATCCGATTTCCTTTGTTCAATGCTTCGCAGCGCTCCCGCGCCCAAGCGGCAGACGCCGAGGCCGTGAAAGCGACGAAACAGGCGGAAGCTGCCCGCAACCAGGTCTCGGAGGAAACTTTGCGACTCCAGCGCTCCGTCACGCAGATGCTGGCTGCGCGCGACGTGGCCCAACTGGAATATGAAATCGCACAGAAGTCCCTGACCGCCGTACAGACTCGCATGGATACCGGCACCTCGACTCTGCGCGATCTCGATGACGCCCGCTCGCAAGCCAGCGAACGTTTCATCACCCTGCAAGATGTGACTTTCGAACTCGAGCGCAGCCAACTCGGCGTCCTGCGCTCGACGGGAGAACTGGAGAAGTGGGCTCTGGGTACGCCGTAGAGACTACGGGGAAGGAAGGCGCTGGATTGCTGACGGTGGAGGCAACAGTTCTCTAGAGTTCACCGCGCAACGTCTTCACCATTCTGCGAATCGCCTTTTCATTGCGGCGGTACCAGCGCCATTGGCCCTTTTTGGTTGCTTCCACCAACCCAGCCTTCGTCAAGATTGCCATGTGATGCGAAATGGTCGGCTGCGAAAGGCTGACTCGTTTCTCGATATCCCCCGCGCACAGGCGCTGCCCCATCCCATCGGCCTTATGCCCGGGTGATTTTGCGGCTGCTTCACCCTGCTTCAAAGCCTGCAGAATTCGGCGCCGGGTTGGGTCCGCAATCGCATGCAGCGCACGGTCGAGAATTGCTTCGGTGGAAGACATGATGCACTAGGAATAGCGCGGGAATCGACGGGTGTCAATGTAAGGCCATGTTTTCTCGGCTCACTTCCAGTCGGCTAGTTTGACCGCGGGAACCATCCTCGGTGCCTGGTGTCCAATCAGACATGGATATGCCGTAGCTCCGATTTCTGGATTCCGGCCACTGCATCACGTGCCCTTCGTCTCGCGACTCAAGCGAGGTTCCTCATGGACGCCTTCGATCTCGTGGGTGCCTCAGCCCCCCACCAACTTCCCAAATGGATGCCGCCTATCGGCGGTCTGATTGCGGCTGTACTAGTCGCCTGTTTGGTGTGCAGGTTGCCGTTAGTCCATACGCTGTCTTGGGGCGAATTGATCGGCTCATCAGTCGAATGTGTGCTTGCGGTATTCCTAGCCGGGGCTGTCGGTACGTGGGGCCTTTCGGCCGCCCGGACCGGAACGAGAGAAACCGCGACGTGGCGCACCATTCTGGGAACTTCTCTGGACGCGCTTTGGCTCGCTCCTCTCGCGCTTTTCATTCGCGAAAGCTCGACCTGGGGAATGGCAGTTGCGGTTGTCCTGGTGGCCAGCCTTGCAAGGTCCTTCTACTTTCTTCGAGACCGGGATGAGCCGGGCGATAGCGGGGAATCGATCCTCTTATTGAGCCGCTGCGAGTTCACGCTGTCGGACCGGTCGCCCTGGTTCTGGCGACAGACCCGGGCGGCAGGCGCAGCCCTGTGTGCTCAAACCGGTGCGTTGGCGGGCCTGGCAGGGTATCCATTCGCCGGCGCGGCTATGGTCGGAATCAGCTCAGCTATTTGGACTTGGTCATTCATGAGATACGCCTCCCTGGACAACGCGCAATCCTCTGCATCATCGCAATCCGCATCGCGCAGTGTGCTGCTTCTGGTACTGGCAATCGCTTTTACGGCAGGCGGCTTGATCCAATATCTTCCCAACCCATACAGGGGGACTGGTTTTGCTGTTCCATCCCGTCAGCACTCGCGTCACCGCCTCACGCCGGTAGAAGGCGAGAAGCCATCCGAAAGTGGCGATCGGCGCGGGCAGCCCCGTCGAGAGAAGACCTCCGAAGATGGCGACTGGCGGAATCAACCAGTCGAGAACACGTCCGAGGGTTTGTTTCGAAACGCGAGGGACGCTAATGCCGGCGTTATCCTGTGGCCCGAGGAAGCAAAGCTTACAAAGCTGATAGCACCAGCACCGGCGACGGGAAACGGCCTGCTCAAGAGCCACCGCATGGCAAACCCATTGGTGATTCCATTCAACGGCGTCTATTGGTTCTTCAAGGCACCCGATCTGCACCCACCCGTAACTTCTCGTCAAGCGCAGGGCAGCCCCGACGCCCTCGATATCCACTCCACGGACCGGCGTCCATTGTCCATGGAGGCACACGAGAATCTTGGCAGCATGATTGATCTGGATTGCTGTAGCAGAATTCAGATCTCGATTCGAAACGCAGACCGCTATCCGGAAACCGTTTCCATGGAACTTATCCTGGTCAACAGTAGTTTGTCCGAAAAGCCTTCGGAGTCTCTGGGCACGATCACGGTCAAATCCACGCCCTCGTGGAGCTTGCATGGAGGGCAATCGCTGGCCCACGAGACATTGAACTTCTCCATACCGCCCCATCACTCACTCCGTCGTTTTGACGAAATGAAGATCGTGTTTCGACTCGATGCTTTCCGGGCGGACGACGGGGCCAAGATCGCGATCGACCACTTCGTGCTTATTCCTCGAGGTCTGTGAAAGCGCTCTGACAGGCGTTGCCGAATTGGTGCGCAGTTGAAAAAGTGGGTTGCGAAAACTATTTCTTGAGGATCGGGCTGTAGCCATCGGCGATCAACCGGGCCCGCATCGCTTCGGCATCTTTGATGTCGGAGAAGGGCCCAACCTGCACGTGGTACAGCTTGTCTGCCGGAATCGGAACTGCGATGAAGGCGGGATATTGTTTCCTCTTGAGCGCGTCTACCAATGCATCGCCGTCTTCCTGCTTACTGACGGCGGCGACCTGCACCAAATATGCCGATGTTGGCAGGGTGGTGGTGGGGTCCGGAGCGTTGGCTGCAGGCGCCGAGGTCACAGCCGCATCGGCGGGTGCCGCCGCCGTGTCGGGCTTGGCGTCGGCCGGCGGGGTCAACTCCGCGTTCGCATCCTTCTGCTCGACCGACTTGTAGAACGACATGGAAGGCGATGCGGGCGATCCGCTACTCGCCTTGGTCGTGCCGGGCACGAGTTGGGGCGAGGCGGCCGCGCTAGCCGAGGTGATGGCCGGCTCTGACTTTCGTCCGAGCGAATACCCCAGCGCAAAGAACATCGCGCAGATGCCAACCAGCCCAAAGAACAGGAACAACAGTTTGCCCGTTCCAAGTGTGATTTCCGTATCTTGTGAAGAAGCCATTGTTCAACTCCCAGCCAAATTCGACGCGAAATTGCTCGCGCTCTCTCCTACGCAGTCTTGGCGGGTGGTGCCGCCCCGTTTCCGTTCCCTAACAACTTCTGCAGTCCTGAGAAGAAGTCCACCGGCACCGGGAAGATCACAGTCGTATTCTTCTCAACACCGATCTCGGTCAGAGTCTGCAAGTAACGCAACTGCACGCTGACGGGCTCGGTTGCCAGCAGATGGGCCGCGTCCACGAGTCGCTGCGCGGCCGAGAATTCGCCCTCGGCGTGAATAATCTTGGAACGCTTTTCCCGCTCGGCCTCGGCCTGCTTGGCCATAGCGCGAAGCATCGATTCCGGCATGTCGACCTGTTTGACCTCGACGTTCGTGACCTTTACGCCCCAGGGTGAGGTGTGGGTGTCGAGAATGCTCTGCAGCCGTAGATTGATCTTTTCGCGATGCGATAACAGTTCATCCAGTTCCTGCTCGCCCAGCACCGAGCGCAGCGTGGTCTGCGCGAATTGCGAGGTCTGATACACGTAATTGGAGACTTCGACAACGGCCTTGTTGGGGTCAATGACGCGAAGGAAGATGACGGCATTGACCTTCAGCGTGACGTTGTCCCGGGTGATGATGTCCTGCGGGGGAACTTCGAGCGCCTCCTGCCGGAGCGAAACGCGTACCATCCGGTCAAGCGGGGCGAATACCAGCGCCACTCCTGGACCCTTCGCCGTAGGCAACAAACGCCCCAGCCGGAAAATAACTCCGCGCTCGTACTCGGCCAAAATCTTGATGGAACTCAGAATGTAAATGACCACAATAACGAGAACAATCGGGAAACCGAAACTAAGAGATTCCACAGGTGCCTCCACCCCCGGAATGCCAACCAACACTCCTACCGCGGATTGTATAGCAGTCAGCAGAAGGTAGCGCGCAAATCACGAGTACGAAAGTTACCGCCCTGATTCGCGAGCGTGCGACGCTGGCAGGAAGAGCGCCTCAACTCCGGTCGGGATCAATACCCTGATCCATATAGATCCACAGCACCCGCGCCATCCATGTCAATGCCGGCGCCAGCGGCAGAAACAACACAATTCCTCCGGCCACGCTCTTCATCAGAGGCCATCCGAACACTTCCCACACCAGCAATGAGAGCAGCGCAAGTGCGCCCACTCCCAGCCCATACCCGATGTACATCGCCCCCAGGAAGTACCCGTCCTCGCGCTCAAACCTTAATCCGCACGCCGGGCACCGCTCATACATCCCGGGAAACAACCACACCGATTTGCGAAAGATTCTGCCCGTGCGGCATCGCGGACAAAGCTGGTGCAAAATTCCCCGCACCGCGGAAACATCCGCTCTCTGCATGATGGAAGTCTAACTCGGTTCGTGACGAGCATCTCGGAAGGGAGTCTCCACCACGAACCGCAGCGCACGGGCTCATTGCGAGCTATCGTCGGAGAATCTCCCCGTATCTGCTGAACCCTACCGCGCCGCCCTGGCCACCTGGATGCGGCTCGCGTCGACCGAGATCGACCGCTGAATCTCCATCTCGATGGAAGTCCCTACATCCAGCTTCACGTCTGGACCATGTTTGAGCAGGGCCCACGCTACTCCGCCCGCCAGCCCGGCGAGGCCGCCGTAACGCGCACCGTTCAAGCCTCCAGCTGCCAATCCGCCGATGCTTCCGACGGTGCCGCCAACGGCGGCGCCTTTCGCAGCATCCTCGATTCGCTTCCCGGTGTCTTTGTCGGACTGGATCGTCCCTTCTTTGTCTTTCACGCTCTTGTTATCTGCGCCGGGAGTATTTTCGACCGAGCCCGGCAGCATCACGGTGTAGCCGCTGGGATAAATCATCGACGTGAAGTGCAGTAGTAGTTCGGCGCGTTTCTTGGATCGACCGGGGTGCTCGAGGTGCGAAATCTTGCCCTGAATATAGGTTCCAGCCGGTATGAGGATGCGATCGTTCACCACAAACGGAAACGTGGTTTCCGCATACACGGGATCGCCCTCACGGGCATTCTTGGTCGAGATCGCTTGGGCGAGCGACAGCGGAATCTTCGTCCCTGCCGGGATGGTAGCTGCGTTCGGATCGGGCGCCTCTGCCAGCGTCGCTCCAGCCGGAGCGCCGGTCAACTCCTTGGCGGCCGAATTGGTCTGTGTTGTACCCGCAGATTGGCCGGCGGCCGAGTCCGCCGGTTTCGGCGTATCCGCTTGCCCCCACGCCATCCCCGAAACCAGAAGCAGTGTTAATACTCCGCGCATAACGCACCTCCGAGGCACCCGACGGTTTCCGCAGGTCAGCCCAAGATTACCACGGCTGTACCGCTAGGATGCCGCCTGAGTGGCTCGGAGTTATCCCCCCGGCTCATGCGGCTCCTGCTTAAGTCTTGTCTACGGTCGCTTCGGGTACTACTATTAACGCTTCGAAATTCGCAAGTGCTTCCGCATGATCCGATCGCAGTCGTGCCGTCGCATATCGGCAACCCTGTTTTTTTGCTTCAGCCTGATTCCTTGCTCGGCTCAAAACCAAGGCCAGGCAACGAATCTAAGAGCGCACAATGTTGCACTCGAGCGCAAGGTTTCGGCAATCTATACAAAATGGCTGACTGAGGACGTGCACTGGATTATCACCGACCAAGAGCGCACTGATTTCCAGAAGCTTCGAACTGACCGGCAGCGCGACGATTTTGTCGTCGCATTTTGGGAGAGTCGCAATCCGACTCCGGGATCCTCTGGAAACAAATTCAAGGAAGAGCACTACCGGCGGCTAGCCTACGTGAACACGAACTTCGCCGCAGGCGTCCCCGGGTGGAAGACGGACCGCGGAAGGTTCTACATCACGTATGGCCCGCCGAGCCGCGTGGAGCACCATCTGCGCGCGGTGGAATCTGATAGACCTCTACCGCTGAGCGACAATGATGCCCGCCGTTTTGACCGCGAGGTTTGGCACTGGGACTACGTTGAGGGTATTGGTGAGGATGTCACATTGAAGTTTGTCGACACCTGCGGATGCGGCGAATATCACCTGCCGGTTGAACCGAATGATCTGCGGAGATATACGCCGAAGTAAGAAAAGACTCGTGGGCTCCGTTGCAGACAAAGTTTGCATCGACCGACTGGCCTAACCTTCTTAGCCATAACTGGATTTTACGCTTCCATTACAGCTCTATTCTTGCTGAGCCGCTCTCGTTCCGAGGTGCGTACTCGATTGCGCCAGCCAAAATCTGCCGCGTCGATTCTGAACAAACTCGAATGCCTCCCGAACTCGAACAAAAGGCTGTACAATCCTCTGCGCCAAGCTAAATTGTGCGCTGGAGTCCTCTGGTCAAAATGAAGCCGCCCGCAATCCGCAGATTTCGGCGTGGCTGCCCTTCTCGCCGCCAAGAAGATGGCGTCACCATGGTGCTTGTCGCAATTGCCATGGTCGCCATCATTGCCATGGCCGCTCTCTCAATTGATGTGATCACGCTTTATTTGGCGAGGGAAGAGGCGCAACGCTCTGCCGACGCGGGGGCGCTGGCGGCTGCCAGAACCATCTCGATCTCGGGCATCACCGGAGATCCCAGCAACCAAACCGGTAACTGGCAGCTGATCTGCGGCGGCGGCACCAGCTCAGCCACTCTAGTTGCCCAGGCGGTGGTCCAGGAAAATGCAGTTGGGGGGATCGCAGCCGGGTCCATAACGGTGACATACTCTGCCGGGGGCAGCACGTCGTCCGACTGTTCCGGGTTGCCAGCCGCCGTAGGCGTGAATCCGATGGTCACTGTGCTGGTGACACGTGCGAACCTTCCCACGTTTTTCTCCCGCATGTGGGGAAACAAGGGAAACAGCGTAAGTGCGACGGCTACCGCCGAGGCCTTCAATCCTTCAAACTCTGGGACCTTCGGGAACCAGACCACGG
>Ga0209006_10001962_pt1 | contig 18666 bp, 18 predicted proteins | sample JacPin_JW_Ref_O2_FD_188567 | JGI IMG/M metagenome (GOLD analysis project Ga0209006, IMG submission 188567) | Forest soil microbial communities from Algoma, Ontario, Canada - Jack Pine, Ontario site 1_JW_Ref_O2 (SPAdes) (version 2) | ecosystem: Environmental > Terrestrial > Soil > Boreal...
TCGGCCGGGGATGCGCATTGATGTTCGCCCGCCATGGCGCGCACGTCATGGGTTGCGATATCGACGTCGCCGCGGCGCAGGCCACACTCGATCAGGGCGCGCGGGAGAATCTCGCGCTCGACAGCCTTCATCCCTGTGATCTGACCAAGCCGGCCGATATCGAGCGGCTCATGGCGCACACCTGCGAGCGCTATGGAGGTCTCGATGTGCTGGTCAATGCCGCCGCCTTCGGTGCCTTTGGTTTTATTGAGCAGCTCGACTACGAGCGCGACTGGAAACGAACGCTCAGCGGCGAGCTCGATGTCGTGTTTCTGGGTTGCAAGGCGGCGTGGCCGCACCTGCGGCAGCGTGGCGGCGGCTCGATCGTGAATTTTGCCTCGGCCAATGCCCACGTCGCGCACCCGGTAGCCGGAGCGCTGGCTCATTGCGCAGGCAAGGGCGGCGTGCTGGCGATGACGCGCCAGTTGGCGTGCGAGGGTGGTCCGCACAACATCCGCGCCAACAGCATCTCTCCGGCGATGATCGTGACCGCAGCGACCCGGCCGGAACTGGAGAAGCCGGGTTACATGGAGGCCATCCTCGCCAGGCTCATGATCAAGCGGCTCGGACAACCGGACGATATCGCCTGGTTTGCGACCTATCTGGTATCCGATGAAGCCAGTTGGGTTACCGGCGCGGATTTCCGCATCGACGGCGGCGCCACGGCCTGGTAAACCGCCGTACTGCCGCAATTCCCGTATAAGGAGATCACGCGATGGCGAAGGCGATACGACTGAGCGAGCGCGGTGGCCCCGAGGTTCTCAGATGGGAAGAAGTTGAGCTCGGCACGCCCGCTGCCGGCGAGGCGCTGGTGCGCCACACGGCGATCGGCGTGAACTTCGCCGATGTTTATCTGCGCACCGGGCTGTATCCGCAGCCCTTGCCTTCCGGCATCGGCTCCGAGGCGGCGGGAGTGGTCGAGGCCGTGGGCCGCAAGGTGCGCGGCGTCAAGCCCGGCGACCGCGTGGTCTACTCGGTTCCCTTTCCCGGCGCCTACGCCGAGCAACGGTTGCTGCCCGCCGACGCGCTGCTGAAGATTCCTTCCGGCATCAGCGATGAGCAGGCCGCGGCCGTGCTGCTCAAAGGGCTGACGACCTGGTTTCTGCTGCGCGAGACCTACAAGGTAAAGCGCGGCGACGTGCTGCTGATTCCGGCGGCGGCCGGTGGCGTTGGCCTGATCTTGAGTCAATGGGCGCGCTCGCTGGGCGCGAAACTGATTGGCGTCGTCAGCACCGAGGATAAGGCAAGACTCGCCAGGCGCAATGGCTGCCATCAGGTGCTCGTGGGCTATGCCGACCTTGCCGCCAGGGTTCGCAAGCTCAATCGCGGCCACGGCGTCGACCTGGTCTACGACGGCGTCGGCAAGGACACACTGTTCGCATCGCTCGACAGCCTGCGGCCGCGCGGCATGATGGTGAGTTTCGGCAATGCCTCGGGGGCGGCACCGCCGTTCTCGCCGCTGGAGCTCGCCAAGCGCGGTTCGCTGTATTTTACGCGCACCGGTGCGGCCGACTATCTGAGTGAGGCCGCCGCGCGGCGCACCGGCGCGCGCGCGCTGTTCGCTCTCATCAGGCGCAAAGCGATCCGTGTGCATATCGGCCAGCGTTATCCACTCGCACAGGCGGCTCAGGCGCAGCGCGATCTGGAGAGCCGCCGCACCCTCGGCTCAACCGTCCTGATTCCGTAGCCGGCGGCGCGGAGTAGCACGCTCATGTTCACCCGCACTTTGCTCGCTGCGCTGCTGATCGGAGCCGCTGCAGGCACTGCGGGCTGCGCTACATCCAGGCTTCTGATCGAGGCTGAAGTGGTGAGGACCAACACTCACACGGTGCTGGCCTTCCAGGAGACGGTATTCAACAAGCACCAGGTCAGGGAAGGCTTCGAGCGTTACGTCGGCCCCGGCTTCCGACAGCACAGTCCAATGCTGCCGGACGCTACACCGGCCGCAATCAGGGCGCTGAGCGATCTGCTCACCGGCGTATATCCCACTTCGCACATGGTGGTCGAGCGCACCGTGGCGCAGGGGGACCTGGTGGCCGTGCAGGTATTCTGGGACCAGAAGCCCGGCGAGACGCGCGGCGTGCGGATGGTCGATATCTACCGGCTGGAAAACGGCAAGATCGTCGAGCACTGGGACGTCGCGCAGGACGCGCGTGGCAGTGCCGCCGAGGACTAGGAGCCGCGCCTGGCGCTCAGCGATGCTTGCGGCGAAACAACAGCGTGAGCAGGAACAGCGCAGTGCGAAAGTCGAGCAGCCGGAAGACCGCACGCGCATCCTCCGGACGCAGCTTGGCGGTCAGCGGCATGGCGCCGAACAGCTTGCCCTTGATCACCAGCTCGGAGCCGTCGCGCTCGAGCGAGGTGATGTTCATCATTTCCTTGTTGTCCGCGCCGTAGATTTTCATGAACGCTCTGCCCCTCGCGGATCGAAAAGCGCCCTCCCTGGCGCACTTCCCTCCCTAGTCCTGTGGGGCTGCTGCCTGCGTCCCGATCTTGATTATTGAGATGACTGTGACTTCAATCGTCCTGGTTTGCAACCATATTGCGGCCGTTGTTAAGGAACATTTCTGTCCCTCGCGTGCAGCATGTAGCCGACGCTCGGGATGGTACTGAGCCAGCGCGGCTGCTCCGGGTCGTCGCCGATCTTGTGTCGCAGCCGGTGGATCAGTTGCTTGAGCAGCTGGCGGTCGCCGCCGCCACGATGTCCCCAGACGTGCACCAGCAACCGGTCCGTGTGGACTACCTGGCCGGCATTCGCCAGCAGCAGTTGCAGCAGCCGCGACTCGAGCGGGGTGATCTTGATCTCGCGATCAGCGATCCGCAGCAGCAGCAGATCCAGGTCGAGCGACAGCTCGCCGGCCTGAGTCTGGCCCCCGCCCTCGTGTCCGGCGCGCCGCAACAGGGCTTTGACCCGCGCGACCAGCGTGCGCGGACTGAACGGCTTGGTCAGGTAGTCATCCGCTCCGAGCTCGAGCGCTCGTACCAGATCCGCCTCCTCGCCGCGCGCGGTCAGCATCATGATCGGGGCCGTGCTCTCCCTGCGCAGTACGCCGCACAGATCGAAGCCCGAACCGCCCGGCAGATTGATGTCGAGGATTGCCAGGTCCGGCAGCTCGGTGCGAAAGGTGCTCAGCGCGGTGCCATAGCTGTTGGCGCTCACCACTGGAAAGCCGGCCTGCCGCAGTGCGAAGCCGACCACCGCCAGCATATCGGCATCGTCGTCCACTACCAGTAGTTTCAAATTTCAGCCTCGCGTTCTTGCGGCAATGTCAGGATAAAGCGGGTGCGGCGCTCGGAGGTGCGCTGCATGCGCACACTGCCGCCGTGACGCTCGACGATGGACTTGACGATCCACAGCCCAAGGCCGAGTCCTGGCGCATCCGGTTCGGTATCGGCACCGCGCTGAAAGCGCTCAAAGATGGCGCCGGCGCCGCCCTCATGGACTCCCGGACCTTCATCTTCCACCCAGATTTCGGTCTGTTGGCCGCTGCGTTGTCCGCCGATGCGGATGGTGCTGCCTTCGGGGGCGAACTTGGCGGCATTGGCGATCAGGTTGACGAAAACCTGGCCGAGCCGTTGCGCATCGCCGCGCACGATCGCGCCGATGCCAGTCTCGTCCAGCTCGAGCGTGAGCGCTCGCTGGCGCAGCAGCGGCGCTATCAGATCGCGTGCATCGGCGATCACATCCGCCAGATCCACCGGCTGCTGCCGGATCGAATTCTGCCCCGCCTCGATGCGTACGCTCTCGAGCAGGTTATCGATCAGGCGCATCAGGCGTAGCACGCCGCGCTCGACGTTGGCGAGCAACTCGCGCTGCGCATCCGGCTGCATGTCGTGCAGGCCGTCGCGCAGCAATTCGATCGAGGCCAGCTGGGCCGCGAGCGGTGTGCGAAATTCGTGCGATATGTTGCCGAGCACGCTGTCGCGCGCACGGCGCGCCGCTTCCAGATCGGTCTCATCGCGCAGGATCTGCACCTGCACACCCTGCACCGGCGGCGCACTCAGCACGATGGTCGCACGCGTACTGCCATCGCGCAGGCAAAGCATCTCGCGCAGACTGCTCTGCGGCGAGACCCGGGCGGCGAGAATCGGGCACTGGCGCTCGCACGGCCGCTCGCCGTTAACGCGCTGCGGTTGCAGCACGTCGCCGCAGAACTGGCCGATGATTTCCCCGGCGGGCCGGCCCAGCAGTCGCGCCACCTGCGCATTGGCGTAGCGGATGCGCCGCTCGTGATCGACCGCGTAGACGCCCTCGATCACGCCGCTGAGCACGGTCTGGGCTTCGGCCTCACGCCGCCGCAGCGCATCGGTCAGATCAACCAGGTTGCGCCGCATTTCGTCCATCGAGCTTGCCAGCGCCCCGACTTCGAGCGGCGCCACGGCTGGCAGCGCCGCGGAAAAGTCGCCGCGGCCGATGCGATCGGCCAGCTCTCGCAGCGCCACCACCGGACGCGCCAGCCAGCGCCCGTAGAGTACGCCGAGCAGTCCGGCAATCGCCGCGACGATGATCGCAGTCGTGCCCAGGATGTAGTCGAAGCTGCGCGTCGCAGCCACGAATTCCGCGCCGCTCAGGCGTGCATCGAGCAGTCCGACCACCTCGCCGGTCTGGGCCGCCAACACCATGGTGGCGGCAAAGGGATCGCTGCCCGGCAGCTTGCCTGCCGCCGCTCCGCCGGGATTGGCGAGCGCGCGCGTGTGCAGCGGCGTCATGTCATCCTCCGGCGGCGCGTGATAGGTGGCGAAGTTCACCGCCCGCAGCCGTGCGCCGACCTGAAGCCCGAGCCTGTTCAGCAGCGCCGTATCCGTCAGTTTCAGCGTGACAGCGCGCACCCCGGTGCCTGGCACCGCTGCAGCCGCTCCCCAGATCAGCGCGCCGCCGTCCTTGGGTGCGATGACGAAGCGCTCACCCTGTTCCTGCAGCGCCGTGGCGATGTCCGGCCAGTCCATCGCCGGACCTGACTGTGCCAGCGCCGTGTCGCCGCGCATCAGCGCCGTCACGTCGGTGCCCGTGGTTTCACTGAAGCGGCGCAGGAACGGCTCAAGGCCGCTGTTGGGTTCACTTTCGAGCAGCCGCTGCAGCGTAGGACGCTCGGCCAGCACGCGCGCATCGCTGAGCGCGTCCTCGCCCGCGCGCCGCAGCAGTTCACGGGCGGTGGCAACCGCGAGCTGCGCGCGCACCAGCGCCTGCTGCTGCACCAGCCGGTTGAGCAGTACTGCGCAGGTGATGGCGATGGCGGCGACCGCCAGCAGCACGATGAAGACGCTGCCGCCGCCGAGCCAGGAAGCCAGTCCGACCTGCGCCGGCGAGCTAGATTTATCGCTATTCACGGCGCTGACTATATGCGTAGGGCTGCGGAAGCCTAACCTTCGCGCCGCGCACTGGCCAGCGCCGCGCAGCCCGCTTCAGGCGTGGGCTGCGGCGCCGGCGCGCAGTTCCGGGTGGCGGCGCTCGAGCAGCGTCTTGGCCACCAGCGTGACCAGTGCCAGCAGTGCCAGGATCGAGGCCGAGGCAAACGCGCCCACGTAGTTGTATTCGCTGTGCAGAATTTCGATGTGCAGCGGCAGGGTATTGGTCTGGCCACGGATGTGACCTGAAACAACCGAGACCGCGCCGAATTCACCCATCGCGCGCGCATTGCACAGCAGGACGCCGTACAGCAGGCCCCAGCGGATGTTCGGCAGCGTGATCAGACGGAACGTCTGCCAGCCGCTGGCGCCGAGCGACAGCGCCGTCACCTCCTCGTCATTGCCCTGGGTCTGCATCAGCGGGATCAACTCGCGGGCGACGAACGGCACAGTGACGAAGGTGGTTGCCAGTACTATGCCGGGCACCGCAAAGATGATGCGCACGCCGTGCGCCGTCAGCCACGGGCCGAACCATCCCTGCGCCCCGAACATCAGCACGTACACCAGGCCGGAGATCACCGGCGAGACTGCAAACGGCAGGTCGATGGTCGTGATCAGCACATTCTTGCCGCGAAATTCGAACTTGGAGATCGCCCACGCCGCGGCGATACCGAACACCAGGTTCAACGGCACGACTATGGCCGCGGTCAGCAACGTCAGCCGCATGGCCGCGAGCGCGTAGGGATCGAGCAGCGCCTGGATATAGCTGCCGATGCCCTTGGCAAAGGCCTCGACGAATACCACCACCAGCGGCAGCGCCACCAGCCCGACCAGGTACAGCAGCGCGACGCCCAGCAGCGCGTAGCGGCCCAGTTCCTCGGGAATCTGCTGTCCGCGGATCATCGCGAGAGCCTCCGCCGCTGCGCCCAGAGCTGCAGCCCGTTGATGCCGAACATCAGCGCGAACGAAGCCAGCAGCATCACCACCGCAATCGCGGTGGCCTCGGCGTACTGGTACTGCTCCAGCTTGGTCATGATCATCAGAGGGGCGATTTCCGACACCATCGGAATGTTGCCGGCGATGAAGATGACCGAGCCGTATTCGCCGACCGCGCGCGAAAAGCCGAGCGCCACGCCGGTCAGCAGCGTCGGCCAGATCGAGGGCAATACCACCCAGATGAAGGTCTGGAATCGGGAGGCCCCGAGGGTCTCGGCAGCGCGCTCCATCTCGCGATCCAGGTCACCGAGCACCGGTTGCAGCGTACGCACGACGAACGGCAGGCTGACGAACGCCAGCGCCACCACGATTCCCAGCGGCGTATAGGCGACACGGATCCCGAGCGGCAGCAGCAGCTGGCCGATCCAGCCGTTGGGGGCATAAAGCGCCGTCAACGCGATGCCGGCGACCGCCGTGGGCAACGCGAACGGCAGATCGATGATCGCGTCGAAAAGGCGCCGCCCCGGAAAGCTCTGGCGCGTCAAAGCCCAGGCGATAATGAATCCGAACACGCCGTTGACTGCCGCCGCAAGCAGCGCGGCGCCGAAGCTCAGCCGCAGCGACGCCAGGACCCGCGGCGTGGTGACGACCTGCCAGAACTTCTCAGGTCCCAGTTCAGCCGAGCGCAGGAAGGCCGCGGACAGAGGAATCAGCACGATCAGTGAGACGTATACCAGCGTATAGCCCATCGTCAGGCCAAAACCCGGCAGCACGCGAAAGCCGCGGCGCGCCCGGGTCCGGCGCCTGTCAGCGCTGGGCAGAGGCAACGGCAGGGCTGCGTCGCTCATATCGCTACTGGCCGTAGATCTGGTCAAAGCTGCCGCCATCGTCGAAATGCACGGCCTGGGCTCTCTCCCAGCCGCCAAAGGTGTCGTCGATGGTCACCAGCTTCAGACTGGGAAACTGGGCGGCGTACTTGTGCGCGATCTGCGGATCGCGCGGGCGGTAGAAATTCTGCGCGATGATCTCCTGTCCCTGGCTGGTGTAGAGAAACTCAAGATAAGCCTGTGCAAGCGCGCGCGTACCGCGGCGATCCACCACCTTGTCGACCACGGTCACGGGCGGTTCGGCCAGGATGCTAAGCGACGGCAACACGATCTCGAGCTTGTCCGGTCCGAGCTGCTGCTTCGCCAGCAGCGCCTCGTTTTCCCAGGCGAGCAGCACATCGCCAATGCCGCGATCGACGAACGTCACGGTCGAGCCGCGTGCGCCGGAATCCAGCACCGGCACATTCTTATAGAGCTGGCGCACGAACTCCTTGGCCTTGGCATCATTGCCGCCGGGCTGCTTCAGCGCCCAGGCCCAGGCGGCAAGATAGTTCCAGCGTGCGCCGCCCGAGCTTTTCGGATTGGGGGTGATGACCTGGACACCAGGGCGAACCAGGTCGTCCCAGTCGCGGATGTTCTTTGGATTACCCTTGCGCACCAGGAACACGATGGTCGAGGTGTACGGCGCGCTGTTGTAGGGCAGGCGAGAGGCCCAGTCGGCAGGGATCAGCTGCGCCTTTTTGTTGAGTTCGATGATATCGAAGGCCAATCCGAGCGTCGCGACGTCGGCTTCAAGACCATCGATGATGGCGCGAGCCTGCTTGCCCGAACCGCCGTGGCTCTGGTGAATCGTCACTCGCTCGCCGGTGCTCGCCAGCCAATGGGCGGTGAAAGCCCGGTTGATCGCCTCGTACAGCTCGCGCGTAGGATCGTAGGACACATTCAGCAGCGTGCGCGCAGCGTGGCTGGCGGCCCCGGGCTGTTGCGAGCACCCGCTCAGCAGGCCGCTGTAAACCAGGCAAGTGATCACCGCGAGCGCTATCCCGGCGCCGGTTCGCCGCAGCACCCGAGCTCTCATCCTGGACTGCCCTGCAGGATCTCCAGCGCCTTGGCGTCGAACAGCGCGTCGATGCCGCTCGCGCGGCTGTCGGCCACGGTGGACACGCCGGTGCACGAAAGCAGCACCGCGCACTTGCCGCCGTCGTTGAACAGCGGCTGGAATTCGCTACGCAGCAGCTGCTCGAGCTCCGAGGGCGAGCCATCGAGACCGAGCACGACCAGCACCGGTTCCGGGGACGCGGCCAGGTGAGCCACCCAGCTGTTGAGCTCGCCGATCTGCACATCGGTGCGGATGTCCAGGCCGTGCGTCTCCTGCAGCTCGGCGCGCACGTCGAGCAGGCGTCGAAAGGAGGTGGTGACTTCCGAACGCGCTGCGGTCGGGCTTTGTACGCTGACGAACGTGGCCTCTGCGTGCAAGTGGCGCATGACGCTGGCGAGCAGGCCGAGTGTCGCCGAGCGTGCGGCATCGCTGTTGCACTGAATCAACATGCGCCGCGGCAGCGTCAGGTGCGGCGGGATGCACAACATCTGCCGGCGGCCCTGCTCAGCCGCCGCAACGATTTCGGCAATCGCGCCGCCGCCGCCGGCAATTACCGCTACGCCGGTCAGTGTCGCATCGCGCTCGCCCTTGTCCTTCGCTCCGAGCACCGGGGCCTGCATGCTCTGCACCAGCTGGCGCAGCAGCGGCGTCTGGCGCAGCGCTGCGGCCGTGGCCGGGTCGCTGCTCAGAATGCGGAAGCTGGAAATCGGCGTCGGCAACACGTGAAAGCGGCGGATTCCGAGCGCGACACGCTTGCCCGGCACGAGCGGCAGCAGTCCCTGTTCGCCGTTGGTGCGTGTAACCTCGACTACCACCTGCGGCGCCGGATCGCTGCCGCCGGAAGAGTAGGCCGCGTGCTCGCGGCTGACCGCGGATACCACCTCGGATTCGCGCGGCAGCTGCACTCGCAGCCGCTCAAACACGCCGCCGAAATCCACCGACAGCACGTGGCCCAGGCTCAACGGAGTGCTTCGCAGCCGCGCCTCGTCCTCAGCGACCTCGATGTCCTCGGGGCGCACGACGGTGACGACTTCATTGCCCATGCCAGCCGACTTCAGGCTGTCGCCGACCGCCAGAAAACGGCTGCCAAGGCGCAACCCCTCGGGTCCGCGCTCGCCGAGGAACAGGTTCGCGGCGCCGAGGAAAGTGGCGACGAAGCGCGTGGCAGGACGGCGATAAAGGGTTTCGGCGCGCCCGGTTTCCAGCAGACGGCCGTTGTTCATGACGCCGATGCGATCGGCCAGGGCGAACGCTTCTTCCTGGTCGTGCGTCACCAGAATGGTGGTCATGCCGAGGCGCCGCTGAACCTGGCGGATGGTGTCGCGCAGTTCGACCCGAATCTTGGCATCCAGCGCGCCGAAGGGTTCATCGAGCAGCAGCACCTGCGGCTCGTGCGCCAGCGCGCGGGCGACGGCGACGCGCTGCTGCTGGCCGCCCGAGAGCTGGCCGGGCAGACGGCTCTCGAAGCCATCGAGTGCCACCAGTTGCAGCAGCTCATCGCGCCGGCGCGCACGGTTGCGACGCCGGACACCGCGCACGCGCAGCGCGAATTCGACGTTTTCGCCGACCGTCATGTGACGGAACAGCGCGTAATGCTGGAATACCAGCCCGACGCCGCGCTCGCGGGCGCGGACATTGGTTACGTCGCGGCCGTGAAACGAGATGCGTCCGTGATCGACATCGGTCAGGCCGGCCGCGATGCGCAGCAGCGTACTCTTGCCGCTGCCGCTCGGGCCCAGCAGCACGAAAAACTCGCCGGCCTCGATCTGCAATGAAACATCGTTGACGACCGGCGCGCTGTTGTAATGCTTGGTAATCTGCTCGAAGTTGATCGACATGCACGCTCCTGCGCGCTGCATCGTATGAAGTTGACGGTATCCGGGTCAGTTCCAAGCTGGTAACAATCTGGTTATGAAGCTACGCTTCCCGCTGCTGCTTTGCCTTGGCCGCGCGCTTCCGTTAGGCTGCGTTTTGTAGCTATTTCAAGCCCTTATTAATGAAAGTCACTATTTTTGGATCCGGCTATGTCGGGCTGGTTTCTGCAGCCTGCCTGGCAGAGGCCGGTAACCACGTTGTCTGTGTGGATATCGATGAGCCCCGGATCGAACGCCTGCAGCGCGGCGAAGTGCCGATCCATGAACCGGGGCTGGAAGCATTGATGCATCGCAATCGCAGCGCGGGTCGGCTGGAATTCACCGCCGACACCGCGCATGCGGTCGAACATGGTCTGTTTCAGCTGGTGTGCGTCGGCACGCCTCCCGATGAGGACGGTTCGGCCGATCTGCGCCACGTCCTGACGGTAGCACGGGGCATCGGCGAGCACCTGTCGCGCTATGCGATCCTGGTCACGAAATCCACCGTGCCGGTCGGTACCGCCGACCTGGTGCGCGAGCAGGTGCGATCGGCGCTGGCCGCGCGCGGCGCCGCGATCGAGTTCGATGTGGTTTCGAACCCGGAATTCCTCAAGGAAGGAGCCGCGATCGACGACTTCATGCGGCCGGATCGAATCGTCGTGGGCACCGACAATCCGCGCACCACCGAGCTGCTGCGGGCTCTGTATGAGCCGTTTACGCGTAACCACGATCGTCTCGTGGTGATGGACATACGCTCGGCCGAGCTCACCAAATACGCCGCCAACGCCATGCTCGCCACCAAGATCAGCTTCATGAACGAGTTGGCGGCGGTGGCCGAGCGTGTCGGCGCCGATATCGAGAAGGTGCGAATCGGCATCGGCTCGGATCCGCGCATCGGCTACAGTTTCATCTATCCCGGAATCGGTTACGGCGGTTCGTGCTTTCCGAAGGACGTGAAGGCGCTGATCCGCTCCGCCCACGAGGTCGGTCACGATGCCACGTTGCTGTCCGCCGTCGACAGTGTGAATGAGCGGCAGAAGACGGTGCTGGTGCACAAGGTGCGCACGCACTTCCATAATCGCCTGAGCGGAAGGTGCTTCGCGCTCTGGGGCCTGGCTTTCAAGCCCAATACCGACGACATGCGCGAGGCGCCGAGCCGGGTCGTGATCGAAGCCTTGCTGGCCGCAGGCGCCAGCGTGCGCGCCTACGATCCGGTGGCGAGCGGCGAGGCGCGGCGGCTGTACGCGCAAGCGCAGCATTCCGATCGCCTGGTGTTCTGCAGGGACGCCTACGAGGCAGCGCAGGGTGCGGACGCGCTGCTGATCGCGACCGAATGGAAGGAATTTCGCAGCCCCGATTATGACCGGCTCAAATCCCTGCTGCTGCAGCCACTGATCTTCGACGGCAGGAATCTGTACGACCCGTCGCTGATGCAGCGCCTTGGATTTGACTATTTTGCGATCGGCCGCGGGCTGGTGCCGCAGGCCGAGCCGCGCATCGCAGGCGTCAGCATGGAGAGTCGATAAGTCATGCTCGTTCCAGTCATTCTATCCGGCGGAGCCGGCACGCGGCTGTGGCCACTGTCGCGTGAACTGCATCCGAAGCAGCTGTTGGCGCTGGTGGGCCGCGCGACCATGCTGCAGGACACGGTGCGGCGCCTGGCGGGGCTCGAGGTGGCGGCGCCCATGGTGGTGTGCAACGAAGCGCACCGATTCCTGGTCGCTGAGCAGCTGCGCTCTATCGATAGCAGGCCGCGAGCGATCGTGCTCGAGCCGGTGGGCCGCAACACCGCTCCGGCGATCGCGCTGGCGGCGCATGCGACACTGGCCGGAGAGGAAGGCGATCCTCTGTTGCTGGTACTGCCGGCCGATCATGTCATTCCCGACGTCGCGGCGTTTCACCGCGCCATCGAAGTCGCGGCTGCTGCCGCGCGCAATGGTGCGCTGGTGACTTTCGGCATCGTACCGGCCACGCCTGAGACCGGTTACGGCTACATCCGGCGCGGCGCCCTGGTAGGGGGCAGTTACCGCATCGCCGAGTTCGTGGAAAAACCCGAGCTGGAGCGTGCTCAGGCGTTCCTTTCTTCAGGTGAGTATTACTGGAACAGCGGTATGTTCCTGTTTCGCGCCCGCCGCTATCTGGAAGAACTTGAGAAATTCGCGCCCGATATCGCCGCGGCGTGTGGCCAGAGCTTTGCCGGCGCGATACGCGATCTGGACTTTACACGGGTCGATCCGGCTGCATTTCGCAATTGCCGCAGTGAATCGATCGACTATGCGGTGATGGAAAAGACTGCCGATGCGGTGGTGGTGCCGCTCGAGGCCGGCTGGAGTGACGTCGGTAACTGGACTTCGCTGCACGCGGCCTGCCAGCATGACGATGAGGGCAATGCGCTGTTCGGCGATGTTCTGGTGGAGGACACCCACGACAGCTACATCTACGCCGCGAGCCGGCTGGTGGCGACGGTGGGCTTGCGCGATCACGTTGTGGTCGAAACCAAGGATGCCGTGCTGGTGGCGCCGAAGGACCGCGTGCAGGACGTCAAGAAGCTTGTGGCGCGCCTCAAGGGCGCCGGACGCTACGAGTATTCATTACATCGCGAAGTGTTCAGGCCGTGGGGAAGTTACGACAGCATCGATACCGGCGATCGCTTTCAGGTCAAGCGCCTGGTGGTGAATCCCGGCGGCGTGCTGTCATTGCAGATGCACCATCACCGCGCCGAGCACTGGGTGGTGGTGTCCGGCACCGCCAGCATCACGCGCGGCGATGAGACCTTCCTGCTGGAGGAGAACCAATCAACCTACATACCGATCGGCGTGCGCCATCGCATCGAGAATCCTGGCCGCATTCCACTGCACATCATCGAGGTGCAGTCGGGCAGCTACCTCGGCGAAGATGACATCACACGCTATGAAGACCGCTATGGACGCGAGGGCACGAATACCTAGCGGCATCCGTGTTTGCTACCGGTATTGAGGGTTGAAAGAGGATTTCATGCAGAAGCTTCGGTGTTTCAAGGCCTACGACATTCGCGGCCGCATTCCGGATGAGCTCAACGATGCGCTGGCCTATCAGATAGGGCAGTCCTATGCGGCCTTCGTCAAGCCGAAGTCAGTCGCGGTCGGGCGCGACATCCGCGACTCGAGCGCGCAGCTGCGCGACGCACTGACGCGCGGCCTGACGGATTCGGGCGTCAATGTGGCCGACATTGGACTATGCGGTACGGAAGGGGTGTACTTCGCGACCTTCGCCGAGCAGCTCGACGGCGGCATCATGGTGACCGCGAGTCACAATCCACCCGATTACAACGGCATGAAATTCGTGCGTGAGCAGAGCCGCCCGATCAGCTCGGACAACGGGCTGGCCGACATGCAGGCGCTGATCGAAAATGCTCAGTTGCCGGGCAAAGCCGCCAGATCGGGTCGGGTCAGCTCGCTCGACACCAGCGGCAAATATCTGCAGCACCTGCTCGGCTACGTGACCGCGGATCGCCTCAAGCGCCTGAAGGTAGTGGTCAATGCCGGCAACGGCGGCGCCGGATTGATCATCGATCAGCTCGAACCACACCTGCCGTTTGAATTCGTAAAGCTCAATCACCAGCCCGATGGCTCGTTTCCACACGGCGTTCCCAATCCGATGCTGGAGGAAAATCGGGCCAGTACCGCCGCAGCAGTCCGCAGCGCCAACGCCGACGTGGGACTGGCGTGGGATGGGGACTACGACCGCTGCTTCTTCTTCGATGAACACGGCGGCTTCATCGAAGGCTACTACCTGGTCGGGCTGCTGGCAGAGAGCTTTCTGCGGCGCCACCGCGGTGCCCGCATCGTTCACGATCCGCGCCTCACCTGGAATACGATCGACATCGTGCAGCAGTACGGCGGTCAACCGGTGCTGTGCAAGTCAGGTCATGCATTCATCAAGCAGAGAATGCGCGAGGTCGACGCCGTCTACGGCGGGGAGATGAGCGCGCATCACTATTTCCGCGAATTCGCCTATTGCGACAGCGGCATGATTCCCTGGTTGCTGGTGCTGGCGGTCATGAGCGAGACCGGCAAGAGCCTGGGCGAACTGGTCGGCGAGCGGCAGCGGCTGTATCCGGCCAGCGGCGAGATCAACCGCAAGATCAGCGATCAGATGGGCAACACCAAGGCGGTACTGGCACGCGTGCAGCAGAATTACCAGGCGCGCGCGAAGTCGATCGATTTCACCGACGGTCTGTCGATGGAGTTCGATCGCTGGCGCTTCAATCTGCGCGGTTCGAACACCGAGCCGCTGGTGCGGCTGAATGTGGAATCGCGCGGTGATGCGGCGCTGATGCAGGACAAGACCGGCGAGATCCTGCGATTGCTCGATGCAGCCTGAAGACGGTCATTGCATCGAGGCGCTGTTGTCGCGCCAGTCCGTGCCGGCGCTGCAGTTGCGCGAACCCGGGCCGTCGCCGCACCAGATCGGCGTCGCGATCGACGCCGCACTGCGTGCGCCTGATCACGGCAGCCTGAAACCGTTGCGCTTCGTTCTGATTCAGGGCGCTGCGCGGTTGCGCTTATCCGAACTGTTCGTGCAGTGCCTGCAGCAGCGCGAGCCGGCCACGCCGCCCGCAAAGCTCGATAAGGCCCGCAACATGCCCCTGAGCGCGCCGCTGGTCATCGCGATAGCGGCGCAGCTGCGGCAGGATCACAAGGTGCCCGAACTCGAACAGTTGCTCGCCAGCGGTGCCGGCGTGATGAACCTGCTCAATGCGTTTCACGTTCAGGGTTACGGCGCGATCTGGCTCACGGGCGGCAATGCCTACGATCCGCGGATTGCCGCGGCGCTCGGTTTCTCGCAGCGGGAGCGTGGTCTCGGTTTCGTCTATGTAGGCTCAAAGCCATCGCAGGATAGCCCGTCGGCGCGTCGTCCGGAGCGAGCGGCGTTCGTGCGCGAATGGAGTGGCTGAGAGGCGATGCCATTTACCGTATCGCACATTGCAGCGGTTTTACCGGCACACCGGCCGCTGACGCGGGCGCAGGTATTCACGGCGGCCGTGATCGGCAGCATGGTGCCGGATTTCGGCCTACTGGTGCCCGGCTTCATGGCGCGCTGGCAGACTCACAGCCTGCCGGCGCTGTTCACTTTCTGCCTGCCCGTCGGGCTGGCGGCATATTGGCTCACCGTGCTGCTGATCAGGCCGGCGATGCTCGAAGTGCTGCCAACCGGCGCCTACCTGCGCCTGCGCGCGGGCCGGCCTGCAGCATCGATCGCGCAGCCACGCGCCTGGTTGTACGCGGCCACGGCACTGCTGCTCGGAGCGGTCACGCATCTGATCTGGGACGCGTTCACGCACGAGAATGCGCGCGGCGTGCGCATGTTCCCGCTGCTCGACGACTACGGCCCGGAGATGGCCGGGCATTCGTTGCGGTTGTATCGCTGGCTGCAGTACGGCAGCAGCCTGCTCGGTCTGGCGGCGGTCGCCGCCGCGCTGATCGTGTGGCTGCGGCATGCACCGGCGCCGCTCGAGCCGCCGCTGCGCCGCTTGGCGCAGCCCGAGCGTCTGGCCTGGCTCGGCGCCTACCTGCTGCTGGGCCTGCTGACGATGGCGTGGTTGTTTTTCCGTCGCTGGCCGGGCGGCCTGGCATCGAGCAGCGGCGCATCGGTGCTCGAACTGGTTGCCGTCTTCGGCATGCGCGGCGCCGCAGCGTCGCTGCTGCTGGTCAGCGTGTTGATTCGGGCACGTCTTGCCGCGTGAAGCCGCATGAGTGACGCCGGTCCCAAACCGCCGCCCGACAATTCGACTCCTGCCCGCCGCACCGAAGCCGGTGCGCCGATGAGCGCGGCGCGTGACGTACAGACCCCTGTCGAGCGCCTCAATACCAAGGCCGCGGGGATTATCGGCCTGGCCGTGATGTGCAGCCGGCTGCTCGGATTGGCGCGCGAACAGATCTGCGCCGCATTGTTTGGCGGCGGCGGCGCCATGGATGCTTTCACCGCTGCATTCCGCATCCCCAACCTGCTGCGCGACCTGTTCGCCGAGGGCGCACTGTCGACCGCCTTCGTGACCACATTCAGCAAAACCATCGCACGCGGCGGCGATGCGGCCGCCTGGCGGCTCGCCAACAAGGTGGCGACGCTGACCACGATCGTACTGAGCGTCATCTGCCTGCTCGGGATCGTGTTCTCCCCGCAATTGGTAGCCATGCTTGCGCCGGGATTCGAGCCCGGCAAGGCGGCGCTGACTGCGACGCTGACCCGCATCATGTTCCCGTTCATCCTGCTGGTGTCGCTCGCGGCGCTGGTGATGGGCATGCTCAACGCCAAGAACGTGTTCGGCATGCCGGCGATGGCCTCCAGTTTCTTCAACCTGGGCTCCATCGCCGGCGGCGTACTGCTCGGTGCCTGGCTCGATCCGCAGTTCGGTCCACGCGCGCTCATCGGACTTGCGATCGGCACCCTGTTCGGCGGCGCATTGCAGCTTGTTGTGCAGTTGCCGCGGCTGCGCCGGCTTGGTTATCGCTTCCACCCCGACTTCGGCTGGCGCGACTCCGGCGTCAACGCCATCCTGGCGCTCATGGGCCCGTCGGTCATCGCTGCCAGCACTACGCAATTCAACGTGCTGGTCAACTCGATGTTTGCCTCGACGCTCGGCGACGGACCGATCTTCTGGCTGTCGATTGCATTTCGCCTGATGCAGCTGCCGCTGGGCCTGTTCGGCGTCGCGCTTGGCACCGTGACACTGCCGCTGCTGTCGCGCCTGGCGGTGGCGGGTGACATGACAGCGTTCCGCGCCGAGCTGTCGCGCGCCATGCGGCTGGGGTTTCTGCTCACGGTCCCCTCGGCGATCGGCCTGATGATGCTGGCCGAGCCGATCATCTCGGTGCTCTATCAGCACGGCCGGTTCGACGCCCACCAGACGGCGGAGGCGGCCGGTGCGCTGCGCTTCTATGCCATCGGCCTGTGCGGCTATGCCGCACTGAAGGTGCTGGTCAATGCCTTCTATGCGCTGGACCGGCGCAAGACGCCGATGCTGGTCAGCTTCATGGCGGTGGCGCTGAATCTGCTGTTGAATTGGATATTCACGTTCCGGCTCGGCTGGGGCCATCGGGGGCTCGCATTCTCGACCGGCTGCATCGCAAGCTTCAATTTTCTGGTGCTGTACTGGCTCATGCGCCGCCGGCTCGAGCGGCTCGAGACGCGACGCTTACTGGCCATGCTCGGCCGGGTAGCGCTGGCTTCCGCAGCGCTGGCGATCATTTGTTGGGCCTCACGCCATTGGTTGCTGGCCGATTGGGCGACGCAGGGTTTTATCAGCAAACTTGGCTCACTGTTGCTGACCGTGTTTACGGGAGCGCTGGTGTTCCTGGGCTGTGGCACCGCGCTGCGCATCGAGGAGCTGCACAGCCTGGGCGAAGTGTTGCGCCGCAGGCTGCGACGCGCCGTATGAGTCGCACCCTCAAGGCCTGGCGTTGCAAACCGCCTCGCCTTTGTCGAACACGATGCGCCAGACATTGTCCGCTTCGAGCCGCCACACGGAATTGAAGCGCGACACGATCTTGCCCTGCTCATACACCGGGCCGGTACTCAGCGCGAGCTTGCCGGAGGCCAGGACTTCGACGTGATCCGGCGCCCACGAAAAGGGCGCGCTTCGCCCCTCGAAGTAAGGTTGCCACTGCGCGGCCACTTCTGCGGGCCCGTGTTTGACGGAAGCGCCGCTGAAGAACACCGCATCGGGCGACAGGAACGTCACGAACGCCTTGAAGTCGCGATTGGCCATGGTCTTCGCAAACGCCTGCTCGGTGGCGATCACCTGCTTGACAGCCGCGGCGGTGGCGGCGTTGGTCGCCTCCGGATTCAGCGCCGCCGCCTGATTGGTCTTGGCGGCGCTCGACGCCGGGCGGCGCCCCTGTGCGCCCGCGGCGCAGCCGGCGATCAGGCACGCCGTGCAGAGCAGCGGTAGTATCAGTTTGCTGTGCATCACCTGTCGGTCCTCCACGTTGGCGGTAAGGCTATCGTCAGCCCTGCAGGCAGGCAACCACTGCGACGCGCGCACCAGGCGACGAGGCAATACGATGTGGCGGCAGACAGAGATCGTCATTGGCACCGCGGGGCGCGGCTTTCACGAGTTGACGCTGCAGGTCGCAGCCTACGTGCGCGGCTCCGGCATCCACACCGGCAGCTGCCAGCTGTTTCTGCGTCATACCAGTGCCAGCCTCTGCATCACGGAAAATGCCGATCCCGAGGTGCGCGGCGATCTGGAGAGATATGCGCAGCGTTTGATGCCCGACGGCGATCCTCTGTTCATGCACGACGCGGAGGGGCCGGATGACATGCCCGCGCACCTGCGCAGCCTGATCTTCGGCTATCAGCTCACGGTGCCGATACGCGCGGGCGCACTCGGCCTGGGCACATGGCAGGGCATCTTCCTGTGGGAACAGCGCACCACGGCGATGCGCCGCGAAATCATCGTGACGCTGGCTGGAGAGGCCTTAAGGGGCGACTCCGGCTCTCTCGCCGCGCCCCCTGATTGACCGCGAGCGATCAGCGCGGCAGGCTTGGTGTGCAGCTCGGAGTGTCACCATGGCGATCTTCAGCG
>Ga0209006_10001963_pt1 | contig 18666 bp, 17 predicted proteins | sample JacPin_JW_Ref_O2_FD_188567 | JGI IMG/M metagenome (GOLD analysis project Ga0209006, IMG submission 188567) | Forest soil microbial communities from Algoma, Ontario, Canada - Jack Pine, Ontario site 1_JW_Ref_O2 (SPAdes) (version 2) | ecosystem: Environmental > Terrestrial > Soil > Boreal...
GGGCTCGCGGGCAAAAGCCCGCGCCCCGGAAATGACGATTACGCCGGCGGCGGCAGGAAGATGATTTCGTGCTTGGCGGCGACCGCCACGACGTCCGGCGGGTTCTGCTCTTTCAGGCTGTGGATCGCCCAGAACAGATCGTAGAGCTTGCGCGTCGGCGTCACCCAGAAGAAGCACTTCACGGTCTGGTCGGTCTTGTTGAAGATGCCGTGCGCCATGTTCATCGGCAGCCGGATCAGATCGCCGGTGGTGGCGACGAATTCGCGTCCTTCGAGCACCAGGTCGAAGCGGCCGTCGAGCAGGTAGATGAATTCGTCCTGGGTCGGATGGATGTGCGGCGGCACGAAGGTGCCGGGCGGAAATGTCGCGTGCCAGGAAAAGGAATTCTCGGAGAGCTGCTTCGGCACGTACGTCTGGCCGAGAATATTCCACGAAATGCCGTCGATACCGGTCCCCGCTTTGGTAACGCCGGGCGTCATTGCGTAAGTCATCGCACCGTTACTCCCCTTCAGCTTGATGCCATTCAAGCATGCGCCGCGCAAAAGCGCCAAATGTCGCGCGCTCCGATCAACCGATAGCGTAAATTCGCGCCGATCTGTGACGATATTATTGTCGTCGCTCCCGCTTCACAAAGCCAGTATTTTAATCTTAAAATATTCTCCCGGAGCCTCCCAGGCCGTCCTTGGGGCGTCTAGAGTAAACGCACGCCCTGTCAGGAGATTGAACATGATCAAACACTGCTCGCTCGTGGCCATTGCGGCCGTGTTCGGAGCGCTGGCGTCCGCCGCGCACGCGGAGGACAGCCTGAAGGTTGGCATCATCGGTACCTTGTCCGGTCCGCCGGCGGTGCTCGGCCAGCAATTGCGCAACGGCTTTGCGCTCGCGGTGAAGGATCTGGGCGGCAAGCTCGGCGGCCGGGAGGCGGAGATCTTCGTCGCCGACGACGAGCTCAAGCCCGATGTGGCGGTGAACAAGGCGAAATCGCTCATCGACCGCGACAAGGTCGAGTTTGTTGTCGGGCCGATCTTCTCCAACATTCTGGGCGCCATAGCCAAGCCGGTAACCGAAGCCGGCGTGATCCTGATCAGTCCGAATGCCGGCACCTCGACCTTCGCCGGCAAGGAGTGCAATCCGAACCTGTTCGTCACGTCCTATCAAAACGACCAGGTACACGAGGTGATGGGTCAATACGCGCAAGACTCCGGCTTCAAGAAAGTCATCATCATCGTGCCGAACTATCAAGCCGGCAAAGACGCGGCCGCCGGCTTCAAACACAAATTCACCGGCGAGATCGGCGATGAGATTTATGTGCCGCTGGGCCAGCCCGACTATTCGGCCGAGCTCACGCGCATCGCCGCCGCAGCCCCGGACGCGGTCTTTGCCTTTCTCCCGGGCGGCATGGGCGTGAACTTTGTCAAACAATTCCGCCAGGCTGGCCTTGCCGACAAGATTCCGTTCCTATCAGCTTTCACGGTCGATGAATCGACGCTGCCCGCGCAACAGGATGCCGCGCTCGGCATGCTCGCCGGCTCGAATTGGGCGCCCAACCTGGATAATCCGCAGAACAAGGTGTTCGTCGATGAGTACGTGAAGGAATATAACGCCGTGCCGGCGACCTACGCGTTCCAGGCCTACGATGCGGCGCTCTTGATCGACAGCGCCGTGCGCGCCGTCAAAGGCAATCTCGCCGACAAGGATGCGTTACGCGCGGCATTGACGAAGGCCGACTTCAAGTCGCTGCGCGGCGCCTTCAAGTTCAACACCAATCACTATCCGATCCAGGACTTTTACCTGACCAAGGTGGCCAAACGGCCGGACGGCAAATACCAGACCGAGATCGTCAAGAAGGTGTTCACGGGCTACGGCGATTCGTACGCCAAAGACTGCGCGATGAAGTGAGGAGTGACTCGAGCGTCTCACAATTCGTCATTGCCGGACTTGATCCGGCAATCCATGGTGAGCCGCAGGTTGGCATGGATCACCGGGTCGAGCCCGGTGGTGACGATGAAAGATGGACTGCCCGGAACGCCTTGGCCGCGCCCTCCTCGAAAGCTTCGCCCGATCAGGTCCGCGCTCTTGCATCAAAGTGACGGCTTGCGGCTGTAATCCCGGCAACATTTGCACCGATGTCCACCACGCTCTTCCTCGTTCAGATCCTTAACGGCGTACAGCTCGGCGTTCTGTTGTTTTTGATCGCCGCCGGGCTGACGCTGGTCTTCGGCGTCATGGATTTCATCAATCTGGCGCACGGCGTTCAATACATGCTCGGCGCCTATCTGGCGGTCGCCTTCTACGGCTACGTCGACAATTTCCTTCTCGCACTGATCTTAGCGCTGCTCGCTTCGCTCGTCTTCGGATTGCTGCTCGAATTTTTTGTCTTCCGTCACCTCTACGACCGCGACCATCTCGACCAGGTCATCGCCACGTTCGGCATCATTCTGTTTCTCAATCACGGCGTCCGCATGGTGTGGGGCGCCGCGCCCTTGTCACTGCCGGTGCCGGAATTCTTCACCGGCTCGGTCGTGCTCATGAGCGGATTGCTCTACCCGGTCTGGCGCCTAGCCATCATCGGCTCCGGACTTGCAATCGCCGTCGGCCTCTATGTGCTGGTCACCTTCACCCGCATCGGCATGCTGGTGCGCGCCGGCGCCACCAATGCGCGGATGGTCTCGGCGCTCGGCGTCAATATCAAGCGTCTGTTCATGATCGTGTTCGGCTTCGGCACGATGCTGGCCGGCTTCGCCGGCATCATGATCGCGCCGATCATCTCGGTCGAGCCCGGCATGGGCGACAACATTCTCATTCTTGCTTTCGTGGTCATCGTCATCGGCGGCATCGGCTCGATCCGCGGCGCATTCGTCGCGGCGCTGCTGGTCGGCCTCGTCGACACGCTCGGCCGCTCGTTTTCGGTCGACATCCTTCGGCTGATGATGGGCCCCTCACCGGCCCGCATGGCCGGTCCGGCCATCGCCTCGATGCTGATCTATGTGCTGATGGCGCTGGTGCTTTACGCGCGGCCGACCGGCCTATTTCCGGCAAGAGGCCGTTGATGAGCGCGACGACGCTTGCAGCCTCGAAGGCGGTCGCGCCGCCGCGCAGCGGCATCATTCTACCGGCGCTGATTTTCATCGTCTTCGCGCTCCTGCCGGTCGTCGCTGCGCTGACGACGCGGCAATATCTGGTCGATGTCGGCTGCCGCATGATGGTGTTCGCGGTCGCCGCGATCGCGCTCGACCTTCTCGTCGGTTATGCCGGGCTGATCTCGTTCGGCCACGCCGCCTTCATCGGGCTTGGAGCCTACGCGGTCGGCATCCTCTCGGCCCACGGCGTCGGCGAAGGGCTGATCGCGCTGCCGATCGCCATCGCGGTCTCGATGTTGTTTGCCTGGCTGACCGGCATTGTTTGCCTGCGCACCAGCGGCGCTTATTTCATTATGATCACGCTCGCCTTCGGGCAGATGGCCTATTTCATCGCCACGTCGCTTGCGCCGTACGGCGGCGACAACGGCCTCACCATTGCGGCGCGCAGCACCATTGCGGGCTGGCCGCTCTTGAAGAACGACCGCGCATTCTATTATTTCACCCTGCTCTGCCTGCTGGCGGCTTATCTGTTTTGCCGCGCACTGGTCGGCTCCCGCTTCGGCCGCGTGCTGCGCGGCGGCAAGGAGAACGCCGTCCGTATGGCCGCCATTGGCTTCAACGTGCAGCGTTTCCGGCTCGTCGCCTATGTCATCGCCGGCGGCCTCGGCGGACTTTCCGGCTTCCTGCTCGCGAACCTGACCGAATTCGTGGCGCCGGCCTACATGTCGTGGCAGCAATCGGGCGAGTTGATCGTGATGGTGATCCTCGGCGGCGTCGGCACGCTCGACGGCGCGCTGCTCGGCAGCGCCACGTACCTTTTGGCCGAGGAATGGTTGTCGGGCTTCACCGAAAACTGGAAGGTGATTTTCGGACCTATCTTGGTGCTGGTGGTTCTGTTTGCCCGCGGCGGACTGATCGGGCTCGGCTCCTGGCTGCGGCGGCGGGTCTTCCATGCTTGAGCGCGCGCCTTCAGATGCGGTGCTGCGGCTCGAAGGGCTGCGTAAGAATTTCGGCAGCCTAGCTGTGACCGACGATGTCACGCTCGATGTGAGGCCGGGCGAGATCCACGCCATCATCGGACCGAATGGCGCCGGCAAGACAACGCTGATCAACCAGATATCTGGTGTCCTGTCACCGGACGGCGGCCGCATCGTGTTCGCCGGCAGCGACGTGACGGCATTGTCGGCCGACGCGCGCGCGCTGCGCGGCCTCGCCCGCAGCTTTCAGATCACCTCGATCCTTCCCGGCTTCTCTGTGCTGGAAAATGTTGCGCTCGCCGTGCAGGCGCGCGAGGGCTCGAGCTTCCGCTTCTTCGGCCGCGCCGCCGCCGAGACAGCACTCAACGCGCCGGCCATGAGCGCTCTGGAACAGGCAGGCATCGCCGAGCGCGCGCATGTTCGCGCCGGAGAATTGTCGCATGGCGAGAAACGGGCATTGGAGCTTGCGATCGCACTCGCCATGAAGCCGACCTTGCTTTTGCTCGACGAGCCGATGGCCGGCATCGGCCGCGAGGAAACTGAAAGCCAGGTCGAACTTCTCCTTCGCCTCAAGGGCCAATTCACCATGGTGTTGGTCGAGCATGACATGGGAGCGGTGTTCGCGCTCGCCGATCGCATCTCGGTCCTGATCCGCGGCCGCCTGCTGATGACCGGCTCCCCCGACACGGTACGCACCGATCCACAAGTGATCGCGGCCTATTTGGGCGAAGTGGTGGGATGATGAGTCGGGCCTCCGGAGGAGCGGCTTGATTGCAAAAATTCGTCCCTAGATGGGGGGACAAAACGCATGGCTCAATCTATCACATTTGCCGTAGGGTCGCCAGACGACCTCCGTTCCTCGGTCTGGACCCTTTGGGTTCAGCGCGATGATGTCTATCTGCAATCAGCTCGAAGTATTAAAGTTAGCCTGCACAAATCCGGGGACTGGCGCATTGCTTACACCCACATATTGCCACACGAAAAAAATAGAGATCGAAAATTATTTCAGTGGCGACGCCCAACTGCCATTTTCAACCATATGGTTCCTGGCGTCTCTATTTTGATTGACCCCTATCGGGCAAAAGAACCATTACTAAACAAAGCGATTACGGATCCCGAGATCAAATGGCTACCAACGGCTCGATACGGCAAAGCTGTCGCATTGCATGTGCTTATAGCGGAAAAGAGTGCTGACCTGGATAGCAGTAGATTTAGCACTGATCAGCGAATCATCGGGCGATTAAAAAAGGCGAACGGAGAACTCGTATTGCTCCTTGAAGAAAATGTAGCACTAACCTCCGCCATTAAAGGCGTGATAACCGACATTAAATCCAAGAATATCGTCATTCATCTGCGGAAGGAGTCGGTAACAAAACCGACGCGCGTTTACGATACCACGCGAGTGCTTTACTTTGCATTCCCAGACACTGCGGGGACAGTCCCAACGATCTATGATTTATCTTTGGGAGGGGAGAACGTCGCATTCGACGGTTGATGCACGTCAGCTTCGAACGTCACGCTATATTCCATACCAGTTTCAAACCCGATAACTCCCACAAAGACGGGCCGTGACTTCGGAAGCCAGCTTGGCCAATTTGGCGCGTCCGCGGCCTCGATCATTTCAAGTCTGTTCTTTCTCTCTACGGGCGCGCCAGCGTCAATGGCTTGTCTGCGCTCATGTCACCGATTCCACGACAACCCCAAGTACTTTGCAAAATCAATGACTTAAGCCAATAGCCGAAAATGCCTTTAAATACCGGCACTTGCATTTGTAGTGCCAGCTCTATAATCGGGGACAAAACTCTTGACGAACGTCTCTATTTCAGATACACGATATTACGAATCTCGCTCATCGAAGGGCGCATTCCGGATGCGATCTTGGCTGCGGAGCGAGTGCGGATGCCCGCGCGCGGTTTCGCAAACCGTTCCCGGGCGGCCCTGGGGCACCGGTCGGCCGGCACAAGGACCGGTCCGCACGGAGCGTGCTTAACTCAAGGCAGCGTTGCGGCGAGCCGGCAAAACACCGCGCCGTCGCGTCTTGAGGAAACCCGGTTCTGGGGCTGAGCCATCGGGGTGATAGCCGGTGGTGAGTGCCGTGGCGGAGCGCCGGAAGGTGGGCGCGCCTCCGTTGAGGTCGCGCTGCCGCGCAAGCGGCAATGCCGGAACAATGCGCCTTTCGGCGCTTCGCCTCCCTTCTTTTGTGGGCGGCAATCTTTCGTGTGCGTCGTGGTGAGCAAAGCTCGGATGCGGAGACGCATCGCGAGAACGATCCGCATCATCATCCCGCCCCGCGAAGCGGGGAGGGGGGACCGCGCGTGAGCGCGGTGGGAGGGGCATCGGCCGCGACGCTAGCTCAGAGGCCGCATGCCCCTCCACCACCCTTCGGGTGGTCCCCCTCCCCCGCACTTCGTGCGGGGGCGGAAAAAGGAGAAAGCGCGCCAGAACGAAAGCGCCCCGCGATCAAAGAACGCGTCTCGCAAGATTCGCCGGAGGCGTTTTTGTTGGCTAAAGAGAAGGATGCAAAAGGATATCGCATGCTGACGGTCGAGACTCTCAAGGCCGCATACGGCGCGGCGCAAGTGCTGTTCGACGTGAGCTTCGCCATCGGCGAAGGCGAGGTGGTCACGCTGCTTGGCCGCAACGGCATGGGCAAGACAACGACGATCTCGACCATCATGGGGCTGATGCCGGCCGCCGGCGGACGCATCAGCTTCGCCGGTGCCAATCTCGGCGGCTGGCCGCCCTACCGGATCGCGCAAGCCGGCCTCGGCCTAGTGCCGGAAGGCCGCCAGATTTTTCCGACGCTCACCGTCGAGGAGAATCTCGTCGCGACCGCGGCCTCGCGCTTCGGGCCAGCGCGCTGGAGGCTGCGCGACGTGTACGAAATGTTTCCGAGCCTCGCCGAGCGGCGCCGCAACATGGGCAATCAGCTTTCCGGCGGCGAGCAACAGATGCTGGCCATCGGACGCAGCCTGATGACCAATCCGAAGCTCATCATTCTCGACGAGGCCACCGAAGGCTTGGCGCCGCTGATCCGCAATGAGATCTGGACGAGCTTGAAAAAGCTCAAGGCCGAGGGCTTGGCGATCTTACTGGTCGACAAACATATCGACGCCCTTCTTAAACTCGCCGATCGCCATGTTGTGATTGAGAAGGGCTACGTGGTCTGGTCCGGCAGTTCGGCGGTACTGTCCAGCGATCCCACCGTGCGCCAGCGCTATTTGCAGGTGTGATCTGATGATCATTTCCCGGACGCAGTGCAGCGCATCAGCGATGCACTGCCGATCCGGGATCGTCCAGAACTCAATGCTCGTTACGATCCCGGGTCTGCGGCGCACCACTTCGCGGTGCACCGCGCCCGGGAAACGCGATCGGCAAAGGCGCGAAGCGCCGAGCCCGCGCGTCAATCGGCAACGCAGCCGCGTGGCCTTCGCCGCGCTCAGCCCACCCTACAACAACGGTGCATCAATCCGGCACCACCGCGGTGGTCTCGATCTCGAGCCGCGCTTCCGGCTCGACCAGACGCGTCACCGCAACCAAGGCCATCGCCGGATAATGCTCGCCCATGACTTCGCGATAAACCTCGCCGAGTGCCGGACGCGCTTTCAAATATTCGTCCATGTCGCGGACGTACCAAGTCATGCGCACGATGTGGTGCGGCGCGGCACCGCCTTCGGCCAGGACGGTCGCGATGTTTTTCAGAAGCTGGCGGGTCTGCCCGACGAAATCCGGCGGGAAGCGCTCGTTCTCATCCCAACCTACCATGCCGCCGACAAACACCATGTCGCCGCGGGCCTTCATCCCGTTGGCGTAGCCTTTCGGCTGCGGCCAGCCCGCGGGCTGCAGTACGGTGTGCGAGGCGCGCGGCGGCAGGGTATCGGTGGAACTCTGGGACAATTCGATTTCTCCTTAGGAGGCGAGCTTGCTGGTGGCGGATTCCACCGCGCGGCGCCGCAGTTCGAAACGCTGCAATTTGCCGGTCTCGGTGCGCGGCAGGCTGGTGACATATTCGATCGCGCGCGGGTATTTGTAGGGCGCAACAGTCGCCTTCACAAAGTCCTGCAGCGCGCGGGTCAAGGCCACGTCGGCGGCGAAGCCTTGATTGAGCACCACATAGGCTTTGACGATCTGGCCGCGTTCGTCGTCCGGCTGGCCGACCACGCCGCACTCGGCGACCGCCTGATGGGTCAACAACACGGTTTCCACTTCCGGCCCGGCGATGTTGTAGCCGGCGGAGATGATCATATCGTCGGAACGTGCCTGATAGCGGAAGTAGCCGTCGGCGTCCTGCACATAGGTGTCGCCGGTCACGTTCCAGCCGTTCTGCACATATTCGGTCTGGCGCTTGTCGCCGAGATAGCGGCAACCGGTCGGGCCGCGCACGGCAAGACGCCCCGGCGTCCCCCGCGGCGCCTCCTGTCCATCCTCATCGATGACCCGCGCCTCGTAGCCGGGAACCGGCTTGCCGGTCGCGCCCGCGCGCATGTCCTCTTCGCGGCTGCCGACGAAGATGTGCAGCATTTCCGTGGAACCAAGCCCATCGATGATGCGGATGCCGGTCGCCGCCGCCCAGGCCTCGAAGGTCGCCGCCGGCAAGGTCTCGCCGGCCGAAACGGATTTGCGCAGCGACGACAGATCGAAACCTGAAAGCTTGCCGAGCATCGCCCGGAATGCGGTCGGCGCCGTGAAACAAATAGTGGCGCGCAGATTGGCGATGACCGGCAGAAGATCGTCGGGCGAGGCTCTCTCCAAGAGGATCGTCGAGGCACCGACGCGCAGCGGAAACAACACGAGGCCGCCGAGACCGAACGTGAAGGCGATCGGCGGCGAGCCGATGAAGCGATCGCTCGGCTCGGCGCGCAGCACGTATTTGCCGAACGTGTCGCAAATGGCGAGCATGTCGCGGTGAAAGTGCATGGTGCCCTTCGGCACGCCGGTGGTGCCCGACGTAAATGCGATCAGGCAGACATCATCGCTTGCGGTATCGCACGCCGAGAAGCGCTCGTAGCCGTCCTTGCGCATCATCGCTTCGAGGCTATCTTCGGCTCCGGAGCCCCAATAGACGATGCGATCGAGCACCGGCGCGAGCGGCCGCGTCTTTTCCATCTCGTCGGCCAGCCGGACGTCGCACAGCGCGAGGCGGATTTCGGCTTTGGTTAGCGGGAATGCAATCTCCTTGGCGCGCAGGAGCGGCATGGTCGCGACCACGACAGCGCCGGCTTTGATCACCGCGAAATAAGCCGCGACCATCATCGGGCTGTTCGGCCCGCGCAGCAGCACGCGGTTGCCGGGAACGATGCCCAGGTCGCGGGTGAGCACATTGGCGATGCGGTTCACGCGCTCCGCCAGATCCGCGTAAGACAAGCGCTCGTGCGGGGACATCAGACAGTCGCGGCTGCCCTCGCCTGCGGCCACCCAATCGTCAACGAACGCGCCCACGCAATTGAGCCGGTCGGGATAGTTCAGCTCCGGCAGCTTGAACAAAAACTGCGGCCATTGCTCCGGCGCGGGCAGATTATCGCGCGCGAATGTGTCGACGTGTGCCGAGCGGATCATCTGACATTATCCTTCCGCTGCCGATCGGGGGTTAGCCGACAGCTTCAGTCGCCCTCGAAAACGGGCTTACGTTTGTCCGCGAATGCCCGGAACGCGCGGCCAAAATCCTTGGTCTCCATGCAGAGTGCCTGCGCCACCGCTTCGGCTTCGATCGCGGTCTCGACCGACATGGCCCATTCCATTTCCAGCATGCGCTTGGTCATGGCATTGCCGAAGGTCGGGCCGGCGGCGAGTTCTGCGGCAAGCGCCTGCACCTCGGCGAGCACATTGGCGGGCGCGGCCAGGCGATTGAAGAAGCCCCAGCGCTCGGCATCCTCGCCAGCGAGCGAGCGGCCGGTGAACAACAGCTCGGCGGCGCGACCCTGGCCGATAATTCGCGGGAGAATAGCGCAAGCGCCCATATCGCAGCCGCCGAGGCCGACACGATTGAACAAAAAGGCCACCTTGGCATTCGCCGTGCCGATACGGATATCGGAGGACATGGCGATGATGGCGCCGGCGCCGGCGCACACACCGTCAATGGCGGCAATGATCGGCTGAGGTGCCGCCCGCATCGCTTTCACGAGCTCGCCCGTCAGGCGCGTGAAATCGAGAAGGCCGCTCGTATCCATTTCGGTCAGCGGCTTGATGATTTCGAACACGTCGCCGCCGGAGCAGAAATTGCCGCCGGCGCCCGTGATGACGATGGCCTTGACGCCTTTGTCGCGGGCGGCGGCGCGAAAAATATTACCGAGCTCGGCGTAGCTTTCGAACGTGAGCGGATTCTTGCGCTCCGGGCGGTTGAGCGTGATGGTTGCCACCGCGCCCTCGACCGAAAGGCGCACATGCTGCGCCGTATAGCCGGCGAGCGGCAACGTTACCGGATTGGCCGTCGTCATCGCGGCACGTCTCCCGCGATCGAAGAGCGCGCGGAGATTTTTGTTTTGGCCAGTAGACGCATCAGCACGTCGATCTCTCCCGGAGAAAGCTGCGAAAAAATTTCGGCAATCCAACCCTCATGCGCGCGCGCCATGGCGCGAAAAACCCGACGCCCCTCGGGCGTCAAACTAACGATCTGGGCGCGACGGTCGCTGCGCGACTGCCGGCGGTCGAGAAGCCCGAGCGCCACCAGCCGCTCCGACAGCCCCGTGACGTTGCCGTTCGAAACCATCATGCGCTGCGACAACTCCCCGAGCGTCATGCCGCCCGGCGCCTTATCGAGCTGCGCCATCAGATCAAAACGCGGCAGCGTCACATCGAAGTCCTGACGCAACCTCCGGCGGACTTCGCCCTCGATCAGCGTGGTGCAGGTCAAAAGCCGCAGCCATAGCCGCAGCTCGCTCTCATGATCAGCGGGCCGTTCGGTAACCTTGGTCTCTGCGTCCAGCGGAATGCCGGATGTTTCCTGCACGCAACGCCCCTTGCGCGAACCCGCCCCACCACGACAAGCTCGCAACCATTTGCCTGAATCATTTTAAGGTTCAAATTTATAAGCTTCAAGTAGCCCAGCGGCTTAGCCAGCCATGACGTGTCAGGCTGCCGACCTCTCAACCCGCCATTACCTCGCCGCCGGCAATGACAATGGCTTGTCCGGTAATCGAACGCGCCGCTGGAGACGCAAGCCACAGCACGGTTTCCGCCACCTCATCCGGTGTGACCAGCCGACCCTGCGGGTTGGTAGCCGCCAACGCCGCCCGCGCTTCCTCGGGACTGCGCTTGGTCTTCGCCGTGATGTTGTCGACGGCGCGGTCGAGGAGCGGCGTCTCGGTATATCCCGGGCAGACCGCATTGACTGTGATTCCCGCGCGAGCGAATTCGAGCGCCAGGCTGCGGGTGAGGCCGATCACGGCGTGTTTGGCAGCCACATAAGCCGAGACATAGGCGTAGCCTGCGAGCCCCGCGGTCGACGCGATATTGACGATCCTGCCCGCCCTGCGTGCGATCATGTCGGGAACGACGTCCCGGGTAACCAGAAAAGTTCCCGTGACATTCACCGCCAACGCTTTGTTCCAGGTGGCCAGATCCGTCTTCACGAAAGGTGCGCTCGGCGCCTCGCCGGCATTGTTGACCAGGACATCGAGGGGACCGAGTGCCTCGCGCGCAGCCGCAATGCCTGCCTTGACCTTCCCTTCGTCGGTGACATCGAAGTCGGCCAATATCTGCGCGGGGGCACCGCGCAGCAAAGCCTGCACCTCGGCGAGCGGTTCGCGACGCCGGCCGGCGAGGCTGACCCGCGCGCCGGCCCTAGCGCAGGCGATGGCGATCGCCGCGCCGATGCCTGTCCCCGCTCCGGTCACGAGGACATGCTGATCCTTGAGCGTGGGGTCGGTCACGACGATGGTATCTCTCGCGCCGGCGCCAGCGCCGGACCGGCGACGGCTCGAGCCAGGTTCGTTTCGTACTGCAACTTTCCGGACAGATATTGTTTCGGCCAGGCGATCGACTTCATTCCGATTTTGGCAGCCTCGTGCAAGGTCCAACCGGCGTCGGCGAGATGCGGACGAGCAATGGCGCACAAATCCGCACGTCCGGCGGCGATGATCGAATTGGCGTGATCGGCCTCCGAGATTGCGCCCACCGCAACGGTGGCGATGCCGATCTCGTTGCGCAGCTTGTCCGAGAACGGAGTCTGAAACAGGCGCCCGTAGACCGGCTTTTCCGCCTTCGACACCTGCCCGGACGAGCAATCGATCAGATCGGCGCCGGCTTCCTTGAACATCTTGGCATAGATTGCCGCGTCCGCAGGCGTATTGCCGCCCTCCGTCCAATCGTGACACGACAGGCGAACCGAGATCGGCTTGTCCTGCGGCCAAACCTCGCGAATGGCGCGGAAGACTTCGAGCGGATAGCGCGCATTGTTCTCGTGCGAGCCGCCGTATTCGTCAGTGCGTTGATTGGTCAGCGGCGAAAGGAAGCTCGACAACAGGTAGCCATGCGCGCAGTGCAGCTCGATCATGTCAAAACCGACGTCGATGGCGCGCTTGGTGGCCGCGACAAAATCGGCCTTCACCCGATCCATATCGGCGCGGGTCATCGCGCGCGGCACCTGGCTGTTGGGCAGATAAGGCAGCGCCGATGCCGAGATCAGCGGCCAGTTGCCGTCATCGAGCGGCTGATCGATGCCCTCCCAGGCGACGCGGGTTGAGCCCTTGCGGCCGGCGTGACCGAGTTGCAGGCCGAACTTCGCCTGTGTCGTCGTGTGGACGAACTCGACGATGCGCTTCCAGGCCGCGGCTTGTGCGTCGTCCCATAAACCGAGGCAGCCGGGCGTGATCCGCGCATCGGCCGAAACGCAGGTCATTTCGCCGAATATCATGCCGGCACCGCCGAGTGCGCGACTGCCGAAATGCACGAGATGAAAGTCGTTCGGCAGCCCGTCCCTCGCGGAATACATTGCCATCGGCGACATGACGATACGGTTTTGCAGCGCCATGCCGCGCACACGGTAAGGCGTGAACATCGGCGGCACCGGCGGCCCGTCCGGATCGATGTTGATGCCGGCGCGCGCGGCAAACCAGCGCTCGTAATTCTCCAGCCAGGTCTTGTCGCGCAGCCGCAAATTCTCATGGCTGATGCGCTGCGAGCGGGTCAGCAGTGAATACATGAATTGCTCGGGCTCGAGCGTGTCGGCGTAGCGGCTGCCGACGACCTCGAACCATTCCATGGCGTTACGCGCTGCGTTCTGGATGCGGGCGACATCGACGGCGCGGACTTCTTCGTAGGCTTCAAGAACTTCGGGAATCGTCTCACGGGTCGCGCCGAATTTGCGGAATTGCCGCGTCAGCTCGATGGCGTCCTCGAGCGCAAGCTTGGTGCCGGAGCCAATGGCGAAATGCGCGGTGTGGACCGCATCACCCATGAGCACAACATGGTTGCGGCCGTTGAAATGGCTCCATTTTCCGCAAATCAGGCGACCGAAATTGAGCCAGGCGGAACCACGAAGGTGGCGCGAATTGCTCATCAGGCTGGCGCCATCGAGCACCTCGGAGAACAGTTCCTCGCAGAACGCGATCGAGCGCTGCTCGTCGGCCTGGTCGAGACCGTGCGCTTTGAACACATCCTCGGTGGTCTCGACGATGAAGGTCGAGGTGTCGGCGTCGAACTTGTAAATGTGGGCCTGAAACCAGCCGTGCTCGGTGCGGCGGAAATCAAAGGTGAAGGCGTCGTACGCCTTCTTCGTGCCGAGCCAGATAAAGCGGTTCGGCCGCATGACGATATCGGGCTTGAACTCGTTCGCGTACCGGTTGCGGATCTTGGAATTGATCCCGTCGGAGGCGACGATCAGGTCGGCGTCCGGAAATTCGAGATCGGAATCGACTTCCCGCTCGAACACGAGCTCCACCCCGAGCTCCTCGCAGCGCTCCTGCAGGATATTGAGCAGCTTCTTGCGCCCGATGCCGACGAAGCCGTGGCCGGTGGTGCGCATCCGCCGCCCCTTGATCAGGACCTCGATGTCATCCCAGTGATTGAACGCGGTTTCGATCGTTTTCGCGGTCTTCGGATCGCAGGCGCGCATGTTCTCCATCGTCGCGTCGGAAAACACCACGCCCCAGCCGAAGGTATCGTAAGGCTTGTTGCGCTCGACGACCGTGACGTGATGAGCCGGATTTTCCTTTTTCATCAGCAGACCAAAATAAAGCCCAGCCGGGCCGCCGCCGATGCAAACGATGCGCATGTGTATCTCCGTCCGAATCCACCGCCTGCCGGTCCGGCAGATGGTTTAAGCTTCAAATATTATTTAGCACGCCTTTACCCCAACCGCCATAGATGAGGTAGATCTCCGTCGACGAACCTTGATCCTGCGCAAATTCGTCCGTTCCCGCCGAACTGCCTACACGGTCGGGCGTTGACCTCGCAGCGGGCGCCCGGAAAGCGGCCCCCCGCCTTACGGCCAAAAGCCCAGGCAGGAGAACGAGGCGCGACAGCGCGCCGCGTTGCCCCTGCGCATCAGCAACAAGGGAACGGAACAACCATGGGACTTTTCTCGAAGGACATTCAGAACATGAACGACTTGTTCGTTCACACGCTGCGCGACATCTATTATGCCGAGAAGCAGATCGTGAAGACGCTGCCGGAAATGATCGAGAAGGCCAGCGATCCACAGCTCAAAGATGGATTTCGCAGCCACTTGCGTGAAACCGAGAACCACGTGAAGCGTCTCGAGCAGGTTTTCCAGACCATCGGCCAGAAGGCGCAAGGGGTCGACTGCCCGGCAATCGACGGCATTATCGAAGAGGCCGAAGAGGTCACCGGAGAAGTCGAAGACAAGTCCGTGCTCGATGCCGCACTGATCGCGGCTGCGCAGGCGGTCGAGCATTATGAGATGACACGCTACGGCACGCTGATCGCATGGGCTAACCAGCTCGGCCGCCGCGATTGCGCGACCTTGCTGGAGCAAACGCTTAACGAGGAAAAGGCGGCGGACAAGAAACTGACCGCCGTGGCCGAGAGCCACGTCAACCGCAAGGCGGCCTGAGTAAGAAGCCGTCACAGCTCTTAGGGAGCAAACACGACCGACAAGGGATAACAACAAGCCCTCGCATGGCCCGCGCGGCGCGATCAAGGTCGCGCGGGACGAGGTGTTGTACGCTTTTTTGTTGTCGCTCTGAAAAAATTCTGGTTGCTCTGAAAAAGATTAAGCCACACGCAAAGATGGAAACGTCGGAACATCACGATCTGCCGAACGTTATCAGGGCGACCAACGCTTGGAGGAAGATGATGGACTGGAACCGCGTGGAAGGAAACTGGAAACAAACAAGGGGGAAGATCAAGGAAAAGTGGGGCCAGCTCACTGACGACGATCTTACCCAGATCAACGGCAAACGCGATCAGCTCGAAGGTCTGATCCAAGAGCGCTACGGGATCGCCAAGGATCGCGCGCGCAAGGACGTGGAAGATTGGCTGAATACGGCGAACTAGGCGGAAGCCTCTGTTTTTCGCTTAGCGATCGGCATCAGCCAAGTTAGATGACGGCGTGACGATTTCAGTCACGCCGTCTTTCTTTTTCACCCGCGCCCTGCATCGGTGGTCCCATCTCACGTCTCTGCGAAACACGAAGCGGCGTAGATCGGTTGATCCGCAGAGCCAAATATTCGAGGACACCCGATGGCTGCCAATCCGCAAGCCCCGGAATACAAGGAGGGCGTCGACCGGCGCCCGGAGGTATCAAACCGCCCGACCGTGCCTGCGACGCAGGCCCGCGCCGGAGTGACCGGTCATAACGTACGGTATGTTCTCGCTGCGGGACTAGCGGCCGTGATCGTGGCCTTCGTTATCGTCTATCTGGCCTACGTCTAAAGCTGAGCCCTCGTGCGAGCACAATTGCTAGACTAATCGCCGCGCTCCGTGAAGGCATGCCTGGCGTTGCCTGCCGCGGCGGCGGAAACGGGTGGCGCCGCGTTTCCCCAGGTGTTCCGAATATAGGTGAGCACGGCCGCCACCTGGTCATCGGCCAAGAGCCAGTCGAATTGCGGCATCGCCGCTGCCGTTGGCGCACCCGCAGTCGAAGCGCTGCGTACGCCCCGCAGCACGACGTGCAGCAGTGTTGTCGGATCTCTTTGTTGGACGACGGGCGAGCCATTCAACGATGGGAAAAGACCATCAGTTCCCTTTCCGTCCGACCTATGACAACCGGAGCACTCGTCAGCATAGATGGCACTGCCGGCCGCCATGACTTTTTCGTCCGGCTTCGCTGGTTGCGACAGCGTTCCGCCCGTGCCGTTGCCCGGCGCGTCCTTGAGATAGACCGCAATCGCCTGGAGATCATGGTCGTTCAAGTGCGAAGTCGACAAGTTCACCATTTCGGCCATCAAGCCGGCCGCGGCACTGGTGCTGTTGTGTCCCGTTTTCAGATAGGCCGCGATCTCGTCGGCCGACCAGCCGCCGAGCCCGCGCCGCGTGTCGTTGGTAATGTCAGGCGCAAACCAGCCCTGCAGGGCGTAGCCGCGGAGATATTCGCCATTACGATCGCCGCCGAGAAAATTCTTGGGTGTATGGCACATGCCGCAATGGGTGAGCCCTTCGGCCAGGTAGGCGCCTCGATTCCAGTCCGCGCTCTTATTCGGATTTGGTCGAAAGCTACCGGGCGTAAAGAAGAGCTGGTCCCACAGAAGCATGGACGCGCGAATGTCGAAGGGAAACGGCAGTTGGTTGGGTTCGACCGGATTATGGATCGCCGGCAGCGTATTGAGATACGCGCGGATAGCGAGCGCATCGTCGCGCGTCAACTTTGTGTAATAGGTGTACGGCATGGCCGGATAAAGCCGCTGGCCATTGCGGCCGGTGCCGTTGGTGAGCGCATTGACGAATTCGTCGTCGGTCCAGGCGCCGATGCCGGTTTCCGCATCGGGCGTGATGTTCGGCCCGATGAGCTGACCAAACGGCGTCTCGAGGGGGCGCCCGCCGGCAAACTCCCGACCGCTGCCCGGCAGGGTGTGACAAGCCGTACAATCGCCGGCGACGGTAAGGTATCGCCCGCGCTCGATCTGGCTGAAATCCTGCTTATCGATGCCGTCGGCGGCCGCGGGAAAGACGGCGAGCGCAGCACCGCAAAGCCCGATGAGCAATGCCGTTGATCTAGGCATGAACCAGCGGCCCCGGATTTTTGAGATACTGCGAGCGAATAGCGGCCGCCGACATGTAAGCGAGCGCGCCCACCGTGTCGGTCGGATTGTAGCCGGCATTCTGCGGGAAAGCACTGGCGCCCTGGACGAACAGATTTGGCACGTCCCAGCTTTGTAAATATTTGTTGAGTGCGCTGTTCCCCGGATTATCGCCCATGATCGCGCCGCCGCAGAGATGAGAGGTCTGATAATCGGTGACGTCGTAGGGCCCTTGGCGCGGCTTTTTGACCACCTGCGAGGCGCCCATTTTTTGCAGGATCTCGGCGTATTTGTCGGTGAGGAATGCGCTCATCTTCAGTTCGTTGTCGTGGAAGTCGATGGTCATGCGCATCAACGGCCGGCCAAAGCGGTCTTTGTAGGTCGGATCGAGATCGAGATAGACATCGCGATAGGCGTAGAACGATCCGTGACAGGCGGCCCCGCAGATCACCGAGCTGAGATAATTGTCGCGGAGTGCCTGTTTCCATTTCGCTCCCCAGGCCGGCGTACCCGGCGGCACCGCCATGCTCTCGAGCGGACGGCCATTGGTGCGGACCTGCCCGATATAACCGCCGCCGACGAAACCCAGATCGCGGTGATCGAAATTGTCGCCGTTGAATTCGTCGATGCACATGCCGATCGCACCGGCACCGATGAATGGATTGAAATTGTATTTGTTCTTGTCGAAAAACCCGACCGCGGTTGAGACCGTCTGGTGGGTGAAATTGCGGCCGATCTGGCCCTTGCCGGTTTGCGGATCGTAAGGCGTACCGATGCCCGAAATCAGCAGAAGCTGGACATTGAAGAGCTGGAACGCGCACAGGAGCACCATGTCGGCCGGCTGCTCCCACTCTTCACCGGAAGAATCCACATAAGTAACGCCGGTCGCCCATTTACCGGCGCGGTCGAGATTGATGCGCATCACTTCGCATTCGGTGCGCGCCTCGAAATTCGACTTGCGCAGCAATACCGGCAGGATGGTCGTCTGCGGACTCGCTTTCGAATAATTGGCGCAGCCGAACCATTCACAGAAGCCGCAAAAGGTGCATTGCCCAAGCTTCACGCCGAGCGGATTGGTGTAGGCCTGTGAAAGGTTGCCGGACGGCTGCGGGTAAGGCTTATAGCCGAGCTCGGTGGCGGCTTGCGCGAACAGTGCGTGCCCATAGCCCTGCTTCATCGCCGGCGTCGGATAGGGCCGCGAGCGAGCGCCTTCGAATGAGTTGCCGCCGTCTTGAATCTTGCCCTTGATGTTTCCGGCCGTGCCCGAAGTGCCGCACAGATATTCAAACTGATCGTAATGCGGCTCAAGCTCTTCGTAGGTGACGCCCCAGTCCTGAACCGTCATGTCTTCCGGCAAGAAGCCCGCGCCGTAACGTTCAGTCAAATGCGAGCGCGTCAAGAAATCGCTGGGCAGAAACCGGAAGGTCTCGGCGTTCCAATGCAAGCCGCCGCCGCCGCCGCCGTTACCGAGCA
>Ga0209006_10001964_pt1 | contig 18663 bp, 24 predicted proteins | sample JacPin_JW_Ref_O2_FD_188567 | JGI IMG/M metagenome (GOLD analysis project Ga0209006, IMG submission 188567) | Forest soil microbial communities from Algoma, Ontario, Canada - Jack Pine, Ontario site 1_JW_Ref_O2 (SPAdes) (version 2) | ecosystem: Environmental > Terrestrial > Soil > Boreal...
GCAGTGAGGGAAAGAGATGGGAAATTATATTTATTATAAATAAATAAATATAAATATTTGGTTAAGAGTCTCGGCAATTTCCGTACACCAAAACGAATTATCCGGGGTATCGATCAGTTGAGATCCGCACATAAATTAGCCTTGTAAACGAGCCTCGAGGTTGTCGTATGCTGATCAGATATCCCAACCACAACGACGGTCACAGGGTACCTGCTCACTACTAACCATTCGCACACTCATCCTTTACGGTATCTGACTTTCCCAGACTACCTGCAAATGTGCCTAGATTGTCAATCCGAAGCCTACCGTGCACACAATAGTATTCACCTGCAATAGGCCTTCTTGACCCACGGCCGAAACTATTTGCTCCACTTAGTCTTTGTGGCGAATTGCCGATCGATGTTGACGTCGTCAGCTGGACATCGTACACAAACACCCCCTCCTCGTGTCAGTGGAGAGGCTCCGAATGATCGGTACACGCCAATCATCCTACACAGAAAAAGAAGGCTCCGAACCCATGATTCTTCTACGTATACATGTCCAAAAATTCGTTAGTGTTGATGTTTCCAGTAGGACCAACTACATATACTTCACCTATAACCCTCAACGTAAACGAGAAGGCAACTTGCCCATCGGGGGATAAAAGCCCCGTGATACATACTAGGATTTTCAATATCACACAGAAGGATCGTTACGCAGTATAAATTATACTCACCTCAAGACTAGTGCATATCCGGACCGCTATCAGACTCATCTCCCCCCAACGGACGCCCCTTCGATCTTGCTGTCTTCGGGAGCTCCATGCTAGGAGACGGTTCCATCTGAACAGTCCTTACCTCACCCTGGCCCTGGATAGACTCGATGTCATCGGCATGAACCCACTCCGGCATCGGCTTCGGTTCAGAATGGACCGAATCACTCTTCCTGAGCGGAATCAACCCAATTCCGACCGAAGGTACACGGGAGTGGGTTGGCGGCGGCGATGAGGATGTGCGTTGTTCGTAGTAGTGGGTTTTAGTCGGAACGCTCCATGGATTGGCTGGATGGTGCTGGGATGTGGGGGTAGTGTGGGTATGATGAACGTCAGAAAGTTCGTGCTCTTGCTCGTCGCTTGTGGAGGTCGTGTTGCTAATAGAATCGAACGAGAGACGCGCGATCGGGAGAGAACTAAAGAAGGAGGACAGCGGCCGCGGCGTATAATGTGATAACGGTCGTTGGGCCGGAAGAGGGGGAGGTATCATCGTCATCGCATCGGGAAGCGGAAGAGAGCTGGGATTGGACGGCGGTGGAAAAAATGAGAGTTTGGAGGTCGGAACGCGTCGGATGGATGAGAAGCGTGATGAGGTTCCGTTCATTAGCGTGTCAGATGGTAGAGGGTCGTGTGTTGGCTGTGGCATATGATTCGACTCTTCTGTAAGGTCCTTCACGACGGTACCAGATGTTTTGTCTACGGGTATGTAGAGGCTTTTGCGGAGATGGATGGAGTCGGAGGCCCAAAGCTGATTCGCCCTTCGAAGTTCGGCCAAACTGATACCATACCTGAGCGCGACACCGGCTAAAGAATCCATGGGCGTTATCTGAAACGTTTTCATAAAATGATAAATCATCTTCACGGAGAACCAAAAAAGTTACCTCGTGAATAAATACAACCGTTTCATCATGAGGAGTCGGTGGTTGCACTTCCACCATCTGACATCCGTCTTCGTCTTCTTGTTCATTCCCGATTATCTCAAATGAACCGAGGAGAATTCGGTCAAGGCGGGGTCGAGTGACACCTTCGGCGTCGTTGAAGGTGGAACGAAGAGGGTGATAATCACATTCGAAAGCATCTGTAAGTGATCGCGAGTGCGTTGGAAAGGATTCTCTTTTATCCTTCCCTGAGAGGCTTGAGGATCTCAAACGCTTGGATATGCCCCGTGAGTGATGGTCTTCATCCTGTGTAGAGCTAAGGGTCGACTCCAGGAAGGGGTCAAAGGTCATTGTGGTGTGGTAGAAGCCATTCGTGAGCATATGAGTATGATACGTTACCAAATATACAGATGACTCTTTACAAAAAACACAAGAAATATATTTATTATCTCGTTCACAGAACCTGAGTGCTCGTCATTATCATTTCTCGTCAGGGTCATCTCTAGACCTCTTCGTCCCCACAAAACTTGTCGCAGTGTTTGGATTGGGAGGTTGTTGAGCAGCAGCACCAGTAACACCCACCACCAGACCTTTCAACCATCCATTCTCTCTTCTCAAACCTTCACACTCTCTCTCCAAGTCAATCACCTTTACCTCCAGCTCCTTTGCTTTCGCTTCAAGCGCAGCTTCTCTTTCTTTCTTCTTCAACCTAAACCGTGCAGACGCAGCGGTATTCCGTCTCCGCTTGTCCTCTGCAATAGACACTGCTGTGCTACTAGCGTTTTCTGGGTATTCCCCAGATTCATCCACTGTGGAAACGGACGATTTACGAGTACGAGGGCGTTTAGCTTGTGGGGGGGTAGTACTGTTTTCGAGCTGTTGTTGTGGCTGTTGTTGTGTGACTGGTGTAGCGACACCAAAAGGAGGACCTGAGAGTTGAGCCAGAATCTGAGCGAGTGATGTATTGATAGAGGGTGATTGAGGGGTTGTTGGAACGGAGAATGGATCTAGGTTATAGCCCTCAAGAAAACTCAAATCGACTGTTTGTGGCGGCGGCGAAGGCGGTATTGAGAGTGGTGCGTCCGTTTTAGTGGTAGGCTCATCAGACTCGAATGCGAGATTTGTCCAAAGGTCGAGTTGAGCGGTTAGGTCTGGGAATGGAATAGTTGTTAAAAGATCTTGTGAATCTGACTCGCGAGATTGTGGTGGGTGGACGATGTTTAACCCTTGCAAGTTCGGTCTGGCCATGAGTGAGGCACTGAGGGCCACTGAATGAAAAGGAGGTCACTGCCAACGTGATTAATAATCTTATAAATCCGTAGATTACGTAAACTTTGATATTCGGTTCTACGGTCCGTTGGTTTTTACAGCATGTTAATTAGCAGTATGAAGGTAGAGTACACCTGAAGAGCATGTTAATAGATTAATTATTAGCAGTAAGGTAGAGTACACTTGAACATTCGATTGTACTACTTTCTCTGGTATTAGCGTGAAATAAGATAGATAATTCCATCCAGATAAATAATCGAAATCAGCCTCTCGCGCGCTAATCAAACTGCACGAGTTTGCCACCAGTTCGAGACCGTCTCTCCCGCATATATTCGATCCAATTGTGTCTTGTACGCTTCCTCTACCGCTTTTCGCCGAATGTTGCGCTTTGTCATCGTCCTAGGGAGCGAATTCCGTCCTACCACGATAATCATATCCACAGATGTGATCCGTTCGTGGATATATCGTCTCGAGTGAAATTGTCTCGTCTTTCGTATGATTTCCATCTTCAGTTTCTCTGCATCGGTGTCCACGGCTGGTTCAACGAATAGTGTAGGTGATGGCCGGCCCGTTCCGGTGGCTACGCATTCGACGATCAGGTGTCCACAAGTTGCCCGAACGTTGTCTTCGATGGCTCTTTTGGAATTTGATAAACATAAATCATATAGATCCTTATATCAATAACTCACTTGGCATCACATCTCAGACTCTTTTCCGTTTTGATCCAATCGTCGTCACGGCCACGAAAGACGTAAGAACCAGGAACCACTTCTTGAAACAGATCGCCAGTGTGGAAGTGACCATCAGCTTGCCGGAACGAGATATCAGGACAATCCTCAGATTGTCCCAGGATAACCAGTTCCAACAGTTGCTCGTTCGATTGCTGTCCTAATTCTGGTGGTGTTGCAGGATCAATCGGGAAGAAACTGTACGACACTCCTTGTAATGGACGAAGTAGTGAACCGTGACGATCGAATCCTCCCCGAGACAGAAGCATAGCGCCGCATTCCGTGCTTCCGAATAGGTTCTACTCATCAACCGTCAGCTCATTTGCAACGATAAACACACAACTCAGACGTGGACGTACCTTCAAGTTGATTCGATTGCGATAGGCCCATTCTTCTTCTTCGCGGGCCAATGGCAATCCACTGTACAACACCTCATCAAGTCCAGCGAGAAGTGTCACAAGCTTCGGATTAGTACGGGAGTTTTTCAGATGTGTCGTGAGGAAGGTAGCGAATTGGTTCAGACGGTTCAAACCGCATCGTTCAACCATATCCACAAGTTCATCACTCGGGAACCCGATGCTTGTGGGTTGGATCGTACACGAGCCGTGCTGAATGCTCCCGATAAGCACTGAATAGCTGTCGTCAGTAGCAATAAATAAGGGAAGGATAAGATGACGAACTGAATGTCTGCGCGATGTGACACATACTTCCCCTACAAATTTTTAGTCAATGAGCAAATGTTTACAAAGTGAAAAGTCTAACCGAATGCTTACATCCACACAGTAACATCCTGTCTTCGCGGATCTCGAGGCGTACAGATCTGCTTTGCTTTCTTGACTATAGCGTTCAGCCACCTATGGCTACATGAAACAAGTTTTGGGCTTCCCGATGTTGATCCGCTTGTGTGGAATACAAATGCGGTCTCGTCACCGTTAACAATTCTCGGAGATTCGAGTAGGGTCGTCGCAGAATCGTGAATACATTGGGGATCAACCGCCACATGCGAAGATAAATGGATATCTCCCAGAGCACATTCGAAGGACGGGTCAAAGATGAGGGCCCTGGCGTTGGCTTTTCGTAGCAGCTCAGAAATAACTATGGGACTAGTAAGTCCGAGACTAAACAACTGTGGCACATAGCCTGCACGTGAGATCCCATAAATGTGAAGGACGTCCTGATATCGCATCCCACCAAGCCTAAAGACAACGTTAGTATTTGATTTCGGTGGCGATGAATGATTATCAACATACCATAACCCAATGGTTGCTCTTCGGGTAATGCCAGCGGCAGTGAGGATACGCGACCAATATCTCGCAACGCGCGCCACATCGTTATGAAATTCGGAGTAGGTGATCGATTGCCAATATGATTCGCCTGTCAAAACGTTAATCTGAGGGACCTTGAACGCAGGATCGGATGGGTGAAGAGTGGCCGCTGAGTTTAGAACGGTTAGGTGTGAGTAGTAGTCAGCCATGAGGGATCAATACGGATGCTTAGGCGGAGGCACACACCTCTTTATACATTATGCGAAAAGCTGTTTTGAGGCTCAATAACTGAGTCATGATCTCGGAAGCGCGGACTTTGGGGCGAAACGGAAGCAGTAGGTTGCACCCAGTCATCGCCACGACGAACATCCGGAACGCTTGAAACATTTCGGACACAGGAAATGGAGGTTCGGTGGGGCACCAGTGGGGTGTTACTCGCATCTACAAGTCGGTGTAAAAAAGTCTCAGGATCACGTCTCTGCTATTTTGATGTCGGAGCCAGGAGAACTGAATGCAATGTGTAAGGGAGAGGATTGCCCGTGATCTTGTTTGAAGTGCCTTACATAACGCCGCACAAGTTTTAGTGGTGGCGTTCGCGAAAAAGTCCTCGTAAGCGTGTAGCCGACTGCAATTGATCTCAGCTGGTGGGTTACAATACATAACACCATCTACGGCGTAGCCTGGCAAATATTCACCACCGTGATACGAAGGTAAACGATAGTTGGTATGGAAGATGCACCGGTTTCAAAGTAAGCACGAGATCATTTGTTAATCCTTCGAGCTTCGACCTCCAAGTAAGTATCGGGTAGGTTTCCTAGCCGGTCGAATACGAATAATATCATCATTTGACTCAGTATACAGTGCCTAGCGCCAGACTGTCACCCGAACCCTCAAGTTAGGCTATGATTATGAGTCTTTGAGACCGTGACCCTGAGACGCTGGTCAGTTGATCGACCTGATAATTGACGGTAACGATCACGATCTCGTATTTTGAGTAGCCGGTTGAAGCACGATCATGCACGATCAAGCTGTGTGCGGAGGTCACTTTGCCGGGTTGTTCAAATATTACTAATGACCTGTTGTTTCTAACGTTTGTTAGAATCGTAAAAGTAAGCAAGTAAGCCATAAGTAAGCTCGAAATTGTAAGCTCACGAAATATTGTAAGCGTTGAGCTAACAACGCTTACGTACCACTTTTCTACGATATGCATTCGTCTACCAGTGGTAGTTTCGTGCTGCATTAGTGTTTTACCACTCTCCCTTCGCGGGAGAGTCAGAAATGCGCCTCGCTCTGTCCAGTGTCAGGGCAATGGGACCCGACATCCCCTCTCCCTCAACTGCGCCATAGACGCATCAAATGGAGTCGGCTGAGGTCGGTCTCCGTCTAATATCGCTCTTTCCTTGATGCTGTTGCCGTCCAAAATCTTCTGGAAAGTGGAAATATGCTGAGTAATATGCTGAGTAATCAATTTTCGTGGGAATAATCAATATATGTACCGTTGCCGAGCAATCGCCTGGGAATGTTATTCTTCAATTGGAACGATCATGTCCGCTGCCAGTGAGCCACCCATTAACGTTCCCTTTTTTAAGAAGGGAAAATCGCGTCCATCCACAACCAGACGGAGGTCGCCACCTCCAAGTGAACCCTCGTTACCCTTGACAACTGAACCTTCTTCCAAATCCGAGGTCATCCTCCCTTCCCGTAAAACTGCCACCAACTTGCTGAGTGCGGGCTCAAAGCGCACCACATCACAACGCGACGATTTGGAAGATGATGATCAGGATACAGTGAAGGACGGACCAGACATAAAATGGACCGCGTCTGGTTCACACATGAACACTGCCCTCGAAATCATTGCGGGTGATGAAGCAGAGGAGCTCCTAGCAAAACGGGCACGAAAAGCCCTTCAAGAAACGGACAATGAAGATGTTGAGGGTCCAGACGATGGGCTCTACAGAGGTCAGCAGGCGTACAAGACCCATTTGAAAAAAAATAAGGAGATCCCAAAGGCAATGCGCCAGGGTCCACAACGGAGTACAAACACCATCCGTACTGTCACGATTGTCGACTATCAACCAGATGTTTGCAAGGACTATAAAGGTAAGTCTCGGTGTTAAGTTTACTTTGGTGCTTAGGGAATTCAATTGCTCTTAGAAACGGGGTACTGTGGATTCGGAGATACGTGTAAATTCTTACACGATCGTGGAACCTGTAAGTCTCTCCGATCTAACCATCACTCCCTTGTCTCAATTGAGTACCCGATAGATCTTGCTGGTTGGCAGCTCGACAAACTGGAAGCAAACCCTAAGAGGCAGGTTGAAGACGAATCCGATTCCGACTCTGACGAGGACATCCCATTCGCGTGTCTCATATGCCGCAAGCACTATACTGACCCTGTAGTAACGAGATGCGGGCACTACTTTTGTTCTGCGTGCGCCATTAAACGCTTCGCTAAAACCCCGAAATGTGCAGCGTGTGGTGCACCCACAGGCGGAATGTTCAATAGGGCAGATAAGGTCATTGAAAAGATGAATAAGAAGAGAAAGGAGAAAGAAGAGGCGGAGGGAGACGAGGATGAACAGACTGGTGATAGAGATATCCAGATTGAGACTGTGGGTGACGATAGTGCTGATGAGGACGAAAAATAAAGCTCGGGCATTCTGGTACGGTTTATTGATATGGCTGTGTTCGTTGCTCAACGCCGTTCGTTGTCAAGTTGAATAGTCGGGCAAAGTGGACCGATCAACGCCTTATCAACTTTTGCGTTGCGGTCATTGATTACCTTTTCACTGCCATCCAATATGTCCGACCCGCTTTTCTTGTTCTATTGGCACGTTGTGGCCGGTCGTCGAGGGTTCATTGTCTATTTGCTCAAGATAACCTACTCATGTGGGTTTGGTTGAACACTATGCCAGAAAAGCGTTCGCAGTCATTAGTACAACTGACTTACGGCTTTGCTGTTCTGTACTGCGATGGTGGCTCAAGGCACCAGCCTACCGTTACAAGCACTTGTAAGCCTCTCCGTGAACCTCTCTTGCATTCAATGATTACCAGTCTCGTCCTGATCGGACTCTTTCTACCATCTTCATCTCAACGGCCGAGGGCCAGAAAACCGGCCACTACATCGACCCACGGTCCATCTAATTTTTCACTTGCTTGACGCCGCAACTCGCTTTTCGCCCTGCTTCTACCCTCCTACCTGACCAATATACTCTCTTGCTCTCCGCTCAGTTATCACCCGCACTAATACCTCGTATGGTTTCTCAAGTGCTTGCCATTCCAATATGTCACTCGATCCCTTCTACGGTATTCCTTTCAATGCTTATATTCGGCTACCCTAGGCAATAATACATGGCTTGGTGCTTCCTCGGTGCTCTTTTCTGCGACGGCTTGACACCTACCCCACATTTGGCTCATATCTCGCCTTGACGTCATCCGCGGCAATTCCTTACCACAATACAATTTCATTCCTTGACCGTATTATCTCCTCCTATTGGTGAAATCAGCGTGTTTATCGACGGACGATCGCGTCGACCTTTCATTGACAAAACATTCCTCGACACGTAATATAGCACTCGTAAAGTACGGAAAGTGTCACCCTCCTCATGGACATACTGGTAAGGTGTCCGCTTTTCGTCATTCCACAAGATCCGAGGCATTCGCTGCAACTCAAATATGCTTACAAACATGGAGAGAACTGGAATGAATCTCCAATCGCCCCCGCTCCAATGGCATATTCTGCTCAGGATCATCCTCACTGCGGTGACAAATAAGTTACACAACAGAGCGTTGGGCTAGACAGCATCTGGAAAGGTGTACTGTTGGAATAATCTAATACATTACGGTCGGCGTCCATTCTCCTGTCACAGGACTTACGGCGCTATAGCTTAAACCTAGAGTAACGTTAGGTACTTGTACTTGATCGGTAGAGATTGATTGTGTGTAAGCAGGTCGAGGTGCTTTTAGCTACATATATCGTCTTTATACCTACCGTACTTGGCAATAATAATCCTCAACACGCCTTACGGCGACTTGACAATTTTTGCCCCCTCGCGTTGTGAACGTGTAAGTAAGCGGATGTCGGGGCCGAACGCCCTGACTCGCAGTAATAAAAAAAAGCTGTTTCTCGGTGTACTCCATCCGACGGTTTCGTAATATACGAGATGTTTTGGTGCCATCAGAGCAGGGACAATAACTTTTCTAGCATCCAAGATACATGTGGCCTGTGCACTCCGCGAAATAAATATCCACCACAAAATATACTACCGTCTAGACCATCCCAAGAAAAAATATTTTTCGAATCAAGTTTCACCCGACTTGCCATTTTAGTAGCTAAGGCACCGAACAGCCGTAAGCGCTCGAGCGCTCAAGGCATTTCGTCACATCCATTATCAAGGTGTCGTTTTAGGGAGTCCGCCCTGCTTACTAGATTAGCTATGAACCTGTCCTAAGTGGAAAAAATATGACCTGCTGAATTCCTTCTCGCAAAAGCGACATCGATGAATAATGGGAACAGGGTGATGCTGGGTCTCGTAATGACGTTTTCTATCATGGGACCTACGATGTGGCTACTTGTCAGTTTTCCGTATAGATCTCCGAGTCGGACTGCTCACCTTGAGAAAGTCTTACCGCATTTTTCGCACGGATAACGTTCCGTGACTACCGGAGAGCTAATAGGTAATGGATTCATAACTTGTGTAGCGACATGCGTCGTCGCACCGATGCTATTCGGGAGCTGCGGAGGCCTCGATGTGCGACGGGCGCCTTGTTCAAAGGGGTGCTGAGAAGGAACCATCAGTCGAGAGCTACATGCGTGGTTTGAGTAGACATTGGTCATCTCAGATGGAGTAGGAATGAATGGGCGGTCGAGATCCTGGGTTCTGGAGAATTGGCTGGGCACCGGAAGCTGGGGCGAAGGCGCCCCATACAAGTATCCCGCATAGGAATGCCTCTCGTCTAAGGAGTGTTTGTGTACAACGTGGCGAGAGTGGGCAGTAGTATACTGTGTGGAGACTGCGCCGGGCGGTACATATTGAGAAGGTTGCGCGGGGACATAAGGAGCTCCTTCTCTGGGATGCATCCCACCGGTAGGGAGTTGATGCTGCGAAAAGTAAGATGCGTGCAGTTCATCATATGGCGATCGGTTCAAAGCTTGAGCGGGAGTGGGGAAATTCGGAGAGGCCTGATGAAGTCTCTGTGCCGGTGCGGAGTATGACGGTATTTGAGCTTCTTGCTCATCGTAAGGATATGGGCGCGATGAATGCATTTTTAGCCCTGGGATAGCGACGAGTGATGGAAAGGACCTTGCCGGTATCTTATAAAAGAGGTGCTGTGATGTATCCAGGTGCCCAATAAATTATCAGCCTTACCAAACAATTGCCGCGATGCTGCGTGGTGGCGAAGGGCTAGTTGACACCATTCTAGTCGGTCCAGGGTTGCCCGTTTCCCGGGCAATCGGCTCCCCAAGAATGGTCTTCGATTACAGGCAACGGCGTGTCTGAACCATGAGATCATTCCCTAGCCAAGTGCCGAGACAATCTTCGCTTTCGAAGACACCTCTAGGCAAGGCAGAAACTGGCAATAGCAAGCGAGATCTTCAACTGAGGTGACTTCGAAAATTTAAGGATAAATGCTTCCGGCCACCGAAAAAGGCTAGCTCCCGTTGAGGTTCAGGAATTTTTTTTTATGGAAAAATCTTGCTTCCGTCCAGATTCTCAGATTTGGCTATGGTGTAAAATTCACGCAACGGACTGTGGGTCGAGCTAGAAAGGGGCAAAAACCCTTCAAAGACCGGAGGAAAACATACCCAACTAATGGGTATAGGCATGCCTAGTGCACTGAGGAAAAGTGTACGAACGTTTAGGTGTCTTGATGGGCTGCCAGTTTGGGGTGAATATCCACACGACAAGGCGTACCTGAAAGGTTTATGTCACAGGCATGGGTTTAATTCGTCCTAAAGGCCATAATGCGTATAGCAACGATACTAGCCGAGGCCTGCGACGCCCATGTGGCTGGGCGGAAGGTTCCGTATAGGAACAGAGATTGCAGAGCCTATCTGACACGCTTGAACAAACGGTTCAGCAGCACAGGCTGAATTGTAGACTTCTCCATTTGTGCCGTGCGATGCGGAATATTTACGTTGTGAAGATCCATGTTGGTTTCAGAAAGAACGTTGTTCATATACGAGAAGACGGCGGAGTAAGACGTCAACGACCAAAATCCATGGCGCGAGGGCATCGCGATCGCGTAGACCAACTTATTATAAAATGAGAAGGACACCTTCCAACTACAGGAATCTGTCAGAAATACGAAAAGCAGGGAGTTGAGGTGTCCGTAAGATAGTTTGGAGCCAAGTGGACGACCTTCTGTTCTAGCACCGAGACGGTCAGCTTTGCTTTTTCCAGAGAGCGCGGAACCGTAACTGGCTAGGGACAAACATAGTCAAATATGCTTACCTATGAGATCAAATCCTCACAAAGCAAAATATTCCATTGGCACAATTTTCGCGAAAGCTTATGGCACCCTTCAATTTGGATGCGTGCATCGAGCAGCTACTTCGAAAACAGCTTCTGCACGAGGCCTTATTACGCGAAATCTGTGAAAAGACAAAGGAGGTCCTCATGAGGGAATCAAATGTGGTACACGTGAGCGCACCAGTCACTGTCGTTGGCGATATTCATGGGTGAGTGAACGGAACCAGTCTTTCGGAGTGTGATCTAATCAAATCAATCATTCAAGCCAGTTTTACGACCTCATAGAAATTTTTCGCATAGGTGGTTATGCACCTCACACCAATTACTTGTTCCTTGGTGTGTACAACCTCGATCACGAAAAGGTCGTTGTCCAATACTAACTTCTAGCAAGGTGACTATGTCGATCGAGGCTTATTCAGCGTCGAAACCATTTCCCTGTTAACATGCCTGAAACTCCGATATCCCGATCGTGTGCAGTTGATACGAGGAAACCACGAGTCGAGAGCGGTCACCCAAGTCAGTGGTTGTAATCCTTTCATTCGGATCGCCATCTTACGACCATTTTGTAGACGTACGGATTTTACACAGAGTGCGTTCGGAAGTATGGGTCATCGCACGTGTGGACATATTTTACGGATATGTTCGACTTTTTGACGCTGTCCGTTGTGATAGACGATCGAATATTTTGTGTGCATGGTGGTAAGGTCGTTGTTCTCGTTTACGTACTCTCCATTTCTGAACAGATGCCCGCAGGACTATCCCCTTCGATACACTCAATCGATCAGATCAAAGTAGTGGACCGATTTAGAGGTTCAGTTATGCTCCTCTTGACTTCACCCATTTCACTCATCTCCATACCAGAAATACCGCATGAAGGTCCGATGGCAGACTTGGTATGGTCCGATCCGGATCCAGAAAAGGAAGACTTTGCGATATCTCCTCGGTTTGTCCATTTCAACGAATGCTGTGTCTCTCTGATTTGCATGGCAGAGGTGCAGGATACACATTCGGGTCAGGTGTCGTTCACAAATTTCTCGAAACAAACAGCATGTCACACATTCTCCGTGCACATCAGCTTTGCATGGAAGGCTATGCTTCTCTCTTCGATAAACGCCTTTCCACGGTATGGTCGGCGCCAAATTATTGCTATCGGTGCGGTAATTCGGCAAGTATATTGGAAGTGGGACCAGGAAATTCAATGTTTTTCAATGTATTTGAGGCAGCACCAGAAAATGAAAGGGATGGGCCGTCTCAACAAGCAGCGCAGAATGCTGGTGGGAAAGTACGTTCTCTCGCTTCACCGCAAGATGCGGATACTGACTTCTTTGGTAGCTTCCGGAATATTTTTTATAACACTGCATGGGAGTCGCAGAAATCCCGACTACGTAGAATCCAGAGAATTTTACGCGGGTATTGTTGTATTGATTTCGGGTGAGCTGGGCCGAATTTGCCAGATCCACCTTGCAAGTTTTGTAATCTATGTACGTACTTTTCGGGTGTGGTCCGTAATTGAGAGCGGGCGGATCGAGTAGCCGTATGATAGCGCGTTACCAACCGAAGCTTGTTACAAATGTCTTCCAAACATCCGGACCAAGCATCTTCGTTCGCCTCAGCCTCCGTACCCATACCCATACACTCAGAGCAAATACAAGCACCCAGACAGACAACTTCAGATGCGATCCCCAGCGCACCCACCACAAATGAGCGAGAGTGCGCAGAAGGTCACGTTTGCGGCGGCGGCCTGTCTGGAAAGAATGTGGTGAAGATATCGGAGAGACGGGGTATCCGAAGAACGGGCTGAGGAAGGATGTAGGGGGTATTGGGGTCCTGGCGAGAGGGACGGGTACGGGAAGAGAATCGGACAAATGTGGAAGATTTTCCGACGGTAGAAGAGGTTTCTGTAATGTATCGTCTATGTCACGCAGTGTGCCCCCATACTCTGATGACAGTCGATTAGAGAATGGTCAAAAACACGACGTTGAGAATACCTTGAGGGAGGGAAGCAAATGTGAAATACTGCAACAGCTGCTCTTGAGACGGAAAAAATACCCTGGAAAGCGCTGCTGTCGGAAGGACACGGCTATAAAATCTAGATCAGGGTTTGTAGGTCTTTGACAACGTCGCTTACACGACCTTACGACGCTCCATATTCCTGAGTGAGCCCAAGAGTAGTTGATCATGAAAACTAAGTGGTCGTGGGATCTCAGGGCAAAATTTTGACTGATTGAACTTGTAGAGCATACCTGCAGCCAACATTCCGGGAAACCGCGGTGTGAGTTCGCGGAGAGTCCAGGAAATTAGTTCAATGTTCTAGTAAAGGGGTGAAGAATGTAGGGACTACAATCGATATCACACTAACGTACGATCATCTGGATTGAGAGACCGGATAGGTCCAATAAGACAACGTATTGTAGAATGGGGCTCGTGTCGCCGTCGCGTGATCGATTGTCATTAATGCTCCTGAGGCGAGCTCGAAGGTTGTCCATTGTGTGTATTAGCAGATCCTTCAGGGTTTCAGAGATGTCGTTCAGAGCTGAGACTTTGAACTGAATGATTGGCCGACCAAACGGGTCGGGTCGGGGTAGAACACGATAGTTGCTAAACGGACGACGTGTAAGATGTGGTCGTAAAACGGCCAAGCGCCACTCAAGGTTACTCCTTATTGATTCCATGGCGAACGACCTGGTAAAATGGTGGCGCTGACAGTGTAGTGTGAGCACAGAGGAGTCTGAATGAAGGATTTCAGTACCTACTCTGAAAATTTGGAAAAGACAAGCTAGATGATCCCATTTCAGAGGTGTTCCATTGAATGTGCAAATCTCTCACATGTGTCCTCAAGCCATTCCTTCGCCCATTGTGCACTGTCAGTATCGAGGTTTAATTCGTCCTCGAGGCCAGGCAATATATCATTTATGAGTGTGGCCTGTAACGAAAGAACGTCCTCTAGGTTAGAGTAGTATTGCTCCAGCAGCCTTGTGCAGTTGGTTTGCAAGAGAGTGTGAATATCCATCACAAGGGTTATAAGCACACGTGATCGAGTCATAACATTCCAACAGTTTGTTCCCCTTCCTCTATCCACCACCTTTCCGCTTCCCTGTCTGCATCATAGCTGAACTGAGCTTCATTCTTCGCCTCGTCTGCCCACTGATTGGCGCTCCCTATATCGTTCCTGGTGTCGGACTGGGTTCCATAACGCGCCGCATGCATGGCCGCTCGCATAGACTCATCACGCGCTTTCTGTTTAGGCCCATCCTCGAAGTGAAAAATAGTCTGGTTCAGCCTGGATGAAGCCTGTGTTTCCACTGTGCGAACGTAACGGAGACGTTGGTACGCGTGCAGTAGAGGTGTGATCTGGCTGTGGTCACGCAAGTGCGAGAGAAGGTTACCGAGGACGGCGGCATCTTCAATCTGGGACAAGTGAGTGTAGATTTTATAGACGCATTTAATTGTGCACGATTATACGTACAGCCATGGCCGAACCTTGCGCACGGTACGGCTGCAAAGGTGTACGTCAGATGCTGAAGCCTAGCCACCCGAAACTGACACACCAACATGGGGTGGCATGCATCTCCGAGGAGAACCAGCTTTCCGTCTTGGTGAATCCATGTGTTGAGTGGAGCACAGTCCATCAATGTCCAGTTCACTGTGGTCGGAATCAAAGATAATAACTTCTGGACACTAAGGTATACATGAGTTTCTGGTTTTGTTCCAATGACAGGTGAGAAAACAAACCGAGGTTCCCAACCAACGTATTCAGTCCTCATTTTTTCGGCCAGCACGTCTCCAGTACACAATTCGGTTGAGTCATCGTCGGGGTGGCACATAACCATATTGTACTCTTTCCCACCGCGCTGCAATCAATTTAAAGCATAGGTCAATCGGAAACAAGAGAATTCTCGGTGGATACAAACAATGCAGTATGCCACAATGTGTCTCCCTGGTCCGATCCATCCGGTCATCTCTGGGAAGTCTACCAACTCCTTCAGATCCGGGTCCTTGAGCAACTCTACAGCAGGGATGACGGCTCTATAAGCGGCATCCCCTGTAGGTGCAGGTTTCTCTCGACCATCAACTACGAATTCACGCGTGGTACTGTTCACTCCGTCAGCTCCGACAATGAGGTCTGCCTTTACGACCTCTCCCGACTCGAGAGTTAGAGTAGAGGTCACAGGGTCCAGCGACACGACTCGGCTATTCAATCGTAGAGTCATAAAAGGTGCGGCAATTTCAAACAGCATGGTGTGAAAATCGGCCCTCTGGTTTCAAAAGTCATAAGGTAAGGGAACATTTGTTCAGAGTGATTACTTGCGTGGATATGATAGTAAGGCGCCCCGTGCTTCTGTGCCATATAATCACCCAACTTGGTCCAGCCAATCCGTTCGCCATTACTGTCTATTTCGATGAACATCAAGAAGAGCTCAAAGGGCGGGTTGATATCGACACTGACATCTCCGGAAAGTGAGTGCCTGAGGAGTTACTCCGGTCTCCTTGAGTTTCGGACCAAGCCCCCATCGGAGGAGTAGTCGGGTAAGGTTCGGGGCAAGTTGAATTCCGGCACCAATTTCACGAATTACAGGAGCACTCTCAAGAACGGTGACTTTGTGGCCCGCCTGTCCCAGGCAGAATGCAGCGGCTAAACCGCCTAGACCACAGCCAACGACGGCGATATTCAATGGCAATGTTGCCTTCCGACCGTGGTACAATTCATGCTGGGGAAGGTCATGAATTCTGTCAAATACACTTGGGGCACAGCAATCACCTTGTATCCAGGTTGAGTGTGCTATGATCAAGGCATGTAAGTCAGATGTAACCCGCAGTTGAAGAGAGTACATGCCATGGCCTATTGGTATGGGGAAGAACCCAGCTGCAAGGTGACGTACATATTTAGCCACTGCTAAATATACGGTTCTGCGAATTGACAAGCTCATTGTTTGAGCTACAGTACTATGTGGAAACCTAGACTGCTTAAACTTTTGCTCGTTGGCTTGGCCCGACCTTCCGGGCAATACCTGTGGTTAGTGCGGCTCCATAAACTGGGACATCAAGCATGGTGACTCACCAGTCATGTATAACTTCAAGGATAGTTTATGATTCAGAGGCGGGGAGCCGAATCGCCAAGCTTACCGATCAGAACTTGAAGAAGTCTGGTTAGCGTATTCACTCACTTTGCTCAGTAGTTAGGTTCGAAGGGGTGGTAAATACATCACCTACTCACGTTCGGATACAAAAGGATTTCGTCTGGCCATGTTCGTCGCATTTGGGAATGATATTACTCCAACTGTCGATTAATGCTGAGAGGTCTTCATCTGACGGTCAGATACGTATGTAAGTCAAACAGTCATAGATATGTATATGGATTAATTCTCAAGAATTAAGTAAACGATTAGCCATTTCAAAGCCAAGAAATGTAGCACCGTTGGCGAATGGTGACCTGGATACGGGTTCATCTTAATCACAGATCGAAAGAAAAACATATCACAAACCTGATCAATGTTGGACCCAGTCCTCTCGTGAATGCACTAACTCCCTCAGTTCTCCACACCTTGCGAGCGCAGTCCAGTGCAGAAGAGTACTTCCGTCCCGTAGACTCTGTAAAGCCATCTGTCTGCATCCGGGACTTGATCATATCTATTGGGTATATGACGCTCCAGAGCTAGAGTAAAATGAGTGCCCAAGATAAATTCCGTAGACAGACAACGTACTGCATAGCCAGCCGCAGCGCCGTAAAGAACGGCGTTTATTGGCTTAATTTGATGACGTGCGATACCTTTCTGTTCCATTTCCCGCTGTACTAATTTCTCGTACGCCAAAAAGTAGACCCCGTATCCAACAGCTTCTCGTGCAAGCGTTACGACTTGACCTTTGTAAATACCGGCGATACCATGCTGGGAATATATCTTCTTAACTGCATCAAAGGGACCATTATAGTGAGGATTCTTAGCAGGCTGAGTTTGAAGACCTCAATCAGGACGGTTAGCTTCATTCTGGGGTTTGTGTAGTGCAGAACTTGACTCACGTATACGAATATGCTCGACAGGACCTGAGACGACGCCGTTGGCAAGTCCAGCAAAAACACCTGCTACGAACAGTTGCCCGCCGCCGAGGATGAGTCCGCCTTGACCCCCTTTGCCTTGAATAACGTTTTGGCGAGAAAAATACCTCTTCGTGTACTCGAGGGCGCCAAACTGGATGGAGACGCACAATCCGATTCCAAGGAGAGGTGATAAAGTACCCTGGAAAAGTAGGGTCACAAGATGGCGACATATTATTGAGACATAGCCCACCTTGTAGAAGGCTAACGGCCCTTCATTTTTCAGAATGCCTCCTGCACAATGAACCATGCCAGCATACGTCCCTTTTGGGGCAGTTTGCATTCTCTTGAGAAAAAATTTCACAATGGAACACACGTACATTACGGTAGAGGTATCCAGAGGACTCGACGTACCACTTTGACAATGTCGAATGGCTGCCCCACTAACACCTGGCGATAAGAATGAGGATACTATGTTAAAGTTGACATGGAGCACGGATCAGACCTGGGCGATTCCGCCTACTGTTCCAGCCGTCAGGTCCTTAACTGTCTTCGACATTGGACCCGTCTAACAACGTTCAGCACCCAAGGTCGAAATGGTTTTTTTTAATAATTTTTTTGCGAGCCAAATCTGCACAAAGTCAGCAGATAAGATAAAACTTTGGCTTTTTTGATCACTTCTACTTACCACCAGACCAAGATGGCCAGATCACTTGTAGCAACCAAGGAAGCGGATGAATGGGATGAAGGCCAGGAAGAGCTCGACGAAGATGGTGATGAGGACAATGACGAAGCTGATACGGAAGCAGAGGCAATTGCTCGACGCTTGGGAGATCAGTTATGGGCCGACATCAATAAAGCTCACGCAGATCGTGCCGCTGCGTCCGTGCATTCGCCACACACAATACCACATGCATCTGGCCCACATAGCAACCCTGTGTTACAACCGCTCGCGTCGACAAAGGAAGAAGAAGCCATCAACACTATGAAAGTCGTTTTGTCTTATGCACAAAAGGATGCTCTTGTCCGCTCAGTGTTCTCTTCAACTATCGTTCCAGATACAAATGGTCAAAGCATCTTGGATGTCTTCAACCGAATTGTCGAAGGCGGAACTCTTTCGAAGGAGCTCGCCAAGCCTCTTGCTGGCCTCGTCGTATCTCTTGCCAAATCCGAGCCTCTTTTCGCAACACTCCGTCGGTCCAATGCCGCGTCAATTCAGCTCGAGAAAGGCAAAAGGAAGAGGGAAGAATCTGATCAGGGATGGCAAT
>Ga0209006_10001965_pt1 | contig 18662 bp, 17 predicted proteins | sample JacPin_JW_Ref_O2_FD_188567 | JGI IMG/M metagenome (GOLD analysis project Ga0209006, IMG submission 188567) | Forest soil microbial communities from Algoma, Ontario, Canada - Jack Pine, Ontario site 1_JW_Ref_O2 (SPAdes) (version 2) | ecosystem: Environmental > Terrestrial > Soil > Boreal...
AAGGGCTTTAGCCCCAGAGGAAACCCTCGAAGGCGAGGTTCCAGCAAAAACCGGGCATTCGATATCTGACCCGCGCGGGTCGTCCGGCGCGGGTCAAAGTTTGTAAGAAGAAACCTCAACACGAACCAGAATTCATAAGGACTCTCAAGCAATGAGCACTACTATGGCAAACATTTCCGCAGCACAAGTAAAAGATCTCCGCGAAAAAACCGGCGCGCCCATGATGGATTGTAAACAGGCCCTCACAGAGGCCAAGGGCGATATGGAGCAGGCAGTCGTGATCCTGCGCAAGAAAGGTGTTTCGGTCGCGGCCAAAAAGGCCACGCGCGTCACCAGCGAAGGCGCCGTCACCAGCTATATCCATGCCGGCGGAAAGATTGGTGTACTTCTCGAGGTGAACTGCGAAAGCGATTTCGTGGCCCGCACCGATGACTTTAAAGAGTTGGTGCACGATATCGCCATGCACATCGCGGCCAGCGATCCAAAGTACGTGCGCAAGGAAGATGTCACGGCGGCTGACTTTGCGCGGGAAAAAGATATTTTTCTCGCCCAGGCCGTCGCCTCCGGCAAGCCCCAGAATATTGCGGAAAAGATGGTTGCGGGCAAGATGGAAAAGTTCTATGAAGAGGTGTGCTTGCTGGAGCAGCCGTTTATCAAGGACCAGACCGTGTCGATCGCGCAGCTGATTGCGGCGAAAATTGGTAAGCTCGGCGAGAACATCAGCGTCCGGCGCTTTGCCCGCTTCAAGGTTGGCGATGCCGGGGAGACGATTGCAATCGCCAAGCCTACAGAACAGAAAGCAGAATAATTTCAGGCGCCCCTGGGGCGCCTTTCTTGTGCCGTGTACGTGACAGCCGGCGGGTTGCCGGTGCTCAAAACCACATGACTCCTACCACCCCTGCCTTCAAACGAGTTTTGCTCAAGCTCTCCGGTGAAGCCCTGGCCGCCAATCAGGGCTTCGGCGTGGATACAAAGCGCATCCACGAAGTGGCAGCCGAGTTGGCCGACGTCCACAAACTGGGGGTGCAGCTTGCCATCGTGGTCGGCGGCGGCAACTTTTTCCGCGGTGTCGCCGACCAGGCTCGCGACATGGATCGGGTTTCCGCCGATCACATGGGAATGCTGGCTACGGTCATCAACGCGCTGGCCTTACAGGATGCCCTGGAAAAACAGAGCGTGTACACCCGCGTGCAAACGGCAATTGAAATGAATCAGGTGGCGGAGCCGTTTATCCGCCGGCGCGCCATCCGCCATCTGGAGAAGGGACGCGTCGTTATTTTTGCGGGCGGCACCGGAAATCCCTACTTCTCTACCGACACGGCGGCATCTCTTCGCGCCATGGAGATCAAAGCCGACGCGATTTTGAAGGCTACGAAGGTTGACGGCATTTACGATGCCGACCCCATGAAAGTGAAAGACGCCAAGAAATTTACCGACATCACTTACATGGACGTTCTGAGGCTCGGACTGAAAGTGATGGACTCCACCGCAATCAGCCTGTGCAAGGATAACAATCTGCCGATCATCGTGTTCAATCTGAATGTGCACGGCAATATCCGGCGTGTGTTGAGCGGGGAAAAAATTGGGTCGAGGGTGAGCGCGTAAGGCAAGACTCGGAATGGCGACTCCAGAACTGACTGCCGACCAGATTACCCAAGTGTCAGGGCTCCTTGCCCAATTCATCAGGAATCATCGCGAAAAGTATGTCGCACGAGCCACCACCCCAATATCTGCTCAGCAAAAGACTGTGATGAGCGGATTTTTCACTCCAGCAGTTCTGGAGAGTACGCGCCTCCTGGTTCTGCAAGGAGAGCGTTTCCCGAACCCGGAGTTCTATCCGCTCTTGCAAGGGTTGGGCTTCAAGAACCTGCCTGATCAGTCTGGGATGGCGGCCATTACACTCTGCGATGTTGTGATATCGCATGAGCCTTTTTCCAATAGCCTCCTGTTCCACGAACTCGTTCACGCCGAGCAGTATCGGCAGCTTGGCATTCCTCGTTTCAGCGAGCTCTATGTCCGCGGCTTTCTGCAAGGGGGCAGCTACGAGGCGATACCGCTGGAGGTGAATGCGTACGCGTTGGAAGAACGCTTTCGGCGTAATCCGCATCAGAGATTCTCAGTGGAAGCAGAAGTGGCGAAACTTATCGAAGCGGGCAAGCTCTGACGACTGAGCGAGCCTTCAGAGCATGGAAGGGCCAGTAGGAAGAGCTACTGCCCGTCTCAGGCCATTCCCCGTGGCAGGTTTATAATTTATAGTTTTGATCGATTACTGATTTTACGGAGCTCATCAAAATGCCCCCAGCATCGATGGCCACAGTTCCCGGCCTCAAAGAAACCTACGTACAGCTGAAAACCCGGATGGAGAAAGCCGTTGAGGACTTTCGCAAGGCAATGGCGGCCACGCGCACCGGGCGCGCTTCGGTGCACATGCTGGATAGCGTGAGCGTGGATTACTACGGGTCGCAGATGCCGCTCAACCAGATTGCGCAAGTGCATGCGCCCGAGCCGCAGATGATTACTGTGCAGCCCTTCGATACATCGCAGGTCGGAGCCATCGAGAAGGCCATTCGATCCGCCGAGCTCGGCCTGAATCCGATGAATGACGGGAAGATGATCCGCGTGCCGGTGCCAGCTCTCACGCAGGAACGCCGGCAAGACATGGTGAAGCATCTGCACAAGGTTCTGGAAGAGCATCGCACGGCGGTGCGGAATATTCGCCGTGACGGCAATGACGCCATCAAGAAGGCGTTGAAAGACAAGAAAATCGCCGAAGACGACGAGAAGCGAGCGCTGGAAGAAATCCAGAAGCTTACGGATGACGAAATCCGAAAGATGGAAGAGATGAACAAGGCGAAAGAAAAGGAAGTGCTGGAGATTAGGTAGTTCCCCCCTGCTCAGAACGAACACGCTGAGATTGCAGACGGGCGGCGAAGCCGCCCGTTTTGCTTTGTTCCTGCGGCGCTCCACCGGGAGAAGCACTTTATAATTGGCCCATGGGGAAAAATGTCGTCCACGCCGCGTGTCCGCACGACTGTCCTGACGCGTGCGGAGTCTTGATTACGGTAGAAGACGGCCGCGCTACCAAAATTCAGGGCGATCCGAAGCATCCCGTGACACGCGGATTTTTGTGCGCGAAGGTGGCAAAGTACTTAGACCGCGTGTATTCGCCCGATCGGGTCCTTTATCCGATGCGCCGGATTGCGCCTAAAGGCGTTGCGAACAAGCAAACCGGCACTACCCAGTCCTGGCAGCGCATCACCTGGAACGAGGCGCTGGATGAAATTGCCGAGCGCTTCCGCAAGATCACCTCTGAGTACGGCGCTGAGGCGATTCTGCCCTTTTCCTATGGCGGAACGCTCGGAGAACTGAATGGCGGTTCCATGGACCGCAGGTTCTTCAATCGCCTTGGCGCTTCCGAACTGGAGCGCACTATTTGTTCGTCTGCGGGCGAGGCTGGGCTGGAGTCAGTCATGGGAGTCAAGCTCGGCACCGAGCCCGATCAGTTCGTTCATTCCCGTTACATCATCGCCTGGGCATCGAACATTCACGCTAACAACGTTCACCTCTGGCCCTACATCGTGGAAGCGCGGCGAAAGGGAGCGAAGCTGGTGGTAATCGATCCCTACCGCACGCGCACCGCGGCCTGCGCCGACTGGTATCTTCCCATCAATCCGGGCACCGACGCCGCACTCGCCCTTGCAATGATGCACGTGATTATCGGCGAGGGCCTGTACGACGCGGATTACGTCGAGAAATACACGCTGGGCTTCGAGCAGCTGCGTGAAAAAGTTGCCGCCTACACGCCGGAGCGCGCGGCGCAGTGGACAGGGATTACAGCGGAAGATATTCGCAAGCTGGCGCACGAGTACGCCACCACCCGGCCTGCGGTGATTCGCGTGAACTATGGCGTGCAGCGCTCGGACAATGGCGGGACGGCTGCCCGGGCCATCGCGATGCTGCCTTGCATTACTGGATCGCTGAAGGAAGTGGGCGGTGGCATTCACCTTTCCACCAGCGGCGCCTTCGGTATGAACAAGAGGGCCTTGCGTCGCCCTGATCTGCGGCCCGCGGGAAAACCTGCCCGCGTCGTCAACATGGTGAGGCTCGGCGAGGCTCTGAACTCCCTCTGCAATCCGCCGCTAAAGGCACTGTTCGTTTACAGTTCGAACCCTGCAGCCGTCTGCCCCAACCACAATGAAGTGGTGCGAGGCCTGAAGCGCACGGATCTTTTCACGATCGTCCACGAACAGTTCTTTACCGACACCACCGACTATGCCGACATCGTGCTGCCAGCGACGACATTTTTCGAACACAAGGATTTGCAGGCGGCTTACGGCCACTACTTCTTGCAGATGTCTGATCAGGCGATTGAGCCGCTAGGCGAATGCCGGTCGAATGTGGATCTATTTCGTGCGCTGGCTGAGCGCATGGGATTCAATGACGAATGCTTCCGCGAGAGTCTCGACTCGATGATGGATGGCGCACTGTCATCCGGGAATCCATGGCTGCAAGGGCTGACCCGCGGGCGCTTGCAACGCGAGGGCCATGTGAGGCTGAACTTCGACGGGCGCACCTCTCAGCTTCTAACTTCGAGTTCTGTTACCCCAGCCGCACAGCCAGTTTCGGATAGCGATAACGCGACAGCACCTCCATTCCTTCCCTTTGCTCAGGGAGGCTTTCGCACTCCCTCCGGCAAGGCCGAACTTTATAGCGAAGCGATGAAGGCCCTGGGGCTTGACCCTGTTGTCGAGTTCATACCTCCGGCGGAATCGCGCCACGGATCGCAGAAGCAGACCTTCCCGCTCGAACTTCTTGCGCGGAAGGCCGATAACTTCCTGAATTCCACTTTCACCAACCAGCCATCCGTACAGGAGATGGAAGAAGTCGATCTCCTCGAAATGCACTCTAGCGATGCTCGCGCGCGTGGCATCGCGAATGGCGAGACCGTCAGGGTCTATAACGATCGAGGAGAAATTTTTCTGAAGGCCCGTGTGGACGGTGCAGTGCAGCCCGGAGTGGTCTCGGCCCGCCTGAACTGGGCAAAGTTGAGCCCCGGTTCCCGTAATATCAATGTGCTCACCTCAGAAAAACTTTCCGACTTGGGCAACTCCGCCACGTTTTATTCCGTCTTGGTTGATGTGGAGTCAATCAACTCCATTCCCTGAAACCGCGAGAACGGTGGCGACTTGGACGCTTTCTCGTTCTCTACCGTATAATTGGCGTTTTCCTACAACGAAAGGTCTGAGGTCCTAGCGATTCATCTTCGCTTTCATACGGATACCGTTGTGCCAGAGAATGGCATTCGCCCTTCCCGAGCCGCGCACACTCCATCTTCTTCATTCGCACGGCTTTGCTGCCGGATGAGGAGCTGTGGGTGGAGCTTCGGAATCTTGCTGGCGATGTTTCTTGCCTCGGCAAGCTGGGCCCAGACGGACGTCATCTCCGAAATCGACGTGCAGGGCAATCGGCGCATTCCCGCCGAAACCGTGAAAGCTCGCATCTTCACGCATCCAGGCGATATCTACGATCCTGCATCGCTGGAGCGGGATTTCAATGCATTGTGGAATACCGGTTATTTTGAGGACATCCGCTTCACGCGCGAAGAAATGCCCAAGGGTTGGCGGCTGATTATTCAGGTCAAGGAAAAGCCCACAATCCGGGAGATCAATTACGTTGGCCTGAGCTCGGTTTCCACCAGCGACGTACTCGACCGTTTTAAAGAAGCGAAAGTCGGCCTGACTGTCGAGAACCAGTACGACCCTACGAAAGTGAAGAAAGCGGAAGTCGCTATCAAGGGCCTTCTAGGAGAACACGGCCGTCAGTTTTCGACGATACGCACCGAGATTCGCCAGATCCCGCCTGCCGCGGTTGGAATCACCTTCGTCGTTAAAGAAGGACCCAAAGTTAAGGTGGGAAAGATCAAATTCGAGGGAAACAAGAACGTAAAGACGCGAGTCTTGCGCTATGCGATGAAGAACTTGCGTCCGATTGGCGTCCCGCATTCCATCTTCCTCGAAAATATCTTCTCCCGAACCTATGACGCCACCAAGCTCGACGAAGATACCGAGCGGGTCCGCAACGAATATCAGAATCGCGGTTATTTCAAAGTCATCGTGAATGAGCCGAAGACCCAGATCCACGACACTGGTCACAAGGGTCTTCACATACCCTTGTTGCAGAGTGGGTCGGGCAAGGCAGTCGATATCACGATGCCCATTGAAGAAGGCGACCGCTACACGCTGGGCGGAATCACCTTCAAGAACAATAAGGCAGTCACGAATGTAAAGGCATTGCGCGGCCTTTTCCCCATCAAAGATGGGGACATCTTCAGCAAGGAGAAGGTCGCGAAAGGTATCGAGAACCTGCGCAAGGCCTATGGCGAACAAGGCTATATCAACTTCACCTCGGTGCCGGAGACGCGTTTCGACGACGACAAGAAACAGATTTTCCTCGACATTGATGTGGATGAGGGCAAGCAGTTCTACGTGCGCCGCATCGAGTTCCAGGGCAATACAACCACCCGCGATAAAGTGATCCGCCGTGAAATCGCGCTCGAAGAAGGCAACATCTACAATTCCCGCTTGTGGGAACTCAGCTTGCTTCGTCTGAATCAATTGGGATACTTCGACCAGCTAAAGCCCGACGACCCCAACGTCACGGACCGCAAGCTCGACGAAAAAGATGGCTTGGTTGATTTGACGCTGAAGGTGAAGGAAAAAGGCAAAAACAGCATCGGCCTCAATGGCGGCGTCAGCGGCCTGGAAGGCGCGTTCGTCGGCATTAACTATGCGACCAACAACTTTCTCGGCTTGGGCGAAACCCTTCAGGTCCAGGCCAGCGTAGGAAACCTGGCACGCAGCGTACGTTTTGGTTTCACCCAGCCTTATCTTTTTGACCGGCCGCTGCAGTTTGGTTTCAACGTTTATTACAACAAGGTCAGCTACAATCAAGCGCGGCAGCTTTCCATTTTCAGCGGGCAGAACTTAAATCTTCCCAATGCCGTACTCCAGAACCTGCAAAACTACACGCAGTCGAGCGCGGGATTCACCACTTCCCTGAGTTATCCCCTTCACCGGTCTTTCAAGCGGGTAGGAATTACGTATTCGTTCGACCGCTCTTCACTCCTGGCATTGAGTTCCGCTTCGAAAAATCTGTTTGAGTTTCTGGCATTCCGCGGGATCTCCGGTCCCAACGCGCTGAACGGAATCATCACCAGCAAGCTCTTCCCTAACTTCTCTTTCAATACCGTTGACAGTCCCATTTCGCCGCATCACGGTCAGCAGTTTACGGCAGGAGCGGAATTCGCTGGAATCGGCGGCACCATCCGGTCGATTCGGCCAATCGTGCAGTACACCCACTGGACCCCGGTGCAGAACCGGCGCAACGCTCTCGGTTTCCGCATACAAGGCTCATTCATCAGCGGCTACGGCGGGTTGGTCGCGCCGCCTTTCGAACGTTCTTACATGGGCGGCGAGAACGACCTTCGCGGCTTCGATATACGGTCTGTGTCGCCGGTGGCCTTCCTGCCCAGTGTCGGCTCCATCACTCTGACCAATCCGGATGGAACCCCGGTTCTGAAAGATCCTAGAAATCCTTTACTCGGAAATTTGACCATTCCGATTCCAGTCGACCAGATCACTTTCCCCGGCGGAGATCTGAGCGTGATTGCGAACTTCGAATATCGCATCACCATCTATGGTCCAGTGGCGTTGGCTCCGTTCATGGATGTGGGCATCGATCCCGTTCTTCGCCCGTCGCAATTGCAGATTGCGCAGCAGCAATACGATCAAGTCATCAGCCAGCAGTTCGGATGTCCGCAACAGGATCCCACGACCGCGACCGCCACGGGAACTGGTTGTACGCCGGGAAGCGTCTTGAATCCTCTGCCCAAGCAGGATCTGCAGGTATTAGGTTCGACGAACTGGAGGCCGAGAATGTCCACCGGACTGGAGTTGCAAATGTTCCTTCCCATCGTGAATGCTCCGTTCCGAATTTATTGGGCCTACAATCCGCTGCGTTTGGATAACGTTGCCACCCCGCCGATTCCGATTACTACGAATATGTTCCCGCACACCTGCGGGCCGACAGGCTGTTTCCTGACTTCCGCGGGGCAGTACACCTACGGCTTGGCAAAGAATACCTACGCACCCACCTTCCTTCTGCGCGAGCCCAGGAAAACTTTCCGATTCACTGTGGCCACCACGTTTTGATCAGCAAGTGCGAACTGCGAGGTTTGACGGCGGTCAAGGATGATCTCTATAATTGCGTTGATCCACGCCATTGCAGAAAGCTGATCACGGGTGGACGTACACGTCCGCACCCCGGCATCCGATAACGTCTGAGAGGCTGCCGTTCAAAGCGCGAGACAAGAAGAGCAGGACAACGATGCGTGAATTGCGGCCCCAGTTTTTCTGTGGCTAATCTCAAGATCATTCCGCGAAAGCATGTTTCGCGGAATATGTTCCAAGGAGTTTAAGCGATCCAATGACAAGCAAGCTTGTTCGTTCTCTCCTGGCAATTGCGGTTTTCTCGATGATTTCCGCGTTCGCCCAAACCAGTAGCGCGGCTGCCCCTTCAGGTCCGGCCAGTTCGCCGGCCGCCTCGGCGCCCACCGCCCCCATTGCCACGGGTACCGGTTCAAAAATCGGCACCATCAACATTGAGCAAGCTGTGGTGGGCACAAACGAAGGTCAGCGCGACTTCGAGGCTCTGCGTAAAAAGCTGGAGCCAAAGCAGAATGAGCTGAAAGGCCAGAATGACGAGCTGGAAAGTCTGCAGAGGCAGTTGCAGACCCAGGGCGATAAGTTGAATGACGACGCGCGGATGACCCTCCAGAAACAAATCGAGAGCAAAAAGAAATCATTCGATCGCTCCGTGCAGGACGCCCAGGAAGATGCTCAAAATCAGCAGAAGGAAATTTTTCAGCGGATCTTACAGAAGATGGCTCCAGTCATCGTGAAGCACGCGCAGGAAAGCGGCTTCGCTATGATCGTGGATACATCGAACCCCTGGCCCCAGAGCCCGATCCTCTGGTACGGCGACGGCGGCGACATCACGAAGGCGGTCGTTGACCTATATAACACGCAGTCCGGCGTAGCTGCACCCCCAGCTTCTACAGGCGCGGCAGGCAAGCCCACAACTCCGAGGCCCGCGGCTCCAAAGCCGGCGGCTCCGAAGTCTACCGACCCCAGCAAGTAATTTCTCGCGACACCTTGGGTGTCGTGAAAGTTCCCGAAGGCCGCGCCTGGCGCGGCCTTTTTTCTTTTCTCCGTACCAGCTTTCAAAGCAGCTTCCGGTGTCCTTAGCAGCAATCGATCTTGTCTAAGGGGGACCGCGATGTCTGAAAAATTGATGCTTGAAAGAACGTTGTTTGCTTCCGCACTGGATGCGTCGTGGCCGGAGCGCGCCCGCCGCGGATGGACAACCCTAACCTCTTTCGGATTGCAGGCACTCGTCACCGGAGTTCTGGTGGTTTTACCGTTGATGCGGCCGAGCGGGATGCCGTCGTTCCACCAACTCTCCGCCCCGATCAGCTTAGGCGATCCTTTCGAATCGGCGCCTGTGGTCGCGTCTCACGGAAGCCCAAGACAGGCGCCAAGCCAACCTTCTCAATTCTTCTTCCGCCGGCCGTCGCCGCTGCCGACCGGCCTTCGGCCGTCCGGCGATGAAGGCCCCCCACAGATTGCGAACGCTGGGCCTTTCATTCCCGGAGGCGATCCGCGAGGAGTGCTGAACCTGTTTGGCAACAGCTCCCGCTCGATTCTTCCCGCTGCATTGCCGCCAACCGCACCGGCTAAACTCCTGCGGCTTTCGCACATCAGTGAGGGAAGCCTGCTGCACAAAGTTCAGCCGGCCTATCCTGCATTGGCACGAAGCGCCCGCGTCCAGGGCGCTGTCGTGTTGCAAGCGGTGATCAGCAAGCAAGGTACTATCGAGAACCTCGTGGTCCTGGCGGGCCATCCTCTGCTCGTGCCGGCCGCACTCAACGCCGTGCGCCAGTGGCGATACCAGCCCTACATTTTGAATGCGGAACCTGTCGAAGTTGAAACCCAGATCACCGTGAACTTCTCTCTGGCGGGCAATTGATCGCAGTGCACATTGGGCGGGAGTAGCCCCAGCGTAACCTGGGGCTGCCTCGCCCAGCCGCTATAATCGATTTCTGTGGCAAGCACTGTTGAGATTCTGAGCCGCGTGGCGACCCGCCCTACATGGGCGGAAGTCTCGCTCACCGCTCTGCGAAAGAACTTCCGCACGGTTGTGAAACATACCGGCGCGAACGTGACGGTGTGCGCGGTGGTCAAGGCTGACGCCTATGGCCACGGCGCGGTGGAGTGCTCTCGAGCGTTGGAATCGGAAGGCGCGAAGTGGCTCGGCGTTACTTCCCTCGATGAGGCGATACCGCTTCGCGATGCCGGCATTGAGTCTCGCATTCTCCTGATGACGGGTTTTTGGCGCGGCGAAGAAAGCGAGATCGTTCGCCTTCACCTCACGCCGAACGTGTGGGAGCCCTGGCACATCGAGTGTCTGGAGAGTGCGGCGGCATCCAGTGGAGTTCGCCACCCTGTTCATCTGAAAGTGGATACAGGCATGGGCCGGCTGGGCGTCTCGCTCGACGAGCTTCCGACTGTCCTGAAGGCCTTCCAGGCTGCCCCCCACGTTCTTCTCGAAGGACTCTCCACGCACCTCGCATCATCCGAAATTATGGACGCGCCTTCGGTGGCAGAGCAGGAGCGCCGTTTTGAGCAGGCGCAGCGCACAGTGCGCGCGGCGGGTTTCGATCCATCTCTGGTCCACATGGCTAACACCAGCGCGCTGATTTCGCGGCGTGAGACCTGGAACAATATGGTGCGTCCCGGCGTTGCCCTGTACGGATATTATCTGCCGTTCCAGCGCGCCGGCCGGGAGGTGAGTGGCGGAACCCTGCGCTTGGCGGTAAATCCGGTGCTCACATGGAAGACGCGTATTCTTTCCATGCGTCACTTTGCGGCCAATCAGCCACTGGGATACGGTGGAACCTACGAGACTCAAGCGCCGACCCATGTCGCTGTGTTGCCGGTCGGGTATGCCGATGGATACAATCGCCAACTTTCCAATCGCGGCCGTGTCATTGTTCGCGACCACTACGCCCCCATCGTGGGCAGTATCTCGATGGACCTCACCTTAGTCGACGTGACCGGCATTCCGGGAATCGCAGTCGGCGATGAGGTGATCCTGCTCGGCACGAGTGACGGCCTCAGCGTCGATGCGCTCGAACACGCTCGCTTGGCCAATAGCTCGCCGTACGAAATTCTTTGCAACATTTCCAAACGGGTTCCGCGGCGTTACGGACGTTAACCCTCCACTTCCCAGTCTCCTTACCTCTTCCGTTCGGCACGGAATTCTTCGATGCCAACCGCTCATTGCAACCGTTGAGTGACGCACCCTAAGCCAATCAATCCCGGCTTGTTACACTGAAAGGTTGACCATGCCCTCGCGCTACGCACAATGGATGTATGACTGGGAACACCGGCTGACGTCGGTGGACAATAACCGCGTGGTGCGACCCCTGGAGTGGGGGTTGGAGTTTTCGCGAGACTGGCCTTGCCGCAATGGTACGCCTGCGGGAAAGGCGCCCGAGGATCCAGCCAAGTATCTCGTCGATTTCAACCGTCGGATCGTCGCATCCAGCGACGAGTTTTTTTCCTATACAACGCCGACCGATTTTCGCCTCGAAAAACGCGAGGTGCAGGTTTTTTCTACCCGCGAGATACCCGACCCGAAGCTTGAGTCGAAGGTGAAAGGAACGTTTGCGGAGTTCCTGCGATTCACCGCACCGGTGAAGACGCCTTACCCCGAAAATAATCTAGTCAATGCTCGGTGGTTCCCCGCGAAGGGGCGGCGCGCCATTGTTCTTTTGCCGCACTGGAACGCCGATGCCATTGCCTATGCCAGCCTTTGCCGGTTGCTGAATATGCTGGGAATCTCCGTTTTGCGACTCAGCATGCCTTACCACGATATTCGTATGCCGGCTGAGATCAGCCGTGCGGATTACGCAGTGTCGGCGAATATCGGGCGCACGCTGGACGCAGTTCGGCAGGGCGTGGTGGACGTACGCTGCTGTCTTGATTGGCTCGAGCAGCAGGGCTATAACAAGCTCGGAATCGTGGGCACGAGCCTCGGGTCCTGCTACGCCTTTATCGCCGCGGCGCATGAACCCCGCATTCGCGTAGCAGCATTCAATCATGCCTCCACTTATGTTGCAGACGTGGTGTGGCATGGGCAATCCACCCGCCATATCCGCCAGGGATTGGAATCCCAGATCACGCTGGAGACGCTACGCAACTCCTGGTTGGCAGTGAGCCCGATGGCATACTTCGATAAATTCTCCAGATGGCCGCGCAAGTCACTAATCATCTATGCGAAATACGATTTGACCTTTTTGCCCGAGCTGTCGCGCAACGTGGTCGAAGAATTCGAGCGCCACGGGCTCGATCACAAAGTGGTGGTATTGCCCTGCGGCCACTACACCATGGGCGAGGCTCCGTACAACTACATGGATGGGTGGCACTTGGCGTCGTTTCTAAGAACGGCATTTTAGGGCCTGCCGAGCGCCAGTTTAGCCGTTGGCCTTGGCGTTTGGCAGTTGCGAAGAAGAGAAGGCGTTAGAATGTGGGCATGAGAGTGGGGAGCGGACTCGATTCGGAAACGGCGGAGTATCGCCGTGGCGATTTTATGATCAGTACGGACCGCGAGCGTCTGGACTTGGATGTGGTTCACGGCTTTCTGACGAATTCTTATTGGGCCAAAGGCATTCCGCGCAAGACCGTGGAGAGCTCGATCGAGCATTCGCTCTGCTTCGGGATCTATGAAGGCGGCCCGCAAGTTGGTTTTGCCCGTGTGATCAGCGATTTTGCCACCTTCGCTTACGTCGGAGACGTTTTTGTATTGGACACGTATCGCGGTCTGGGGCTGGGAAAGTGGTTGATGGAGTGCATCACACAGCATCCAGAGCTGCAGAATCTGCGGCGCTGGATATTGACCACGCGTGATGCGCACGGGCTGTACGCGCAGGTTGGGTTTACTCCGGTCAAGTCTCCGGAGCGTTTTATGGAGATTCAACGGCCAAACATCTATGAGGCAGTGAACAACCTATGAAGACTTTGTCAGTGACCCCGAACATGTACCGCCCGTTGTACGAAGCCGATCCAGAGATTGCTGCCGCTATCGACAATGAAACCCGGCGGCAGCATGAGGGTCTCGAATTGATTGCTTCCGAGAACTTCGTCAGCGAAGCGGTGCTCGAAGCCGCAGGTTCCGTGTTCACCAACAAGTACGCAGAAGGATATCCCGGCAAGCGTTATTACGGAGGCTGCGAGTTCAGCGATGTGGTGGAGAATTTGGCCCGGGATCGCGCGAAAAAGTTATTTGGCGCGGAACATGCCAACGTGCAGCCGCATGCCGGATCGCAGGCGAACATGGAAGCTTACGCGGCCGTTCTGCAACCGGGCGACACGATACTCGGATTGAATCTGGCGCATGGCGGACACCTGACGCACGGGCACCACCTGAACTTCTCCGGAAAAACCTACAAAATCATTCCATACGGCGTAACCAGGGAAACGGAGACCATCGACTACGACGCTCTGGAAAAGCTGGCGGAACAGGAACGTCCCAAGCTGATTATTGGCGGCGGAAGCGCATATCCCCGCACCATCGATTTTGCCCGCATGCGGCAGATTGCAGACAAGGTGGGCGCGCTGTTTCTCGTCGATATGGCGCATTTTGCAGGACTGGTCGCAGGTGGCGCGCATCCTTCGCCTGTGCCCCACGCCCACATCGTTACTTCCACCACCCACAAGACTTTGCGAGGGCCGCGCTCAGGAATGATTTTGTCGCAGGCTGGGTTCGCAGCCGCGATCGACAAAGTGGTTTTCCCTGGGATGCAGGGAGGACCGCTGGTGCACATTATGGCGGCGAAAGCGATCTGCTTCAAAGAAGCGATGCAGCCCGAGTTTCGCGAATATGCCAGTCAAGTAGTGGCCAACGCCAAGGTGCTTGCGGAAACGCTGGCCGCCGAGGGCTTCCGCATTATCTCCGGCGGGACGGATACGCACCTCATGCTGGTCGATGTCTTCTCTAAAGGAATGCTGGGCAGCGAGGCGGAGAAGGCTCTGGGCGAAGCCGGAATCACCGTCAACAAGAATGCCATCCCCTTCGATACCAATCCTCCAATGAAGCCAAGCGGTGTTCGTATTGGAACGCCAGCCCTGACCACGCGAGGAATGAAAGAAGGCGAGATGCGGCAGGTCGGGCACTGGATCGCCGAGGCACTGTTGAGCCGTAGCGATGCGGCAGTGCTGGGCAAGATCCGAAAAGAAGTTTTGGGGTTGTGCGAGGCATTTCCCCTCTATGCCGCGCGCAGAGCAAAGGCGCAGGCGGAAGTAAGGGCGTAGTTTCACGGCAAGAACGGGAATACTTGCGGCACTCGGGCGACAATTCCGCTGTGAGCCCCTACGCGTCTGTGGTTAAATGCATTCGGTGAAGATAGCCATCGACATCCGGCGCATGACCGAGTTTGGCGTCGGCACCTACATCCGTAACATCGTCCGCACGCTGGGACGGCTCGACCACGAAACCACCTATCAGCTGCTTGGCGCTCCTGCCAAGGTCAAGGAGATCGGCCCGCTTCCTCCCAATTTCCAGACGGTTCCAATCGCCGGCCCCGAGCGTTCACTGAAGAGCTATCGCGAGTTCCGAACTGTGGTCAAACGGCTGCAGTGCGACCTGGTGCACATTCCCAACCTGTTTTCGGTACCGCGTGCGCTCTCCTGCCCTTACGTCATGACGGTGCATGACATCCTTGAGCATCTTTCGCGGGCGCGCGAGCAGACCGGAGTTTTGCGATCCTTGCACTTTCAGATGACCAAGCGGGCTTTGCGCGGAGCCGCGCGCATCTTTGCCGTCTCGAACTTCACCAAGTTGGAGATAGAGAAATTATTTAACATCCCCTCAGGCCGCATCGAGGTGGTCTACAACGCGATTGATGAAAGGCTGCTGCAAGGACACGCGAATCCGGCGGACCGGCAGTTGATTGTCGAGCGTTACCAGGTAACGTATCCTTTCCTGCTTTATGCTGGAAGAATCAGCCCGCACAAGAATGTTGGGCGCATGATCGAAGCGTTCTCCGCACTGAAGACCGAACTGGAAAAGGATCAGATGTTCCCGGACTTAAAACTCATCATTATTGGAGATGACGTTTCCGGCAATCCCGACCTGCGCCGAACCGTGATCCGCAGCGGCGTTCAGAATGATGTGCGGTTCTTGGGATTTGTACCCATCGATGTACTGCGCACGTTCTACGATGCCGCTAAAATTTTCGTCTTCCCGTCGTTATATGAGGGATTCGGATTACCGCCATTGGAAGCGATGGCCCACGGCACTCCGGTGGTCACATCAAATGTGACGTCGCTCCCGGAGGTGGTGGGAAATGCGGCGGTCCTGGTTCATCCCGAGAACGTCTTCGAAATTATGCGGGCTTTGCACCGGGTTCTGCTCGACCAGCCATTGCGCGAAAAAATGAAAGAGCGAAGCTATCGGCAGGCAGAGAAATTTTCCTGGGACAAGTCCGTCCGCCGTATTCTGCAGGTTTACCAGCAGGTCCTCAACATGCCTGGCCACACCGAAGGGCCCGGTGGCTCTGCCTCCGCCGGCCGAAAGACGGCGGCGGGCGTAGCCTAGAGTCCACTGAAAATTTAGATCGAACTACTTCACCAGAGGCTGGCCAGGTGAGGCGATGGAGAGTTTGTGCAATTTGGCGGTGACGCGGGTGCGGTCGGCATCGGACTGAGCCGAAGCGAGGCGCTTGCGAAGGGTGGTGATCTTGTGTTGACGCGCGCGGCGCCGGCGAATTTCCGGCCGGCGGCTGGGTGCTGACATGAGTGAACTCCCGAAATGAATTTGCGGCAGTAGGCTTGTTTGTGACCGCATCAAGCCACGCCGTAGCTACATAAGCTATTGAATCGGAGACTGCGGAAACTGTCAATGAGGGCCGCCTACCCGCCGCCGATGATCGAGCGAATGCGGACGAATAGGGGCTCGAAAGCGGCTTGCACCGAGGCGGATATCGTTTCCCCTTCGGAGAAACTTTCGCCGCCCACTGAGAGATAATATGCCTCGGGAAACTTATCGTAGAGCTCTGCGCTCCAGGCCACCAGCGATGCTGGCGTGAGGAAGTGGGCAAAGCCCGATGGCCCGGGCCCGCTGCGGCTTGTGTCGGCAAGAATCTTATCGCAGCGAATTTGTCCCGGGGGCAGATCGCGGGCGGCGTCAATAAAGATGACGAGATCAAAGTGGCTGGCGGTTTCAGCAAGCTCGGGCGTGAGTTGCTGGCGGGTGATGACCTCGATGTTTGGGAGGTGCGAGGACGTTTCGAGCTGTTGGGCAGCGTGCCAGCCAAAGCCGTCGTCGGATCGAAGTGGATTGCCGTATCCGATGATCAGTACGCGCATCACTGCACACTACTTAAGGACGGCGTACTTCGTCCAGCACCACGCCTTGCGGATCGATCAACTGAACGTGCAGCGCCATCTCTCCCGCCGCGTGCGTGGAACAACTTAGGCATGGGTCGTAGGCGCGGATGACGGCTTCAACCCGGTTGAGCATGCCCGGAGTAAGACGCTCGGCCACGACGAAATGCTTGGCCACCTGCAGAATGCTGCGATTCATCGCCAGATTGTTGTGGCCGGTGGCAATGACCAGGTTTACCCACTGGATGAGCCCCTTCTCGTTGATCTTGTAGTGATGGAAGAGCGTGCCGCGTGGGGCTTCGCATGCGCCCACTCCCTCGAAACAGTTCGGCCGGGCAAACGATCGCACATGCTTAGAGAGTATTTCCGGATCCGTCAGCGACTGCTCCAGGCGCTCCACGCAGTACATGGCTTCGATCAGGCGGGCGTAATGATAGTGGAAAGAGCTGAGCACAGCGGTACGCTGCAGTTCGTGAAACTCGGCCAGTTCCTGATCCGCGCGCATGGTGCCACAGCGGACGGCCACATTCAGACGGGCCAGGGGACCGACCCGGTAAATCCCATCGGAATACCCCTTCGGTTTGTAATAGGTGGATTTTAGATAGCTCCAGCTTTCGACTTTTTCTCCGATGTATTCGGGATAGCGCGCCGGGTCCAGCCCCGATGCGACCATTTCTCCAGCGCCGTCCATGATGCTCACGGTACCGTCGTAAAACGTGAGCCCACCGTCGGGTTTCACCATGGCCATGAACAGAGTCGGGAAGTTACCGAAGGTGGTGATCTCTTCCCGGAATCTTTCGCGGATACTCTTGAACCAGTCGAGCGTGCTTTCAACGATCTTGAGAGCTTCTGGAACCCCGGCCAGAATGGCATCGCGGTTTTGTTGGGTAAGCGGTTCACTGACGCCACCGGGCACGATCCATGCCGGATGAATTCGCTTTCCGCCGAGCCGCTCGATAATCTGCTGGCCGAACTGACGCAGGCGAATCCCATTGCGGGCGATTTCAGGGTTTCGGTCGGCGACGCCGAAGATATTGTTGATCGCCGGGTCGGCGTCCATGCCGAGCACAAGATCGGGAGAAGACAGGTGGAAGAAACTGAGCGCGTGCGACTGCAGTACCTGCGCCAGGCCAAAAATACGCCGCAGCTTTTCGGCCGTGGGTGGAATGCGCACGGCAAGCAGCTGATCGCAAGCCTTGGCAGAGGCGATCAGATGGCTTACCGGACAGATCCCGCAAATCCGGGCCATGAGCGAAGGCATCTCGTAAAATGGCCGTCCTTCGCAGAACTTCTCGAAACCGCGAAACTGGGTTACGTGAAAGCGCGCGTCTTCCACTCGGCCCTGTTCATCCAGATGCAACGTGATTTTGGAATGGCCCTCGATGCGGGTTACTGGGTCGATGAGAATCGTTCTTGAGGTCGTCTCCGGCAAAACTAGGCTCCAAATCTTGTTCTACTGCTTACTTCGGGGGTGCGTCCCTCCAGCAATTCGCTGAGGACGTAAAAAATAGTATCGGCCGAGGGTGGACATCCCGGGACAAACACGTCGACGGGCACCACCTCGTGCACGGGACGAACGCGCGCCAGCAGTTTGGGCACCACTTCCGTCGGAACTCCCGAACCGATGGTAACGTTCTCGCAATACGCACGGTCCGTGGTGGCCTTCACCCCGAAAGAGTTGCGCATGCCGGGAACATTGGCAGTAATGGCACAGTCGCCCAGCGATACCAGAATTCTCGTGCGCCCCCGTACAAACTGAATCTTGTGCAGGTCCTCCTCGCTGCTGACCGACCCTTCGACCAGAGTGATATCGACCGCTTCGGGGAAGATCTTGGCGTCGACCAGGGGACTATAGACAAGATCCGCCTTTTGGGCGACCGCGAGGAGTCGTTCGTCGATATCAAGAAACGACATGTGGCATCCCGAACATCCATCCAGCCAGACTGTCGCCAACCGCAACTTGCTCACTCTTGGTCCTCCCCTCGCATCAGGGTGAGATAGGGCAGGAACTGCCGGCGCTTGAGCATCTCCGCCACGGATCTTCCCTTCTCAAACAGGGCCCCGGTGGGACACACATGCACGCACTTGCCACAAGTCGTACACGAGTCCGACGATCCCCAGGGTTGGTTCAGATCGGTGATCACCAGCGCCTGTATG
>Ga0209006_10001966_pt1 | contig 18661 bp, 14 predicted proteins | sample JacPin_JW_Ref_O2_FD_188567 | JGI IMG/M metagenome (GOLD analysis project Ga0209006, IMG submission 188567) | Forest soil microbial communities from Algoma, Ontario, Canada - Jack Pine, Ontario site 1_JW_Ref_O2 (SPAdes) (version 2) | ecosystem: Environmental > Terrestrial > Soil > Boreal...
CGAGTGTGAGCAGCAAAAAAAGAAGATTGTTGAACAAGAAGCTCGATTCGCGCGAAACCAGCGATTCGAGTTTGTGCTCGCTGCGCAAATGCCCGGCATTCAGCGCGAAACAAATCACGAACACCACGAACGTGATGAGCAGAAACCATCCAAACCACGGCCCAATCGCAGACTGCGCAAATGCATGTACTGAGGCAATAATCCCGCTGCGCGTCAAAAACGTTCCCAGAATCGCCAGCCAGAAGGAGGCAAACACCAGCCACATATTCCAGACTTTCAGCATGCCGCGTTTTTCCTGCATCATCACCGAATGCAGAAACGCCGTGCCCACCAGCCACGGCATCAGCGAAGCGTTCTCCACCGGATCCCATCCCCAATATCCGCCCCACCCCAGTACGGAGTACGCCCAGTGCGCGCCAAGAAAAATTCCGCAGGTCAGCAATCCCCACGTGACCATCGTCCAGCGGCGCGTGATGTGAATCCACTTCTCGCCCGGATACCGCATGATCAGCGCGCCCAGCGCAAACGCAAACGGCACAGTGAAGCCCACGTATCCCAGATAGAGCATCGGCGGATGAATCACCATCTCGGGATATTGCAGCAGCGGATTCAACCCGCTCCCATCGGCCCGCAGTGGACCCTCCAGCAGCCCGAAGGGGTTCGCCGCAAAATTCACCACCAGCAGAAAAAATATCTGCACACCCGCCAGCACCACCGACGCATACGCAAACAGCCGCGGATCGGTCTTGTAGCGCAGCCGCAGAACGAACCCATATCCGCTCAGCAGCAGCGACCAGAAAAGCAGCGAGCCTTCCTGCCCCGACCACAAGGTGGCAAACTTATACGGCCCGGGAAGATCGCGGTTGCTGTGATGGAAAATGTAAGCGATGGTGAAATCGTCACGGAACGCGGCGATCACCAGAGCGATCGCGGCCAGCAACACGGCCCCAAACACCACAATGCCGGCCCGGCGCGCCGTCTCGCCGATTCGAGGCGCGGCTTCACCCTTCCAGACCAGCGCGAAAATTCCGGCGGTGAACGAATACACGCTCAACGCCAGCGCCAGCACTAACGCGAAGTTTCCGATCAGCGCCATGTGGAAGAGCCCCAAAGCATTTTTTCAGAAAGCCAACGATACAGGCAAATGCTTATCCCTGACAGCAATTGATAGGAAGATGCTGTTAGGACATCTCAACCGGAAGGACACGGCGCTGAAAGGCTGCAGAAGAACTCGGGATTCATGCCGCACGGGAAGGGCACGAGTTCTACTCGTGCCGTCACGCTATTGAAAATGAACAGCACTTCAGTGTCTCAGGTGCAAGGACAGAAACTTCCTGCGCTCCCACAGAGAGTTTTTTCTGGCGGCCGGGGCTCGGCCACCAAAATCCACCGTGCAGCGACTACGCACTCTGAGCGACGTACTGCCGGTAGCGTTGCATAATTTCGTGCTCCGCATTGAGCCAGTCTTCGTTCTCATGGCCGGGCGCAAAACCGCGGCGCTCGGAATACAGATACGCGAGCCGACGAATTTCCTCTTCCAGATTGATCGGCACCACGTTATTGCGTGCCTCGCTGCGGACAGCTTCCAGCTTCGGAGCCTGGGGCTTTTTCGCCTCCGCTTTGGTGACCGGCTCGGCCTGCGCGACCGGTGTTGCCTTCACTTGGTTGACAGGTGTGCTGGCGACCGGAGTATTGGCTGCGACTTGAGGGCTACTTGGTTGACTTACTGGGCTGGGAGCGGCTTCTTTCACGCCGTTCGTCTTGGGAGATTTTGTTCTGGGCATACGATCAACTCCTTTTCTATGTTTAGCGCGCTATTTCTAGCGACAATGATTGAACTTGCTATAAATGAGACACTTACACGTCCCGCTTGGACTCTTCGGTTGCTCAAAACCAGGTTGTCGGCGGAGATATGGTTACTATAATCCTTCTCGGCCTGTGAATACGAGCCTGCCGTATGAAAAAATGCGATCTTGCCCCGCAGAAATTTCACATCAGGAATGATGCGTTCGACACGACGAAAGGTTCATCCGCGATGAATCTCCGCGTTAATTCCGGTGAGTACTTGCCTCAGGCAATCACTCTTTTGAGAGATCGCGCCACTTAAAGCGGAGCAGCCTTCGAAAATGATCCGGCGCTTAGTGCCGTGCGGCGACGTGATCGGCTTTGCGCCAGGGGCTGCCTGAGAGGGAGCGCTTGATACGCTGTCCCCCTTGCTATAATGAAATTCGCCTCCGTGGCGCTATCGTCTAGGGGTTAGGACGGAAGATTCTCAATCTTCAAACACGGGTTCGATTCCCGTTAGCGCTACCATTCAGTCTCCGAGCGGAGAAATCTTCGCCGACGATCAAGAAACACAGCGAGACTGCCCACAAATTTGCCGCGTTTTTTGCCAAAAACCGGAGCAGAGAAAACCGTCGCCCCAATAACCAGCGGTACGTTTATTGCGGCATTTCTCTGGTAGCCGACTTGGAGTCCGTCTTTTGCAACGCCTCTGGGCGAATGCTTAGCGATCACAACACGACTGCTTCGCGAAGCTGCCTTGACCTCTAACAGTCCACTTGACTGGGTTGCGCAAACCCCGCATGACTGCGCGGAAAACTCTCCGGATCTTAGATCTTAAAAGAGAATCTCCGACAAGTGGACACGGCCACGCAGAAGACGTAAAGTCGGCACGTGATCAGCCGTTTCAACCGAGATATCCTTTTCGTCCACGCCCAGCGTCACGGCGGAAAGACAGCGGTCCTCGATTCTCAGGGAGCATTCACTTACCAGGATTTGCTCGGTGCGTCGTCGCGTGCGGCCACGGCACTGCTAGCTGGGCACGAAGATCTTCGCCAAGAGCGTGTGGCGTTCCTGATGACGCCGGGATTTCCGTGGGTTGCAACGCAGTGGGGTATTTGGCGTGCGGGTGGCGTGGCCGTCCCTTTACCACTCAACTCGACGAAACCTGAACTGGAATATGTCATCGACGATACGGCGGCATCAACGTTAGTATTTGATGCTCATGCCGCCTCTCTTTTGGAGCCAATCGCGGCGGCCCGTGGCATTCGCACGTTGTCATACGAGCAGCTTCTCGCTTTCCAGGCATCCGGATTGCCGGACATTAACCCGGACATTCACAACGACCGGCGGGCCATGATTCTTTATACCAGCGGCACGACGAGCCGACCTAAGGGTGTTGTCACGACTCATGCCAACATTGCGGCGCAAATCATGAGCCTGGTGGAAGCGTGGGAGTGGGCGGCCGACGATAGCATTTTGCTGTGTTTGCCGCTGCATCATGTGCACGGGATCATCAATGTGTTGTCCTGCGCACTGTGGTCGGGAGCGACGTGTCGGATGCTGCCGCGCTTCGATGCAAATGCGGTGTGGGATCGCATCGCCGACGGCAAAATCACTCTCTTCATGGCGGTCCCTACCGTTTACTCAAAGCTCATTGCGGCATGGGACGCGGCTTCGCCGGGGCGCCGCGCGGAACTGACACAGGCATGCGGCAAGTTGCGCTTGATGGTGTCCGGTTCGGCGGCGCTACCAGTGAGTACCCTTCAACGCTGGAAGGAAATCAGCGGCCATACCTTGCTCGAGCGCTACGGTATGACAGAAATCGGCATGGCGTTATCGAACCCGTTGCGCGGAGTGCGTATGCCCGGCAGCGTCGGGACGCCGCTTCCGAACGTCGACGTTCGGCTTGTCGGAGAGAATGGCCAGCCGGTAGTTCCGGGAACACCAGGCGAGATCGAAGTCCGCGGTCCGAGTGTTTTCTCGGAATACTGGGGCAAGCCCGACGCAACCCGCGAAGCTTTTCGTGAAGGCTGGTTTCGCACCGGTGATACTGCGGTGGTCGAGAACGGGATCTATCGCATTCTTGGCCGCACGAACGTTGACATCCTCAAGACGGGCGGACATAAAGTATCAGCCCTCGAAATTGAGGAAGCGTTACGTAAACACCCAGCGGTAGCGGAGTGCGCTGTGGTCGGAGTGCCCGATCCAGAATGGGGCCAGCGTGTTGCGGCCGCCGTAGTGCTGAATGAAGGGGATGTCCTCGATCTGTTGTCCTTACGTGCCTGGGCGAAGGAATTCCTGGCAACTCACAAAGTGCCTTCCCGCCTTCTGGTCCTCGATGCATTTCCGCGCAATGCAGTCGGCAAGGTAATGAAGCCCGTAGTTCTAGCGCTGTTTGAAGGTGCGGATCGCGATCCAGCTACTTAGACCGCAGATCTACGAACCGTGTTATCCTCCCAGAAATTAAGAGGACTTCGTTGGCCGAGCAAGCAGTGAATCGCCCAATTCGTAGCAAGCTCTCACGCCAGCAACTCACTGGATTCTGGGGTGCGTGGGCCGGCTGGACGCTGGATGGCATGGACTCGGTGATCTACGCACTGGTCCTCAGCCCGGCGCTCACGGAACTGCTTCCGAAATCGGGTTACGCAGCTACTCCTGCCAATGTGGGGTTTGCGGGATCGGTACTATTCGCACTCTTTCTGGTGGGATGGGGTCTGTCGTTAATTTGGGGACCGATCGCCGACAAGTTTGGCCGCAGCCGTGTGCTCGCCGCCACGATCTTTATTTATGCGGTCTTTACCGGAGCTGCCGCATTGTCGCAGACGGTGTGGCAACTGGGATTGTTTCGCTTGCTCGCAGGTATCGGTATCGGGGGCGAATGGGCGCTGGCCGGCACCTACGTAGCAGAAGCTTGGCCGGAAGATCGCCGAAAGATGGGGGCCGGGTATTTGCAGACCGGCTATTATGCTGGCTTTTTTCTGGCTTCGGCTCTCAACTACACGATCGCAGCACGGTATGGGTGGCGGGCCATGTTCTGGTGTGGCCTAACGCCCGTCGTCATTGCGGTCATGGTGCTGTTTCGGGTGAAGGAGTCTGAACGCTGGCAACAGAAGACAAAGGTGAGAACTGAGGGTGGAGGATCTTCCCTCCGCCGGATCTTCAGTCCTCCCTATCGGCGGCGAACGCTGGTCAATACAGTCCTGCTGGCGTCGGCTATCTGCGGTCTTTGGGCGGCCGCAGTCTACGCGCCGACCGCAATCATCAGTTTGGCGAAACGTGAAGGTATGTTGCAGCTGCAAGCTGTGCACATGTCTTCCTTCGGCATGGGCTTGCTGTCGCTGGGAACCATCCTGGGCTGCCTGGCGGTTCCACCACTGGCCGAGAGGATCGGCCGCAAGCGAACTCTCGCCTTTTACTTCCTCGGTATGGCAATCTGCATCCTGCTCAGTTTTGGCTGGGCATTCTACCTGCCCCACGGGCTTCATCCGTTCATCATATTGCTGTTTTTCTTGGGCTTCTTTGGCGGCAACTTCGCTATTTTCAGCCTTTGGCTTCCGGAGCAATACGGAACCACGATTCGCGCGACCGCGTTTGCCTTCACCACTTCGTTTGGTCGCTTCATTGCCGCGGGCGTGAACTTTGGACTGGGAGCCATGATCAGCCGGATGGGTACGCTGGGCAAGCCCGTCGCATATACCGCAGTTGCCTTCGGGATCGGTTTGTTGATCACCCCCTTCGCAGTGGAGACTCGCGGAGAAGTACTGCCCGATTAGAAGTTTTTGCGCTGCTTAAGAGGGCGAACTTTATTAAGGATTTTCCTCAGTGAGTGTATTTCTAGGATCGATGAAAAGCCAGCTGACCGCGCCAACTATACACAGAGTCGCGGCAATCAGAAAAGATGCTGTCCAGCTATATCGCTGAGCGATCCACGGGGTAAGAGAAGCCGTAATGGCCGCGCCGATCTGATTTCCAGTATTCATGACTCCTGAAACTGTCCCGGAAGACGCACCTGCGATATCGGCGGTCAAGGACCAGAACGAGCTTTGCGCCAAATAGAGTGCTCCCGCGCCGCCGGCGAGCACGATGCTGGCTAATCTGGCGCTGTTCACTTGCGAACCTAAGCTGATGAATACACCCGTCAATGCGATCGCAAAGGCGGCAAGAAAGCAACGTCCCACGCGCGGCCCTTTCCAGGCCGTGAGCCGGTCATTGAGAATTCCGCCAAGCAGGCATCCCACCAACATCGCAAGGAAGGGCAGCATGGAATAAAAGGCACTGGTTTTTAAGTCCAGACCACGGACCTTTTGTAGATAACGAAAGAACCAGCTAAAAAAAATCCAAGCCACATAGCCATAGCAGAAATAGCTGACGGTGAGTGCGAGAACTTCCTTGCTGCGGAGCACGCGGCTCCAGGGCACTAAGCTCTTCTGCGCCGAACGGTCTTGCAGTGACGATGTGGAATCCTTGAGGCTTAAGCCGGACTCGATATACGCTCGCTCAGCCGCAGATACTCGCGGATGCTGCAGCGGCGTATCGCGCGCGATGATGAACCAAGTTGCGGCCGCGACAAATCCCAAGAATGCACAGACCCAAAATGACAATCGCCAGCCGTAGTGAATCATCAGCGATGTGATGAGAGGCGGCGTCAGGCCAGCTCCCGCGCCGACGCCGGCGAAAATCCATCCATTCGCAACTCCACGCTCCCGGACGGGGATCCAGCGAGCGATGAATTGATTTGCCGATGGATAAATCACCGCTTCCCCTGCACCGAGAAAAAAGCGAACGGCCATGAAAGCCAATAACGCGCCGCTCCAGTTCGCGGGTACGAGCGCTGTCAATGAAGTAAAAATCCCCCACCAGATCACGCCCATGGTTAAGACGCGGCGGGCACCGAAACGGTCCGCGAGTCTGCCGGCGAGAGTTTGAAACAGCGCATAGCCAACCAGCATGGAGCTGAAAATTTTGCCAAGTTGGACGTCTGTGAGGTTGTACGACGAGGCAATGGATCCGCCCGCGATGGAAATGTTGACGCGGTCCAGATAAGAAACAGCACTTAGAATGAAAAGCCAGAAGATCAGAAGCCATCGGACGTGGGTTGTCCTTGAGTCTGCCATCTCGAATCAGAATTTACAGTCCCTTAGCTTAAGTGCCCGCGGAGTATCCGCGAGAGTGTGGACGCAACGATTTCGTCCTCTCCCGGCTGAAGCATGAAAGAATTCATGGACAATCCTAGCTGCTCTTCATCGCCTCCGATCACAATCGATGGCTTCGACGCTCGCATCAACTTCGCTACCTCCTGCGGAGTCAAAGAAATTCGGGAGACGTCCCAGGTAATGCGCATGTGCGGCACGTGATTGGCGATTTCTGGCGTAAAGAATGAAGTGCTGACGCCAGGAACCTTGGTCAATTCCTGCGACATTTTTTCCAGTCTGCCCTGCCATTCCTTCGCGAGCGCGTCGTGGTCTTCGCTCAGGAAGACCTCGACCGCTTTAACCATGCCCAGAATCTCTTCCTTGCCGACTTTCTGGCTGCGGCCAATCGTATCCTCGTGCGGGCTGTTATTCAGCAGTGCATTCGCAACCATCTCTTTGCGGCCAATTAGCAATCCAGCACATTGCGGGCCACGAATGGCTTTGCCACCGCTGAACGTGATGAGGTCATAACCCATCGCGGCGTAATCCCACAAATGCGAAACCGGAGGTGTGTCTGCCGCCGCGTCATTCATACATGGGATATTGAATTGCTTTCCCAGCCTCACCCATTCATCAACTTTGATCTTCCCCAAGGAGTTGGCAAAGTTCGTGAAATGCATCATCGCGGTGCGATCGCTGACGGCGGCTCGGAGTTCTTCGACGGTTTCGATCTCCACGAGCTTGATGCCGGTGGATCGTAACTGGTGATCGAAGGGATTGCGGTGCGCCTTCTGAATGATGACCTCAGATTTCATTCCGGTCAGGTCAGGCAATTGCCGGATGAAGGTTTCATTCCCGCCGGTCAGAATTCCGGCAAGCCCTGATTCCATCGCCGCCGCCGCCCCCGACGTCACAAGCGCCGTATATCCCTCGGGCAGCTTGAGCATCTGGGCAATACGATTACCAGCCGCTACTTCCAATTCCACAATCCTGACAAAGTGACGTCCAGCCATAGCCATCACTGCTTCCACTTCGGGATGAGGAAGCGACCCGCCCAGCATAGTCATGGTGCCTTCGCAGTTGATGACAGTTGTGACCCCAAGTTCCTCATAGGGATTGCCAGTGTGTCCGAAGCCGGCAAGCGGTGTAGATGCCGACCGGCCCGGCAACTTGGAGGAAAGCGCTTTAAGTGGCGAAGCCAGCGCTCCACCAATGAATGCTAGAGCGCCGACAAACTTCCTGCGATTCGTTTCAAGGTGCATAGAGACCCACTATTTGGGAGTTCCTACGGCGATGCAGTTAATTTCGACGAGGGAATTACCCGGCAGCGCAGCCACGGCCACTGTGGTACGCGCCGGACCCCCATGCGGAAAGTAGGTGGAAAACACTTTGTGCATGCCATCCCAGTGTTCGATCTTGGTTAGGAAAACGTTGGCCTGAAGCACCGTGTCCATCGTCCCACCCCCGGCCTCGACCAGCTTTTTGATCTTATCCATCACGATGGTTGTGTGGGATTCGATGGTCCACTCCTTCTCATCGTGGCTATCATGAGCCCCAACGCCGGAGACATAGAGAAGCCCGTTATACGCGACGATCGGCATGATCGCGTTCTTGGGATCACCGGGCTTTCCCTCTTCATTGAGTTTTCGAATTCCTCCAGTGGAACTCTGCGCCACCGCAACACGGGAGGATGCGGCAATCGTTATACCCAAAGCCGACAGCAGCGAAGCAAATCGCGTAGCAAACGTTCTGCGACTGTAATCAGAATTCATAATGATCATTCTCCTGTCCGAAAAATATGGCTTCTTTGACCAGCCGTTCCTGCTTCAAACATGTTTCGCCTGCGCCGTCGATTGCGAACCGCTAATGGCTCTGTCAATTCGGCTACTGGAAGGCGCATATCCGAGTTCCCGCGAGATCTGGGAAGTAGCTGCCTGAATCAACGGGGCAAGCTGTCGCAGCCGCGTCACGTTCATCCGCAATGTCGGAGCCGTTACGCTGAGCGCCGCATGAACTTCCCCGGCGTGATCGTAAATCGGCGCGGCGATACAACGAATGTGCAATTCGTGCTCTTCCAGGTCGCAGGCGTAACCTTGCTTGCGGATTCGATTGAGCTGGGACTCGAGTTCCTGAAGATTGCCGACTGTGTTGGGAGTAAATCGCTTGAACGACAGTTGCGTGAGCAGCGGCTCACGTTCCTCTGTGGACATGTGGGCAAGCATGACTTTGCCTGCCGCCGTGCAGTACAGGGGAGCTGTCGCTCCGATGCGAGAATGGATCCGCAAATGTTCCGTCGAATCGAACTTCTCGACGTAAACGGCGGAGAGGCCGTGCCGGACCGTTAAGTGAATCGTTTCGCGCGTCTGCCGGTTCAGTTCCTGAAGGTAGGGTAGGCTCACTCGCCGGATGTCGAGTTGTCCCAGGGCGGCCTGTCCAATCGCGAAACATGCGATCCCCAGGTGATACACCCCATCGCTCCCGCAATTGAGGAAATCGGCTGTCTCCAGATTTCTCAGAAAACGATGCACGGTGCTCACGGGTAAGCGAGAGCTTTCCGCCACCCGTTTTGCGGTAAGCCCTTGAGGCGAGTTGTCGAACAATCGGAGGAGCGCCAGTCCGCGCTGCAGAGCCGTTATGTTGTAAGTTCGCCGCGCTGTCTCCGGCATATTTCGTATTCTCAAGAGATGAGAGCACGAATTATCCAATGAAAGTAAAGATTTGCGCAATAAAATTCTTGGACTAAAGCCTTCCGAACTTTTTCACCGCCTCCAGGATCGATTTCGTCTGCTCAATGACCGCGTACATGGAATGCTCTTTGAAGTCCATCTGCTGTGCGAGGGTGAGAACTTCCCGTGCATTGGATATAGGCACCACGACCACGCCATCACTGTCTGCGGCGATTATGTCGCCGGCATTGACTGTCACACCATCACAGGTGACTGCGATCTGGGAACCGGCGAACCGGTAATGGTGCACGGAAGTCGACGGCACAATTCCCGTAGCGTACACGGGAAATCCCAGTTTGCGCAGGTAAGCTACATCTCGCACGCCGCCGTCGATAATCGCTCCAGCGTATCCTCGCGCCGACATGGCCGTGCCCATCAGCCCGCCCATGCCTGCGATATTGTCGCCGTCCTCGACAACCATTACATAGACAGAATCAGCGGAACCGGCGTCAATTGCGGCAAGCATGCCACTTAGCGCATTGGGGTCACTGTTGCCCTCATCTTTTTTCAGGAGCACGGTACGCGCAACTCCTGCGAACTTCGTCGTGAAAATGGGTTGCATGCGATGGCTCATGTACAGCCGTCTCCCGGTGATTTGCTCCAGGGCGTCCGACACCGAGGCGACCTCCACATGACGAAATGCCGAAATCAGCCCCGCTTCCGTTTCTGTGTCGGCCGGAGCGGCGTGGAGAAACCGCACCGTCAATAGCATGAAAGCGAAGAATCCCAGCGATGCAATCGATATGACTATGGAACGGTGAATTCGAGCGCGCATATTGGACTCTTACCCTCCTGATACTTTTTTGTACTTGCGGAATTTAACATCGTTCTTACAAGCCGAAAAGAGCAGATCTCAATTTCTGATCTGATACTCAACTTAAAACGTCATAATCCCCGTTCTCGGAAATAATGCAAAATCCCATAACGAAATTGGGGCTTTCATCCAGTGAAAATAACGGCCTGCACGGAGACACGTCATGTATATTGTCTTCCGAACATGTCCACGATTTGCAGACGAAAGTGGTTCCTACGCGTGTCGGCGACTCTGATTGCGACGTCAATTTCACTGTCGCAGTCGACAAAGCCTCCGCAAAAACCTGATCCTGCGTCTGCCAGTGGGAAGGAACTGTTCGCTTCCAGTTGTGCTGCATGCCATGGGCTGGATGGCAAGGGCAGCGAGCGTGCTCCGAACATTGCCGATGGCGCGAACGTCCGGCAGATGTCACACACCCAAATCGCCGATATCATCCGCAACGGCTCTCCAGGCGGCGGCATGCCCGCATTTCATACGCTCTCATCAGCGCAAATCGAGGCTTTGATCCATCATCTGGAAATGTTGAGCGGCGCAAATAAACCTGCGCAGCTGCGCGGTGATCCCGCGGTCGGCAAGACACTCTTTACCGGTAAAGCAGGCTGTTCACGCTGCCACATGGTGCTCGGGCAAGGAGGATTCATTGCTTCAAACCTCTCGGAGTATGGGAAAGATCACTCAGGCGAGCAGATTCGGGATGCGATCATAAATTCGGGTGGTTCCGCTAGCCGCTCGGCAAAAACCGCAACGATCAGATTGCGCAATGGAGATAAGTACGCAGGAAGAGTACGCAATGAAGATAATTTCTCGATTCAGCTGCAAGACACAGACGGCGCATTTCACCTGCTCTCGCGATCCGATGTTATGAACCTCGAATACGACCCCAAACCGGTGATGCCGTCGGATTATGCTACGACACTGTCGCCAAATGAACTGGACGACCTCGAAAGTTATTTGATCAACGTCGCCGGGCATCCTCTGAAAAAAGATCACAAATCGAATGCCGCAGATTGCTTTCCCTGGTGCGATTCAGAAGATTAAATTCCGACAATTAAACTCAAATGACACGACGAAACGACTGTATACGCACGATGCGGGCTGTTTTGAGCGCCGTTGTTGTGGTCTTTACGGTAGCCGCCAGCGCACAATCAAATTCTCCACAGCAGAAGCCACGCAACTTTGCCCTGCAGGCCGAGTCTCCAGATTTTTGGAAACTTGTCGATCGCGGCACGAAGGTCACCACCGTAGCGACTGGGTTTGGCTTCACCGAAGGTCCGGTGTGGGACGACGCCGGTTTTCTATATGTGAGTGACGAAACCATTAACAAGATTTACAAGCTGTATCCAGACGGCAAAAAACAAGAAGTTATCGCCCTCGGCGATCCAGACGGCAACACATTCGATCGGCAACACCGGCTTATCGACTGCGCCAGTGTATTACGTGCGATCATCGCCGTGACTCCAGATGGCAAGTACAAAATCCTCGCCGATCACTTCGAAGGAAAGAAGCTCAACAGCCCCAACGATGTAGTCACCGGCCCCGATGGAGCCTTGTACTTCACCGATCCCGATATGGATCTGGTCAAGGGTGAGAAACAGGAACTTCCATTTCTGGGCGTTTTTCGGCTCGACGCGCAAGGCAATCTTCGCTTGCTGACCAAGGAATTGACTGAGCCCAACGGCCTCGCCTTTTCTCCCAATGGCAAGCACCTTTATATCGATGATAGCGAGCAACGGAACATCCGCGTGTACGACGTAACCTCGGATGGAGGCATTACAAGCGGCAGGATCTTCGGCGAGGAACCGGGAGGAAAAGGCGACGGAGTTCCCGACGGAATGAAGCTCGATGCAAATGGAAACCTATACGTGACCGGACCACAAGGAATATGGGTCTGGAGTCCTGAGGGCAAGCATCTGGGAACGATCGTGCTGCCCGAGCAACCGGCGAACCTCGCCTGGGGCGACAAGGATTATCGAACTCTCTATATCACCGCGACAACTTCTGTGTACCGCCTTCAGATGACGGCGCAGGGTTTCATCCCCTACCGCTAACCGCACGCCATTTTCGATTCTCACTGCGGAAGCGAGAAGCTGAAGACATCGCTTCCCGCGGCAATCGTGACGTACTGCACACCATCGACCGCGTAAGTCATGGGAGAAGCGTTCATGTTCTGTCCCGTATTGAAATGCCACAGAGGGTGACCCGTAGCGGCGTCGACTGCTTCAAATGATCCTGTGTCGTCGCCGAAGAACACTAAGCCGCTGGCAGTCGTGAGCGTTCCGGCCCAGGAACTGCCGCGGCCAATCTGTGGATAACGCCACGCTACCTTCCCATCCGCCAAAGAGAGTGCGAGCAGTATTTTTTTCGACTGCCCGTCCGGTGAATGCTTCGTGCCCGTGTTGTAGAAGACCTGCCCCTTCTGGAACGGCTCTTCCTTTGCAAAATACAAGTTGCAGGCCTCAAGAGCCAATACATAGAACAATCCTGTATTGGGATTGTAAGAAGGAGAAAACCAGTTCGTTGCGCCCTGTATGCCGGGACAAATATTTGTACCTTCGGCCGACGGAATTCGACCCGTGAGAATCGGCCGCCCCGATGCGTCAATTCCCGTAGCCCAATTCAGTTTCTCAACGAAAGGAGTCGCGCGTAGAAAATTTCCGTTCGTGCGATCAAGAACGTAAAAAAAACCATTGCGATCCGCCTGCACAAGCAGTTTCCGCGCTATGCCGTTTTCTGTCTTATCGACTAAAACTGGAGTCTCGGTGCCGTCGTAGTCAAATAGATCGTGAGGAGTGAATTGGAAATACCAGCGCAACTTTCCGGTATCCGCATCCAGCGCCAGAACGCATGCAGAGTAAAGATCATCACCGGGACGCGAATCGCCAATAAAGTCGGGAGCCGCATTGCTGGTCGTCCAATAAACAATATTGAGTTCCGGATCATACGTACCCGGCATCCACGTTGTGGCGCCCCCATGAAGATAAGAGTCGCCCGGCCAACTCGATGATCCGAATTCGCCCGGTCCGGGGATTGTCCAGAAGCGCCACCTCTCCTTGCCGGTTTGCGCATCGAACGCGGCAACAAATCCACGAACGCCCGAATCGCCTCCTGATGTGCCGACAATCACTAAGTCTTTCACCGCCAAAGGTGCGCTGGTAGCGCCATAGTGTTTTTCCTTGTCGGCATACTGAACATCCCAGATCAATCCTCCCGAACGAGCGTCCAAACGAAGCAGGTGGGCATCATCGGTCTCTGTATAAACAGAATCCTGCCATACGGCGACGCCACGATTCTTGTGTGCGGCTGCGTCATCCAGCAATCCAGGACTTATCGGTCGTTGGTAGTGCCATAAAGATCTTCCAGTACGTGCATCCAGGGCGAACACATCATTCGCAGCAGTGATGTACATGATGCCGCGCACAACAATGGGAGTCACCTCAAGCCTTTCAGTATTCCCCGGATGAAACACCCATTCCGCGCGGACTCGGGAGACGTTAGAGACATTGATCTCGTCCAGAGTGCTATAGCGCCGCCCGCTGTAGTCGCCATTGTACGAAGGCCAGTTTGCACCCACAGGATCGGCGAGCAAGTCTTCCGCACTCACTCGGGTCGTCACAGTGACCGCGGATGTTTGCCGCTGCGCGAGAAGAAAGTTCGATGAAGTTGCCAACATCGCGCAAAGCAAGATTGCGCCTTTCATTCAGCGATTCTCTCCGTTATCGACGCGTACTTCGCCAAGCGAGCCTAAGTCTAATCCGTTTTCATCGAGTAGATGCAGCGAGACTCGCGACACTTTGGGCGCTGTAACTTCTTTTTCAAGCGACACCACTTCAGTCGGACTCACATTCATAATCGTCGTCGTGCCCAAACTTGCTCCGTGTTGGTCGTAAAAATGTGCGACGAGATGCCCGGAGTAAAACACTCCGAAGGTGCCCGAAAGTTTGATGGACTCATTCGACAGTCGAAGCGCTTTAAGAGGTCGCATCAGAATGCCTCCGTCGCTCACGCCGTGAAACTCGGTTCCGGCTCGCGTCGGGTACCATTCCGTTTCCATCGTGCAACTCTCACCCGGGCGCAGGTGGCACATGGGGCTGTTGAGTTCTGCTTCAAGATAATATGGGCTCGAATCCGGATCACCTCCGAGCGCGACCTCGCCGTCATCCTTGAGCCGCAATTCGGGACCGTTGGTCCAGAAGATCACCGAAGCCTTTCCTGGATAAAGCCGGCTGGCGTCATAGCGAAAGCGTTCGACCATTGCGTACTGGCTTGAGCCGTCGACCACAGCCAGCCATTCCGCAGTTGAATCGAGCCACAGTTCGGCCGCCATGTGTACATAGTGCAGGGCAAAAAATCCGTCGTCACGCACCGACACCGCATGATTCTCCGCTTGCCCGAAGCGCACATGATATTGGTTCAGGTAAGCACTGGAAGGATTCACCGGCGTGAAGGTCCAAAAATTGCGATTCATCGCAGATTGCAAATCGCCATTCGCCTGCGGATTAGACGTATCGTATTGCGAAACCGACTGCATGGACCAGTCCAGTACATGACCGGACACATTCTTCATAGAAGTTTCAAATCGAATACGCGGAGAATTGGCTTCGAGCGAAATGGTTCGCGAGAATTGAACTCCCGTCTGAGGGTCAGCCGGGCCCATCAGTTCAACGCGGCACTCCTTGCCTTCCGAAACCTTTCGAAACTGAAACGGACTGTCGTCGATTACATCGGAATTTCCTACCCAATGCTGTTCGTCGTCGTAGCCTTCCGGCAGCAGCCACAGCTTGTCGCCGCCATAGTTAAACCACTGATCCGTAACCGGCGGAAAATATTTACCGGCCAGCTTGGGATTTACGAACAAATAAGCGTGCCCGGCAAAACTGACCTGCATTAAGCGGCCGCCATTCTGCGGCACGATAATGAGCTGGACCCAGCGATTCGACACTTGCTGCGCGCTCCAGCCTTTATATTCGACCGGTTCGACTCGGCACTCGGTACGCGCCGCGACTTTTGCTTGTCCAGTTGCCGGCGAGACAGATATCGCGGCAAAGGCGATGGCAGCAACGGTAAATACGTTCTCTAATTTTCTAAGAAAAGATCGAATCATTGAGAAACGTCCATTAAGGGGAATGAAATCGTAGCAGCGTAGCATGAAGGTCTCATATTCGTTCTCGTTTTTCTCATCCCGTGAAAACGCAACAAAAATAAACTAAACGAAAGATTTCGATTTGCGTCAAGGAAGTTCTGTGATATACCACGTTGACAAAATCGAGTCCCACGACTGCACAGAATGCTGAGAATTCATCTTTCGTTATTGATGTTGTTGGCCGTGACCCACTTGCCGGCTCAAGAGAGGCAGGTCGACCCGACATGGTTGCACCGCTTTGTTCCCAGCCTTACGCCAGTCAATATCCCATTCGCTTCCGGCCATTGTCACTACAAGGCCATCTTCGGCGAGGGTGATTCAGAGCAGCGAATCCTTCGGAGTGTCTCTCGTTTCGGCGAGATCACCGTCGACCCCGGCGGAGCCTGTCAGACGCCGACTTACGATCGCGACGAGGAACTCTATTTCGTCTTGCAAGGAAAAGCGAACCTTCACTACGAAGACCGCGCGTTCCCTCTGCGCACGAATGATTTCACTTACGTTGGTCCTCGCATAAAACACTCCATCGAAAACTTGTCCGATCAACCCGTACTGATCATGGTGATGGGATTTAAAATCCCCGCCAAAACTTCAATCGGTCCGCCCCTGCCGCAACCGAAAATTGTGAATACGGATGAAGTGAAAGAAGAGACGGTGGATGGTCATCCTACATCGGTGCTTTACAAGTTGTTGATCGGCCCGCGAAGCGGCAAGCGGGACGCAATCGACCAGGCTTATGTCGTTACCAGCCTTTTCTTAATGGACTTTGCTCCCGGCGGGACCAATTTTCCTCACCATCATGAAACAGCGGAAGAAATTTATCTCGTGATAGACGGCGAGGGCGAAATGGTTGCTGGCGGCGGCATGGACGGAATCGAAGGCCGTCACGCGGCGAAGGCGGGAGACGCATACTACTTCCGCTCGAATTGCACGGTTGGCTTCTACAACCAGAAAAAGTCCGGAGCCAAGGCGCACATTCTCGCGGTACGGTCGCGAATTCCGCTGCCCGAAGATGAAGATTAGGCGAGTCAGCCGGCTTTTGCATTAGTGGAGAGTCCTACAGGAGGTTTGGCATGGTCCCGAGTCACAGTCGGCGATCGTTTGTGAAGTTGCTGTCGGCGGCGCCGTTATTGGGTCAAATTGCAGCCCGCGATTTGTATGCGCAGGCGGCAACCGCAGTGGGAAAAGATCCGCGACAGAACGTCTATAGCCGTTTGGGTGTGCAGACGGTGATCAATTGCCGCGGCACATGGACTTACCTCAGCGGCTCCCTTGAATTTCCCGAAGTTCGACAGGCCGCGCTCGAAGCTTCTCAGCACTTCGTCGACGTGATCGATTTGCAGCGCGCCGTGGGACGGCAATTGGCTGAATTAACCGGAGCCGAATCGGGCATTGTGACTTCTGGATCAGCTGGCGCCATGGCCGCAGCCACTGCGGGATGCATGGCTGGTACGGACGACAAAAACATCTGGCAGCTGCCCGACACGACCGGACTTAAGCATGAAGTTGTCATGGTAGGCGGTCGCAGCGCCTTCGACAGCGCCATTCGTCTCACCGGCGCGAAACTGGTGCTTGTTTATTCTGCAGAAGAACTCGCCAACGCGATCAACGAAAACACAGCGATGATCTACACCACCGATCTCGGCGAGAAGCTCCAGAGTGAACTCGCCGTCGCGAAAGATAAAAACATTCCAATGTTGCTGGATGACGCCGCCGGAATTCCGCCTGTCAGCAATGCCAAGCTTTACGCCAAGATGGGCATCGATCTCTACTGCTTTTCCGGTGGCAAGGGGCTCTGTGGGCCGCAATGCAGCGGATTGCTTTTAGGCAGAAAAGATCTGGTCGAAGCTGCATTAATGAATTGCAGTCCGCGCGAAGGTGCGGTCTGCCGGCCCATGAAAGTGGGCAAAGAAGAGATCATCGGCTGCCTGACCGCTCTCGAAACCTGGCTGAAACTGGATGAAACAAAACTCTATGCCGAGTGGAATGCTCGCGTGGATCGTATCCGTAAGCTGGTCGAAACAGTTCCCGGCGTCGAGACTAAGATTTTTACCCCAGAAGACGGGAACCGGTATCCCACTTTGCGCGTTTCGTGGGACCAGCAAGCCTGGGGCTTCACAGTGGTCGACTGCGTTGAGAAATTGCGCGCAGGAAACCCACGGATTGAAGTACTGGGCCCAGACAATCCAAGTCTCGTAAAAGCCGTTCGCGAAGGTCATCCGAACGCGAAGCAACCCAAAGCTCCAAGCCACATTGAACTGGTCTCCATGACGATGAAACCTGGAGAAGACATGATCGCAGGTCAACGGTTGCGTGCGGTGCTCAGTGCTGCACGAAAGAAAGCAGCATAGATCGAGGCCAGATTGGCAATTCAATTCACGAACCCGCAATCCATCTTAGCCGCCACGCTGTTGCTCTCTGCCGGCTTGGCGAATGCGCAGTCGCGCCCGATTGTTCCATCCGGAACCACCTCGAATCGAATTTATTCCCCCGCCGTCGATGCGGGTGACTACCTTTACGTCTCCGGGCAAGGACCAAATCGCGCAGACGGCAGCTTGCCTGCAAAATTAAGCGAGCAAGTTAAGCAGGCGCTGGACAATGTAAGAAGAATCGTCGAAGCCGCCGGACTCGACATGGACCATGTCGTTTACACGCAGGTCTATCTCGATGACATCAATCAGTTCGAGGAAATCGATCGAGTTTTTGGCGAATACTTCGGCAAGACTCATCCGGCTCGAGCCGTATTGGGTGTGGCGCACGTTCCCGTGTCACCGATTCAGATCAACGCCGTGGCGGTTCGCGATCTCTCGGATCGCCGGGCGATTTATCCGAAAAACTTTTCTTGGCGAGAGTCAGCGGCGCCGGGGCTTCTTACTCATGACCGGCTGTTCATCTCCAGCATGCCAGGAAGCGATCCTGAGAATGACAAGGTACCCGCCGACCCGGCGGCACAAGTCGATCTAGCTCTTGATCGCATGCACGCTGTTTTGCAGTCTGCCGGACTCGACTATGGCAACATGGTCTTTGTCAATCCGTACTTGGTGCCTGAAATCCCGTCGCGGGTCAT
>Ga0209006_10001968_pt1 | contig 18658 bp, 16 predicted proteins | sample JacPin_JW_Ref_O2_FD_188567 | JGI IMG/M metagenome (GOLD analysis project Ga0209006, IMG submission 188567) | Forest soil microbial communities from Algoma, Ontario, Canada - Jack Pine, Ontario site 1_JW_Ref_O2 (SPAdes) (version 2) | ecosystem: Environmental > Terrestrial > Soil > Boreal...
CACCACGCGAGTCTTGGCGCGGTTCGCCGCCTGCACAATCGCCGCAAAGTCATTGTGGAATCCCGCCGCCACCACCAGAACCGCGGCCCGGAACTTGTCGAGGGCCATGAACATCTGTTCAGGAGTTTGCGCCTGGGCCACAATGCGCATCTCATCTTCGACGGCCAGCACCTTGGCGATGCCCGCCCGAAAAATTGCCTGATTATCCGCCAGAATCAGTTTGAGCATGTTGTTCAGCGCTCCAAAAGTTTAGCTCCGCACGAACTCATACGAGTCGATCACGCAGGCCACGCCGCGGCCTTCGCCGCCTTCCCCAGTTTCGTCGGCGCGCACCACCCGCCCCTTGCACTGGATCTTGACGTTTTCCGTTCCGCCCGTCATTTCGGGCGACAGCGTGATTTCAAATTCCACGGGAGAACCAATGCTCAACGAAGCATCGGCGCGAATGAACACGCCGGCCGCGCTCAGGTTCCCGGTAACGCCCTTCGAGTCTCCGCTGGTCTCCTGGTGAATCTTGATCGGCAATTCCAGGGGAAACCTTTTCCCGGTCCGTGCTTCTTCGGACACAGTTCCTCCTCTGTACGGACTTGGTCTGTACTGTTCAGCGGACGATACCAACGCCGTCAAACCAAGCTCCTGGCGGGCAGAAACCCGCTCACCTGCTCAGTGGCGGTTATATCACGGATGTTACCCATATAAAAGCCTGATAACGCATTAGTTAACGGTAGCAATTAGATTCCCCCCGCTACCCCCTTGTGGGTGCCCCTGGTTTCTCCAAAGAACGGAGAAACAAGGACGGGCACACACGAGCCTCCACAGGAGCATGTGACAATCCAACCTTGCCTGTGGGGGCGAACTCGACCATCATCCCAGGCGGAGGCGAGTTTTGATGGGGTCCGGATACTTTCGGCCTAAGTCCTTTAGAAAACGGATTATGCCCGCAAGTGATTGTGTCCCTGGGATTCTTTCGCATTTTCCCGCCATCGTGATGATTCCAATAGACCATGGAGGAGGGGATATCGCCGAATTCTGCAACCGAAGTGCGCGTGGTACCGTCTCATGAGAGTTCTTTTCCCAGGAGAGCTAGTCATGGTTCGGTCGATGGTTTGCTCGATGAAGACCCATACGTCCGCTTCATTCTTCTTTCACGCCTTCTTTCCCGCGAAGCTTCTGCGCCATTGCATCTGTCAGATCGCCGCGTTGCTGCTGGCCTCAAGTTCGTGTCTGCTGGCGCAGCAGCCTGTTTATTCGGCGCTGGCTCAGAAGCCGGGCGACTCGACTCCCGCCGCGAATCCGGCCGCGAGTCCAGGCGCGAATCCCGCTGCAAATTCCCTCACCAGGCCTGCGGAGGGAAAGCCGAAGCCGAGCGCGGATCAGTCCTTCCAGACGCTGGTGCAGCTGAACGATGCGCTCGAGGGCCTGGCGGCGCGGGTTTCTCCGGCGGTGGTGCAGATTCTGGTTACGGGATATGGTCCGCTGCGCGAGGAGGATCGCGCGCAGACGGCGTTGATTGTGCGCCAGCATGCGGTGGGCTCGGGAGTGATTGTCGACTCCAATGGCTACATCATGACCAACGCGCACGTGGTGGAAGGGGCGCAGCGGATTCGCGTGGCGCTGCCGCTGCCTATGAGCGATTCCGGCCAGGTGCCCGAGGGCAAGCGGCGCATTCTCGAGGCGCGGCTGCTCGGCCTGCACAAGGAAACCGACCTGGCGCTGCTGAAAATCGACGACACGGATTTGCCGACGCTGTCGCTGGTGAGCCAGCAGCGTCCGCGAGTGGGGCAGTTGGTGTTTGCAATTGGCAGTCCGGAAGGTTTGCAGAATTCGGTGACCATGGGAGTGATCAGCGCGCTGGCGCGGCAGCCCGATCCCAGCAAGCCGATTACCTATATTCAAACCGATGCGCCCATCAATCCGGGTAACAGCGGTGGGCCGCTGGTGGATATGAACGGGGCAGTGGTGGGCATCAATACTTTTATTCTGTCGCAGGGCGGTGGCAGCGAAGGGCTGGGATTCTCGATTCCCGCGCGGGTCGTGGATTTTGTGTATCACAGCCTGCGCAAGTATGGGCACGTGCATCGGGTGGAGATTGGCGCGGTGGCGCAGGAGATTACCCCCACGCTGGCCGATGGTTTGCACCTGCCGCGGCGCTGGGGAGTGATGGTGGTCGATGTGAAGCCGGATGGCCCGGCTGCGGCTGCGGGGCTGAAGATTCAGGACATCGTTCTTTTCGCCGACGACCGGCGCATTGAAACTTTGCCGTCGCTGACCTCGGCGCTGTATTTGCATCGCGTGGATGAGGTATTGAAGCTGGAAATTTTGCGAGGCAGCGACAGGAAAATTCTCTACGTCCCGGCGATTGAGCATCACGACCAGATCGACCAGTTGCTCGACGCGGTCAAGCCGGAGAATAGCCTGATCTCGCGGCTCGGTATTCTCGGAGTGGATCTGACTCCGGAGCTGCGCGGGCAGCTAGGTTCACTGCGATTGCCCTCGGGAGTGATCGTGGTGGGCCGCGCCGCGGACTTGATATTGCCTGATACGGGGCTGCAGGCGGGCGATCTGATTCATGAGCTGAATACTACTTCCATTGATTCCATGGAAACACTGCGAGCGGCGGTGCGCGACCTCAAGGCGGGTGATCCGGTGGTGCTGCAGGTGGAGCGCGATGGGGGATTGATGTATTTGAGTTTCGAGATGGAGTAGTAGCTGAGGAGGAGATGGCTGCGGGTGTCTTCGTGGCGAGGGAAAAGCAGATTCCTGCTTTCGCTCGGAATGGCAGGATTATGGGAACGACAAAGAGCAGGGAGGAGGAATGACAGGCCGTTAGAAAGTTTTAGAAAGCGCCACCGCCGCCGCCCCCGAAACCGCCGCCGGAGAAGCCTCCACCGCCGCCGAAGCCACTGCTGCCTCCTCCGAAGCCCGAGCCGGTGGAGGCTGCGCGCGGGGCGGACACGAAGACCTGGTGCATGTCGGTGGTCATACTCTGCATGGAACTGGAAAAGAAGATTGGGTTGAAACCCATGCCTGGCATATATCCAGGACCGACGTACCAGCTCGGCGGATCTTTCACGATGCCGGCAAAGGCCTGGGCCCAGTGGTGCTCGACGCCCAGAGCCATGGCGTAGGGTAGAAATTTTTCGAACGTGGTGGGCGGCATCACCTTGAGGCGCTCAGCGTCCACGCGATTCATGAATTCCTGGAAGCCGAGGACGGCGATGTGAGTGCGCGCGCCGGCGACGGTTTTGGCGGTCATCACGCGGGCAAACAGCCACCAGATGAGCATCGCGAGGGGCACGCACACCGCCAGAAGCAGCACGGAGTTGAAGAAGTTGGCCCACCCGAAGTATTGCAAAAGCGCAAACGGGACCAGAATTGCGAACGCTGCCGCGATGCTGTATCCGTTCGCGGATTCGGGATCGAGCAGGTAGACGCCTTTGTTTTTCAGCGCCGACATAATGTCTGCGCGGATGATGGGAACCGCGGTGTAGAAGCGATTCTTCAGACTGGACAGACGAGTCTCGCTTCCGGCAGCGAAGATATTTTCGAGCATTACGCTTTCGTGCGGAGCGAGATCGGTCCATTGCTCGCGCGGCTTCAGCAGGTGGAACACGTAGTCTTTGTGGGTGAAGACGAGACCTTTCTCCGCTGTCTCTTCAATCTTGATATAACCGCGTACGGCTAGATCGACCATGGTCGATGTGATGTCGCGGGGATGGATTTTGTCGTCGAGCAGCGTGCCGCACTCGGCGGGAGAAACGCCTTTCGGTGGTTCGTACATGGGCGCGACCGACATGCCAGGATCAGGATCGCGGCCTTTGAACCACCACAGCGGGAACATGACGGCGAGGGTCACCAGCGGGAAAAAGACAATCGGATTGCCGCCGATAAACCAGAAAAATCTCGTCAGCGCGCTGGGCTGATGGAGGATTCCTTTGGGGATGTAGACGTCGATGGTCATGCCGCCGCGCATCGGCAAGCGGCTGGTGGTTTCGAACGTCGCGATGGCGCCCTCGACCGTGGCCCTGGCGTCGTGCTCGGTTGACCCGTAAACGCCGGTGAAGGCCTGCGCCTGGAGCGAGCTCGCGGCGGTGCCAGGAAAGGTCACGATGGCAGCGGCGTGATCGATGGGAACGGGCCAGTCGTTTCCTGTGACGTTCCAATAGAACTCGTCATAGGCGTCGAAGAAGCGTGTGCCATTGCGGACGTTGTAAACGATTTCTACGCTGCGGGTGGCGTCGACGGCGTCGGGGATATAAATTTTCAGGTCGCGATTTCCGCCGGATGTGGATGAATCGTATTTGAGCTTGCCGCCAACGCCGTCGGTGACGCTGGTCACGTCGATGAAGAGTTCGTAGTTCGTGTGATTGGGGCCGGGAAATTCGATGGGCACAATGCGATGGATGCCGTGCCATTCGCCCACGAAGGTCAGCGTGATGTGTTCGGTGATCACGGCGCCGCCGTCCGGGTTGACGGTGATGGTGTCCTGAAAATCGGTGATGCGCCAGCTTTTGGCGGCGAGTGGAGAGGTGAGGGCAAGAACGATCGCGATGATCCGGACGACGCCGGAGAAGTGCAGGGGGCTCGGTCTTTTCTTCGTGGACAGGGGAGACGTTGTAAGCAACGTCTCTACGATATGGGTTTTTTTTGCGGTCCTCGCCTCGACGTTCATGCTTAGAACTTCACGGCTACTGGTTCGCGGTCGGTTTCGCTGGTCTCGAAGAACTGGCGAGCCTGGAAGCCGAACATGCCGGCCAGAATGTTGGTGGGGAACACCTGAATCTTGGTGTTCAGGTCGCGCACCACGGCGTTGTAGTAACGGCGCGCGTTCTGGATGGAGTCTTCCGTCTGGCTCAGCGAGCCTTGCAGTTGCGTGAATTGCTCGGACGCCTTGAGTTCGGGATAGTTCTCGGCGACGGCGAACAAACTCTTCAGCGCGCCGGTGAGTTGGTTCTCGGCGGCCGCTTTGTCGTTGGGCGAGGTAGCCTGCATGGCCTGCGAACGAAATTTGGCGATGTTTTCAAACGTGCCTTTTTCGTGCGTCGCGTAGCCTTTGACGGTTTCGACGAGATTGGGGATCAGGTCATGACGCCGCTTGAGCTGCACGTCGATGTCGGACCAGGCCGAATCGCAGCGCACCCGCAGCTGCACCAGCCCGTTGTAACTGCTGATCAGTACAACGGCGATCACGACCAGAATGACCAGGAAGATGATGCCACTCATGGGTCTCTCCCTTGGAATGGAATTCCATCGGACGTTAACACAGAATGGGCTAACGGCAAAATCGGGCGGGAGTTGGATCAGTTGGGGCAGCGGCGGCCGTGGCGCGTGCGAACATTAGGTCCCTCGACTGCACATTGGGATTGGCGAAGCTCATCACAACGCTACGCGCGGGATGACAGACATAAACAACAGTAGTGGCGGGACGAAGGAGCTGGAAGCGAACTAGTTTTGCGGGGCGAAGTAGCCTTTGCGGGAACGGACCTGCAGGTCTTTTTTCAGGGTGGAAACTTCGATGGAGCGGTAGCGGCCGTCGGTTTCGAAATCGGCGGGCTTATAGGAGACGACGTATTGGCTGCGGAGTTCGTCTTCGATGGCCGCGAAGGAGTGGGTAACGTCTTTCATCTTGAAGGGGAAAAAGGCGCGGCCGCCGGTGGCGGAGGCCAGTTGTTCCAGAACGTTATCGCCGCGCAAAACCAGACCGCTGTCGTCGGTAGAGATGGCGTAAATGATGACTTCGGCGCGCTGGGCCATCTCGATGGCTTGCGCGCGTGTGACTTCGCTCTGGTTATCTTCTCCGTCGCTGACCAGCACAATCGCCTTCCGCACCGGATGATCGGGACGGTCTTTGAGGAATTTCTCTTTGCTGATGCGATAAATTGCGTCGTAAAGGGCGGTGCCTCCGCCATCGTGCAATTTGTGGACGCCCACCGAGAGCGACTGCACGTTGTCGGTGAAATCCTGCACCAGTTGGCTCTGGCTGTTGAAACCGACGACGAATGCGCGGTCGAATCCGGCGCGGATCGTGTGCTGCAGGAAGCTGGTGGCAGCAGTCTGTTCAAAATCGAAGCGGCTGTTGACCGAGCCGCTTACGTCAATGAGCAAACCGAGATCAAGCGGCAGATCGGTTTCACGGCGAAAATTGAAGATGGCCTGGGGTGGTTTGTGGTCATCGAGAATCGTGAAGTCGGACTGCGCCAGGTCGCGAACAAACTTGCCGTGTTTGTCGGTCGCGATAAAGAGGAGGTTCACTTCATCGACGCGCTTGTGCAGCGTAATGACGCCGGTCTGCTGATCGTCCGTACCGGCGGACACGGAGGCAACATAGGAAACTTTGGGCGCCGTAGACGCGTCTGTGTCCGCAGCCTGCGCCTGCGAGCGGGTGACCCCGGCGGAAACGGCCAGGAGAAGCGCCACCAACCGAAAGACGAGATGCGTGTACTTCATGCCCTTAGCGTCCAATTTTTTCACTCATGCCCGATCAAAACGCTGCCAAGCGCCTTGAAACGAACTTTCCCGACTGAATATATGCACGTCACGTGCCGAACTTGGTGTCCGGCCGGGTGATATTCATTGACTCTAGGGGTACGCGGAGCAGAAGCCAAGTTACAAAAGGAGTACACGTTTGGTCATACAGGGACAACCCGCATGACAGCCCAGCAAACGCCCGAGATTCTGCCACTTGCGGCCGGTGCGCCATAGAAAGATGACCACTCGTGCGTCCGCGAATTGTTTCTGCGACGCCTGCCGGGTTTAAGATGATGGTTTAGGCTGCACTGTCTATATTTATTTTTCTATTTATCGTGAAATCTCTTCTGGGGGAGGGAAGCATGAAGAATGCGATGGGATGTTTGCTGGCGCTGTTGGTGGCGGCGTCGGCTCTCGCGGTCGACGAAAATGACCAGCGGGAGGAAGATCGCGTAAAAGATGCGGGCGTGGTGATGAAGGAAGTTCTGAATATTCCCGACGACATTCCGCAAGACTTGCTGGACAAGGCCGAATGTGTGGTGGTGTTGCCTTCGGTGAAGAAAGGAGCCTTCGGCGTGGGAGCCAGCTATGGGCGCGGCGTGATGATCTGCCGCAGCGGCCCGCACTTCACAGAAAAATGGGGAACTCCGGCACTCTACGCCTTGGAAGGTGCGAGCATTGGTCTCCAGGTGGGCGGCCAGGCTACCGATTTTGTTTTGCTGGTGATGAATCCCAAGGGCGCAGAATCACTGCTTTACAGCAAGGTGAAACTGGGGGCGGATGCTTCTGCTGCTGCCGGTCCCAAAGGGAGAACTGCTGAGGGCGCGACCGACATTGTGATGGCGGCGGAAATTCTCTCCTACTCCAGAAACAAAGGACTGTTTGCGGGGATTTCTTTGGAGGGGTCTACTTTACGTTTTGATGGCAACGCTAACGAGAAACTCTACGGGAGGAAGTTGACCGCTAAAGAAATCGTTCGCGGAGGGAAAGTCGGCATTCCGGCGTGCGCGCGGGATCTGGTGTCTCTGCTGGATACGAAGTCTCCGATTAACAAGTCAGACCCGAAGTCGCTGGAATAGAGTGGGGCTCGTGCCCGCGTGAATGCTGTGGACGTCATTCCTGTGGACAAGAAAATTGCGGTTGAGTTGGTCCGCTGCCACTGGGCGAGCGGCAGCGAACTCACGATTCGCTATCACGATGAAGAATGGGGCGTGCCGGCGCATGACGACCGCACGCTATTCGAATTCCTCATTCTCGAAGGCGCGCAGGCGGGGCTGAGCTGGCAGACGATTCTCAACAAACGAGAAAACTATCGCGCCGCCTTCGATCAGTTTGATCCGGGGCGGGTTGCCGCTTACGATCGCCGCAAAATGCAGCGACTGCTCAAAGATCCAGGTATTGTTCGCAACCGCCTGAAAATTAGTTCGGCGGTCGGGAACGCGAAGGCATTTCTTCGGGTGGCTGAGCAGTTCGGCAGTTTTGACCGCTACATTTGGCGCTTTGTGGACGGAGCGCCGCGGGTAAATTCACGGAAATCGCCGAGGCAGGTTCCTGCGAAGACGGTGGAATCGGACGCGATGAGCAAGGACCTCAAGGCCCGTGGATTTAATTTTGTGGGATCCACGATCTGCTACGCGTTCATGCAGGCGGTCGGCATGGTGAATGACCATTTGGTGCGATGCTTTCGATATGAGGCGCTGGGGGGCGGCCGCGGAGGAAACTGAATTCGCGCGCTCACTGGGCTGCGACCCACACCCGTGAAGCTGTGGGAGGCCAACGAATATCCGCAACTGGCAGCCAACGAGTATTTCTGCCTTACCGTGGCGCGCAAATACCGACACGACGTGCCTCCTTACCGCCTGGCCGATGATCCGGCCAGTGACACTGGTCCGCCGAAGTCGCGCGTCATCCGCGCCAGCAAAGCATCAAAGCGCGGGTCGCCGTGCAAATGCCGCAGTCGCGGCTCCCGCGCCAAATAAACCAACCACGGCGAGCGTTCCGCAAACGCCTGCTCCAGTAACGCAAAGGCTTGACCGTGGTCGCCGAGCGCTTCGTAAATCAATCCCAACTCATAGGGCGAAACGTACCGTTCCGCAGATTGCGCAGTGAGCCGCTCCAGCGTCCGAAGCGCATCCGCCCGATTGCCGTTGACCGCCTGTGCGTGCCCAAGAAAGCTGAGGTGCACACTCACGCCCGAGAGTTCCGCCCCTTTTCGGATGACTGCTTCCGCTTCGCCGGCCGCGCCTGTGCCCAGGTGAGCCCAACCCTGAAAAATGCGATTCCATGAGAAGCCTGGGTCGTTGGCCAACGCGCGTCCTGATTCGCTGAGAGCTTGATCGAAGTTGTGCGCCATCACGTGGTGCCACATGAGGTGAAGCTGTGACATTGGATCCGCGGGATCGAGGTTCAGGTAGATTTTGCTCTCGGACAGCGACTCCTCCAAGCGTCCGGTTGCCACCAGCAGATGCGAATACCAATGGTGCGCCGGCCCGTAACGCGGATTGAGCCGGATTGCCTCCGAAAACAACCGCTCGGCCTCCGGAATCTCCCAGCGGTAGTGGAGCAGTGCGTAAGCCAGCGCCGCATGCCCCTCGGCCAGCTCTGGCTTCAGGCGAAGCGCCTGCTCGGCATACGCCATCCCCTTTGGAAATCCCTCACCTGGCGGGAGCACACCGCCCTCCCAGCTCGCTAGCGTGTTGTAAGCATCCGCCAAGCCCGTATACGCAAGGGCATACGTCGGATCGCGCTTGGCCGCCTGTTCGAAGTAGGCAATTGCTTCCATCGTGCCCGCCGGGCGTCTTCCCCAATGATGGCGGCCCTTCAAATACAGCGCGTACGCTTCCGGATCTTCCGAATGGCGCGCCGCCGAGGGGGAGCGGGCGCCCAGCAATTGTGGGCGCAGCTTCTCTATGATCGCAGCCGTGATCTCATCCTGCACTTCGAACACGTCCGTCATTTCCCGGTCGTAGCGCTCGGACCACAGGTGATGACCGTCGTTGACGTCGATCAACTGCACCGTGATCCGGAGCCGGTTACCGGCACGCCGAACACTTCCGTCGAGGATCACACCTACATTCAACCGCCGCCCAATTTCGCGAATATCCAACCCGTGCCCGCGTAGGGCGGCGGCCGACGTTCGTGCGATCACCTGCAGGTCCTCATTCAGACTCAGCGCGTGGATCAGTTCCTCGGCCAGTCCGTCGCCGAATTGTTCGCCATCCCCACTCACGCTTGCAAAGGGCAACACCGCGATCGAATAAGCCGGACTCGTACTGGCCCTCGCCGTCTCGGGGCCGGCTCCGACGCCGCCACTGCGAAGTGCCTCGAGCAGGTCCGCCATCGACTGGTAGCGCTCCGCGACCGGTTTCCGCAGGCACCGCAGGATGATTTGCTCCAACCACAGGGGAACGCGCGGCTGGACCCGCGACGGTGGCGGTGGATCATGCAGCGCGATTTCGTGCATCGTCGATAGCAGGCTGGGGGCCTTGAAGGGCAGCTGGCCCGTGACCGCCTCATAAAGGACCGAGCCGAAAGCAAAAATATCTGACCGAGCATCGAGCGGCTCACCGCGCGTCTGCTCGGGAGACATATAGGAAACCGTCCCCACCAACATGCCCGGTAGCGACTGTCCCGCATCGAGCGAATCGGCTCCCGCCGGAGTCAGCCGTTTGGCCAGCCCGAAATCGAGAACCTTCACTTGGCCGTCGTTCGTGACCATAATGTTCGCGGGCTTGATGTCCCGGTGAATCAATCCCGCAGCATGCGCAACCGCCAACGCGCCGGCGAGTTGGATCGCATAACCGCCGGCCTCCGAAATTGACAAGCCCTGGGGACGGATCAACTCTTTGAGCGTCTTACCCGCCACATACTCCATCACCAGGTAATCCACTCCGCCATCGCTCGCCATGTCGTGCAGCGTGACGATATTCGGGTGATTCAGCTTCGAGGCCGCCCGCGCCTCCTGAAGGAAGCGTCTCTTTCGATCCGGATCGGAGACATGCGCCGAGGGCAGCACCTTAATCGCCACCGTCCGGTGAAGCCGCGTGTCGAGGGCGCGGAACACCTGTCCCATGCCGCCGACGCCGATTTCTTCAAGAATGCGGTAATGACCAAACGCAACGCCCTTCAAGTCAGGCCTCGGCGCATCTGCCGCCGTGACGGGCCCACCGCTGCTGGTGGTCACCTGGCCCGCAAATGCTGGTCTCTCGATGAAGCTCGCAGAGTCGCTGTGATGCGCCAGCAGCGATTCCACCTCGCGGCGCAGTTCCGCGTCACCAGCGCACGATTCTTCAACCACAGAACTGCGCCGGCTTTCGTCCGCCTCGAGAGCCTTGTGAAAAATGCTTTCGATTTTGCTCCATCGTTCAGGTTTCATCGGATTTCTGTTCGCTCAGTTCGCGCATTAGCCACGCCTTGGCCAATCGCCAATCCCGCGCAACCGTGTCGGGTGAAACCTTTAATACTTCGGCGGTTTCCTCAACACTGAGGCCGCCAAAAAAGCGCATCACCACCACCTGGCATTTGCGCTCGTCCACTTTCGCCAACTCATTGAGAGCGTCATCCATTGCGACCAGATCAGCACTGGGTTGCGGAGAGACTACCAGGGCCTCATCCAACAATACCGCCTGCACTCCATCGCCGCGTTTGTGCGATCGCCGGGCACGGGCCTGGTCAGTGAGAATGCGCCGCATTTGTCGCGCACACAGCGCGAAGAAATGAGCCCGGTTCTGCCAGTCGATTAGCTTCAGATCGGATAGACGCAGATAAAGTTCATTGATCAGCGCCGTCGTCTGTAGCGTATGGCCGTCGCGTTCCCGTCCCATGCAACGCCTGGCGAGCAGATGCAGTTCGCGATAAACCTGAGGAGTCAGTTTGTCCAGAGCGCCTTCGTCGCCCCGGCGCCATGCCTGAAGCAGCTGGGTGATCTCGTGTCCGAGAGCGTCGTCCATCCGAATCCCTAGGCCGGGGGGATAGCCAATTGCGTAAACATTACCACACGCCCGGCAGTTTCAGGGTCAGGTGCCCCAAGAAGTTTCTTTCCGACTTACAGGTTTCGGCTGCGATTTTCGCTATATGGAGTGAAGGCAAACAAACGGGCGCGGTGAGAACGACAACCGCGCCCCAAGATCAAAGGAGAACCGGACATGAAATCGACATTCAAGAAAATGACAGCGCTCCTCAGCATGCTTCTCGCGGGGGCATTTTTGACGGCAACGGCTGTAGCGCAGTTAGGGGCCGCCGCCCATGGGGGTGGCTGGCGGAACGATGACGATAAGCTAGACCAAATGGCTGAATTGGAGCAGCAAATTCACGTGACCTTTCATGCGGCAGTCAGCGTGCACGATCCCATCAATGGCGATTCACCAGAAGTGATAACGCAGCGAATCCGCGAGGTACTCTCAATCTGGGCTAAAGACGCCGAACTCACGACCGCAGCAGGAAACTATATCGGCAACGGCGATCCGGATGATCCTGAAAGTTGCCCTCCTCCCTCGGGCGACACGTCTCCCACTGGTCAGCAGGGAACGCTGTGCACGTTCTTCAAGTATGTTGCCGGCGGGCTGCAGCAAGCCAATAAGTTTGTGTCGCTTTCCCCGGCATACAAAACGAAGTATGTCCCGGTAAAGGATTCTGACGGCCAATGGGAGTCATCGGTGTATTTCGAATGTCATTACTTCAACGTAGCGTTGAACCCGGCTACGGGCCTGCCGCTTTGGACGGCGGTGAGCCACGTAGACCTCGACGGTGTGGCTAAGAAGATCGACGGACGATGGTTGTTGACCAAGGTTAGTTCATCCCCCGTTTCCGTTCCGATTCCGTGAAGCAGAACACCCGATGCACGCGCTCGCCAAGGGCACACGCGTGCATCGGGATTAGGCCACTACTGGAGTATCTTGGATGCTGCCTTGCGGGTCGATGAGTGTGCCGGCGGTTACGTCAACGAACCGTTGACCAAGAGACGATTCGATTTCTTCGGCGCGCCTTTTGAGTTGTATTAACTGTTTACGACGGAACGGTATGAGTGCAGCGGCATGCCGACGGCCCCGAGACTATGAACTCGGGGTTGCGGCCGCCAGCTTCCGGCAACTTCTCGCTCGGGGTGTGGGAGAAGCTGGGTGCGGGAGTCCACAAGCTGAGTCACTCCGGCATCGGCTGGGACCCGAGCAATCTATCGGGACCGATCGATCGTGAACTTTCCTGAGTACGCATTCTGGTCTGTCGCCAGAATTAAGGTTCCCTTCTGATCGGTCACGGCCCGGGCGGGATCAGCGGGGTGCAGCCCAAAATCCTGGTGCGCGACGAAAAAGCTTTCGCCGAGATGGAGCCTACGGAACATCGCCTCTCGCAAAGCTACAAAGGCGCGACCCACATTGTGAAGATGTGGGAGGCCAACGAATATCCGCAACTGGCCGGCAAGTCCAGGTGCTGTTTTCAAAGGCTTTCTCGTTTAGCCTTACGCCATTTGACGTTACGCCAATCGGCATAACCGCCGGATCGGAACGAATCGGTCGGAGGCACTTGCCTATTACGCCATTTAGCGTTACGCTAATCAGCGTAATATGGCGCATCAGGAAAATCCTTTCGTTTTTGGCGAGATCATCGACGATGCAAATTTCGTCAACCGCACTGACGAACTCAACCAACTCATCCGAGACTTGGGAGATGGCCAGAAAGTGTTCTTATTATCTCCGAGGCGCTTCGGAAAAAGTTCCCTCGTCGCTCTGGCGCTCCTCAAATTAAAGAAGAGACACATTCACACGGTCAATTTGACGGTGAGCAGCTATTCAAGTTACGCACAATTTTTGGAAAAATTTGCTGAAAAAGTGCTACGTGCCGCCGGTCCTTGGGAGCGGGTCAAAGACTGGGCTACGCGGTTCGCCCGACAGGTAAAGCCTGACGTCAATATCAATATGTCCACCGGAGAGATCAGTCTGTCGCTAGGCAAAGGGGCAGGTTTTGATCCCTCGCCAATCGCGCCGGATGTTTTTGCCCTTCCAGGGGAGTTGACCAAGAACGCAGGATTCCGCATGGCGATATGCCTTGACGAATTTCAGCAGATTTCCCAATTCAATGGGGGTTCCGTCGAGAATGCCATACGGAACCAGGTCCAGGAGCAAAGAGAGGTGGGGTACGTCTTCGCCGGATCTCAACCATCGTTGATGGAGGAAATGCTTTCGGCCAAACGTCCCTTTCATAAAGCCGGACCTCAGATGTTCTTAGACAAGATTCCAGCAGAGGCTTGGAAGGCTTCTATCACTCGCCATTTTCGTAAAAGGGGCAGGACACTTGACGATCCCGGTTTGGAAACTCTGCTGGCTTCCGCTGACTTGATTCCATATGACGTGCAACGTATCGCGCATGAGCTTTGGGATTATGCGGAACTGAAGGATAAACGCCAACTCAATGTGTCCGACGTGAACTCCGTCATTGAAAGTCTTGTCACCAGTCAATCCACGTACTACGAGCTTCTCTGGGAACAACTCTCGGCACGGCAACGTGCGGCGCTACAGGCAATCGCTTACCGCGGAGCTTCCGAAATCTACAGCCAGGGCGTCCGCGAAGAGTTTCGTCTTGGACCAGCGTCTTCTGTTCAGAAGGCGCTTCATTCGCTTGATTCAAGGGATATCCTGGATCGGTATAAAGGGAGTTATTTCTTCCTGGACCCGCTGTTTCCTTCCTGGATTAAAACGAAGAGCGCATAGAAAAGCTGCGCTATTTTTTCTTCGAGATTGCGCAGATTAGAGGTTGTACGAAATCCGTACGAACAAGAACGACCTCAGCGAGCGATGTCTGCTCCAAGTTCATCGGCCCCGCCGTGAAACGCGCGGGATGGGACGAGGAGATTCAGATCCGCGAAGAGGTCAACTTTACCAAGGGACGCATCATTGTTCGGGGGATGCTTGTTACCCGTGGTAAAGCCAAGCGCGCCGATTACATCCTCGCAGGAAAAGAATGAAAAAAATAGCTGAAGCATTCACTCGCCTTCGCTCATCATTATCCGTATCCGTAGGTGAGTGACGCCCTGCAGGATGAAGCAAGAATCTAGTCGGCGCTCAGATTTATGGATGCTAAGGCTGTGAGTACAGGCCCAATCATTGCGTCTCCAAGCGATAGCCATCGTTATAAGGCTGTGTTGCGCATCAGCGAGGTTATCGCCGCGTGCCTTGAACCGAAAGAGTTGGCTACAACTCTTGCGGATGAAATCGGCAAGTTCCTGAACTTTGATCACCTTTTCTTCGTTGTGGTGAAAAAGAACACTCAGGAGATCGAATATCTGGTTTGGGGTAAGGGGCCACTACCTTTTCCGGACCTGCCAATAGAAGAGTTGCTGCCCTTGTGGGATGCTGTGCGTAGTGGTGACCCACAGCAGACTGTCGATTGGGACACAGAGGATCGGTATCCGCGCTTCAAGCCATGGGCGAAGAAAATTGGCCTCGGCTCGGGAGTGCGCATACCACTGACCACCCCGCATCGCCAATTGGGTGTTTTCGGCCTCATTCGCGACGCCGTGAATCCATTTAGCGATGAAGAAATATGTTTCCTGCGGCTGATCGGTCGTGTCATCGCGTTCGCTCTGGATGACGGGTTGAATCTCAGATGTGCGCGGCGCCAAAATGAGCGGCTGAAGTTGCTTCTGAATCTGACGAGCCGCATCACATCGAACCTGAACCTTCGGGATCTGTTGCGCTCCATCGCAGCAAATATTCGCGAAGTTATGCATGGTGATTTGGCTGCAGTTTTACTGTTGGATTCAGCATCCGGCAAGTCCAGGCTGTTCGCCCTGGATTTTCCGCAGGGCAAAGGATTTATTAAAGAGGACGATGCTCATGTCGTGGCCGGAGCCGGAAAACGCGCTCTTGAGACATTAAAGCCGGTGATTGTTGAGCGGATCGGACCTGACGACCTTCCTCCCGAGATCTACGAGAAAATAATCGGTGAAGGCTTAAAGAGTTCCTGTGTTATTCCACTGGTGAGTAGAGATCGCGCATTGGGGTACCTGTCGATTGCGCGCACCGCCGTGTCTACCTTCGCGCCGGAGGACGTGGAATTCCTCGCTGAGGCTGCGGGGCAGATCGCTATCGCGATCGAAAACGCGATGGCATATCACGAAATTTCGGATCTGAAAGACAAACTCGCCCAGGAAAAGCTCTACCTCGAAGAAGAAATCCGCAGCGAGATGAACTTCGAGAACATCATTGGAAACAGCCCAGAGTTAAAGCATGTTCTGGAACTGGTTGAAACGGTTGCTCCGAGCGATTCCACCGTGCTGCTGCTGGGGGAAACAGGTACAGGAAAAGAATTAATTGCCCGCGCCATTCACGACCGCAGCAGACGTAAAGATCGCACCTTTGTAAAGCTGAATTGCGCCGCCATTCCAACGGGTCTGCTCGAAAGTGAGCTGTTTGGCCATGAAAAAGGAGCTTTCACGGGTGCGATTACTCAAAAGATCGGACGAATGGAACTGGCGGATCAAGGCACATTGTTCCTGGACGAAGTGGGAGACATTCCTATTGAGATTCAGCCGAAGCTGTTGCGTGCATTACAAGAGCGCGAGTTTGAGCGGCTCGGCAGCACTCACACGAGAAGAGTGAACGTTCGGCTCGTAGCGGCAACCAATCGCGACCTAGAAAAGATGATTGCCGATCGCGAATTCCGAAGTGATTTGTACTACCGCTTGCATGTATTTCCGATCCGGATACCCCCGCTACGGGAACGCAAGGAAGACATTCCAAAACTGGTGAGTTACTTCGTTCAGAAGTTTGCCAAGCAGATGCAGAAGAAGATTGACTTGGTTTCGCCCGTTGTCATGAAGGGACTTACGGCCTGGGAATGGCCGGGCAATATCCGTGAACTGGAGAACTTCATTGAGCGGGCGGTGATCCTAACGCGCGGCAGGTCCCTGGATGCGCCTCTCGGAGAACTCCGGAAGACGAATACGGTTGAGTTTCCGCGCGCCGACCACCGTAAATTCGAGGCAGTAGTTGCAGAAAAAACAAATTCGCAAAGCGACAAAACCAGCGTTCTTGGCGAGTATGAAAGAAGACAGCACGATGAGATTATTCGAGTGCTTACCGCATGCAAGGGGCGCGTCGGTGGCGCGGATGGTGCTGCGGCCCGGCTCGGAGTGAACCGCACGACTTTTCTGGCTCGAATGAAGAAATTGGGGATCTATGCGAAGCAATATGCTTGATCCGCAGCCCTTCTGTTGCGTTTTAACCTACCCCTCACTGGTCGATTGACAGTTTTGACCCTTTCGACTTCTGCGACTTCGATTTTTCGAAATCTCGGCGTTCGGCTCCTGAAAATTCAGCGACTTACGACTCGGCAGCTTTGGCCTGAGCCTTGCCTTAATCGCGAATGGGAGAGGCAATGCTGAAGATCTCGGTCATTGATAACGACAGGCGGCGGCGGCTGATTGTGGAAGGAAAGCTCATTGCTCCCTGGGCAGTCGAGCTACAAAGCGCTTGCCAAAGAGCAAGAGCAGACCTACGAGGCCGCGAACTCGTCATCGAGATGAAACATATCACGACGATCAGTCCGGAGGGCGAGAACATAATTCTCGAATTGATAAATAGAGGAATTAAATTCCGGTGCGATGGCATGTTTACGAAGAGTGTAGTAAAGGAACTAACCCGCCGCGCCGGCAGGAGTGTTGGGAGGTGAAGAGAGGACCCAAGGCATCCACATTCAAGTTCGCGAAAAGGACAACAGAACGCAAATGCCAGGTTCCTAGGTCAGAGCTGACGATAGTCCTCAACTTCCGTGTGGTGAGGAAAGAACGCAAGCGCTGGAGCAGACCCGCTATACGGGCTGAGAGTTTCGTATGCTGGCAAATTACGATCCCGATTGGACAGCGCCGAGATTTGATAAAGGCGTCGTGATCCGCGTCTGTTTATACATTGCGGCGCCAGCTGGTTTCGCGCTGTTATAGCTCCACTCCGATTGAACCGCGGACTGGACCGTTAAGTCATGAAATCGGGTTCTCCAAACCAAAGGCAACGAGTCCGCGAGGGTCAACACGACGCGCCGACTCAAGAGAAACGTTGGTACTGTGCTTAACGAAAACGGCATCAACCGGCGGTCAGCGAAGAGCGGCATGCTTCCGAGATATTCTTTCCGGCACAAAGTTCGCGTTTGGACGGGATGCCTATCGATTGCCGCTGGCATCGCCGCCGTCGGCCTGGTTCTTATTTATCAGCCGGTGAAGATTGTGGGCAATAGTATGACTCCTCTGCTCTTCGATCATGAAGCGATTGTTATAAATAGGCTTGTCTATCATTTTGAGCCGATTCATCGCGATGAAGTCGTGGTCTTCCATTATCCGCTTGACACCACGCAGTCTTTCATCAAGCGCGTTGTAGGCTTGCCAGGAGAGACCGTTCAGATCCGGCAAGGGTTCCTCTACGTCAATGGGAATTGCGTTCCTGAGCCTTACATCCCATCACAATATGAGGATCCGAGCGACTTTGGCCCTATTCAGGTGCCCAGTGGCAGCTATTTTGTATTGGGCGATCGCCGCAATAGCTCAAATGATTCGAGAGCTTTCGGCACTGTCGCCAGGCGGTTGATTGAAGGCCGAGCAGCCTTCGCGTACTGGCCCATAGATCATTTTGGCTTGCTCTCGACGATGAGGACCACAGAAGCGAAGACCAACTGAAACACGGTGTCACCAATCAGCCAGCCTTGAGGGATGCACGAGATTAGCGTCGCTCAGGGCGGACCGGAGCGGACCTTAGGGAAGATGGTTACCATAAGCAGGTATCTTTAAGAATTCTGCGATTTACACATTGACTCTCCCGCTAGTCCTCATGCAGCGGCGTTTGACTGGACACATTGCGTTCGGTGCAGTCTCTCGTGTTCGATCAATTCTTCAATTGAGCTTTTCAGGACCGAAAAACCACAGAAAGTACATTTCGATTCGAGGAAGAAGACCTGGTTCTGGACGACGGGATTCCGAATAAAGTCGCGACTTTTAAATTCCATAGGACATTCCTTTTGATCGAACCACTGGGTGCCGCGGCGAAGGCGAACTGGGACCGTTTGCCTCCGCCACGTCGTTCGCTCCTAGCGAGCTCACGCAATACATTGGCCAAACACGGCGTAGCGGAATTCGTTCCCTTGGATACTCTCTAGAGCGATTAGGACTCCATCGCCTAATTCTTGCTGTTCAGTTCGGCGGTGGAGAATC
>Ga0209006_10001969_pt1 | contig 18656 bp, 13 predicted proteins | sample JacPin_JW_Ref_O2_FD_188567 | JGI IMG/M metagenome (GOLD analysis project Ga0209006, IMG submission 188567) | Forest soil microbial communities from Algoma, Ontario, Canada - Jack Pine, Ontario site 1_JW_Ref_O2 (SPAdes) (version 2) | ecosystem: Environmental > Terrestrial > Soil > Boreal...
CGTACCAGCTTGGGGCTCACAACGAGGAAGCCATTGAATCCGGGGCGTTCTGGTTTTATCGGAAGCTTGGATTTCGCCCGGCGAACAGGGAAGTGGCCAAGATCTTGCAGCGCGAGGAGTCCAAGTTGCGCGCCGATCCTGGGCATCGGACCCCGGCGGCCGCGTTGCGGCGGATGGCGGCGGGGTGGATGATCTATGAAACTGACGGGGCGGGGAAGGGTGATTGGGATCGGTTCGAAACCCGGCGCGCGGCGATGGCGCTCCATTCGTCCCCGTTCCCGGCTGCGATTCAACGGGCCAAGAATGCACCCGAGGAATCGGTTTATGTGCGAGCGCTTCAGAGGGACCCGGCGCTGCGCAGGCGCATCCTGAAGTTGGGTTCCGCGCCAGCGGGGGCGTTGAAAAAGGCGATTTGGCCGCCGATGAACGCGGATAAACGCAGATAAAACAAATTCAAGCCTGCGCCCGAGGCTGGCCTGCTAGGATGAAAACCGTGGAGCGACACGATTCGCCGCCCAGCGCGGCCGAACAGCCGGCGCCGGCGGCCCCGGCCTGGTTTGCCCTGAGGGACGACGAGCTGCTCCAAAAGCGCATCTGCGATCTGAGCGTACACATTCCCGGCAGCGAGCTGGAAGGCCGCATCGCGCAGCTTTACGACGAGCTGGGCGCGCACGGGCTGTCGTTTCGTCCAGCTTGCTATCTGGGCGACGAATGGTTCTCGCCGGCCGGCGCCCCGGCTATCGCGATCCCGTTTTATCTGGCGCATCCTCGCCTGAAGACTCTCGAGATGCATCAGATGCTGCAAGTGGAAGGCGGCACTCCCGAGTGGTGCCAGCAACTGTTGCGGCACGAGAGCGGACACGCCATCGATCACGCCTACCGCCTGTCCTCGCGCGACGATTGGCGCGCCGTGTTCGGAAGTCCCGAAACTGAGTACTCGCCGGAAACTTATCAGCCGCGGCCGTACAGCAAAAGTTTTGTGCGCAATTTGCCGAACTGGTACGCACAGGCTCATCCCGACGAAGATTTCGCCGAGACATTCGCGGTCTGGCTTTCGATGACACCCGAGCAATGGCGGGAACAGTATCGAGGCTGGAAGGCGCTGGACAAATTGGAGTTTGTACATTGCCTGATGGAGGAGGCCAAGAACACGCCGCCCAAAGTGAAGCGCGGGCGTCGCATTTATGAAGCCAGCCGCCTGCGAAAAACGCTGGCGCGTTACTACACCGAGCGGCGCAAACTGTACGCCGAAGATTTCCCCGACTTTTATGACGCCGATCTGCGCGTTATATTCGGAAATGGCGAGCCGAACGGGGAGCCGGCTGCGAAAGTTATGCGACAGAATCGCCCGGCACTGGTGGGATCCATCGTGCGTTGGACCGGACAGCATAAGTACACGGTGGACATGCTGGTGCGCAAATTGATTGAGCGCTGCCAGAAGCTGAAGCTGACAATTCCGCCGCCGCTGGATCGCTCGCGCGTGTCGTTCGAACTGGCCGCGTATCTGGCCGCCATGGTTACGAATCATCTGCACACCGGCCGCTTCAAGAGGTCCGTGTAATCGTGAAGGTTCTTGTACTATTCGACGTGGCTTACCACGCCAAGGCGGCTGAAACCTTCTCTCCGCAAGAGTTGAAGGAAGAAGAAGACAAGCCGACCGAAGCCGATGTGCTGGCCTGTCTGCAGCGCCTGGGCCACGAAGTGGATACGCTGGCGGTGTTCGACGATGTGGCGTGCATCGTGGAACGGTTGAAGACTTTCGCGCCGGAGGTAGTGTTCAACCTCACCGAATCGTTTCATTCCAGCCGCGCTCACGAGCCGAACATACCGGCGCTGTTGGAGCTGATGCGGGTGAAGTACACCGGCGCGCGTCCGGATGGGTTGATGCTTTGTAAGGACAAGGCGCTGGCTAAAAAGGTGCTGGCGTATCATCGAGTGCGCGTTCCGCATTTCGTCATCTCTACCGAGCAGCGGCCCTTGAAGCGCTTGCGGCGCTTTGTTTATCCGGCGTTCGTGAAGCCGGTGGGCGAGGAGTCGTCGGATGGAATCGCCAAAGCATCGTTCGCCAAGAGCGAGGAGGAGGCGCTGGAGCGCGCGCGTTTCATCCACGAAAAATTTCACTGCGACGCGCTGATCGAGGAATATATCGACGGCCGCGAGCTGTACTTGAGTGTGATGGGCAATCGCAAGCTGACCGTTCTGCCGCCGCGTGAAATCTTTTTTCACGAGGTGCCGGAGGATACCCCGAAGTTCGCGACGTTCAAAGCCAAGTGGGACGACACCTACCGCAAGAAATGGGGCATCCAGAACGGACCTGCGAACGAGCTTCCCGCGGGTGTCGACGAAAAGCTGGCGCGGCTGGCGCGCAAGGTGTATCGCGTGCTGAAGATCCGGGGCTTCGGCAGAGTGGACGTGCGTCTCACGGCAGCCGGCGAAGTTGTGGTGATTGAGGCCAATCCCAATCCGTCGCTGGCGTGTGAGGACGATTTCGCGCAATCGGCGGCTACCGCGGGATTGCCGTATGATGCGTTGATCCAAAAGATTTTGGATAGCGCCTGCGCATAAATAAGGCGATTAACCGCCCTACTTAGTACCAAGTTCTCACTATTTTTCACACGCCGACTGCCGATGTCTATTGGCTAGAGGAGCAGCCTCTGACGTGACGCGGCCATGTGGTGGGCGCGTCCACGATGTCAGCGGCCGCTCGATAGCGTCTTGTGTCCATGATTTGAGGGGAACGGTTCCCTTGGCCGTCCCCTCACTTTTTCCTGTAGCTCTACCAGGAGCGGCGGCGAGTAAGCGGGCTAAAATAGCTTCTGTTGCGGCCCTTCGTCCCCTACTTTCGGAATCCTCACCTGCTTACCATTGCGGGCAACTACTGGCGCCGCGACCTGGACGAGCAGCGCTTTCCGGTGGAGGCGAAATTCTACGACACCGAACCTGGCGTCCGGGTGCTGGTGCATTCACAGGCGCCCGCCGGCGAGCCAATCGCCCACCTGATTATGGTTCATGGACTGGAAGGCTCCAGCTCCGCGGGCTACGCGCGTAGCCTGGCTCAGGCGGCGCTCGAAGCCGGATGCGCCACGCATCGTTTCAATATGCGAAGCTGCGGCGGCACCGAACATTCGAGCGGCCGCACGCTTTATCATTCCGGCCAGACTGAGGACCTGCTGGCGGTCATCCGTCAAATGCCGGCGGGCGCGCCGATCTTCCTGGCCGGCTTCTCGCTCGGAGGCAACGTAGTGCTGAAGCTGGCCGGGGAACTGGGGGCGGCGGCCGCGGATGTGATCGCCGGCGTGATGGCGGTCTCGACGCCCATCGACCTGGCGGCCTGCGTCCGGCAGCTCGACAAACCATCCAACATCTTCTATGCACGCAGATTCTTGGCGCGCCTCAAAGACCGCATCCGCGCCAAGGAGCGGCTCACGCCCGGGCTATTCGACTTGAGCGGCCTGGAACGGGTGCGCAACATTTACCACTTTGACGACCGCTTCACGGCCCAGGCGTTTGGCTTCGGCAGCGCCGACAACTACTACGCCACGCAATCGTCGAATCAGTTCCTGGAGCGCATCCGCGTTCCCACGCTCCTGGTGCATGCCAAGGACGATCCGCTCATCCCTTTCACGGTTTACGATCACCCGGCGTTCGCTACGAATCCCTACCTGCGCCTGTTGGCGGTGGAGCACGGCGGACACCTCGGCTTCATTTCGAAAACCAGGCCGCGCTTCTGGCTGGATCAGGTTCTCGTAAACTGGTTACTAGAAGTAAGGAACAACGTACCGGCAGGGTTCGTCTCTTAAAATAGTGGCAAAAGGCTCAGAACAAACCGCGTCTTTTCGCGAAGCGGCAGCGGTCGCCGCGGATTCATTGCGCTCCAGCAAGCTGCGCAGTTTTCTGACGCTATTGGGCATTATCCTGGCCACCACCACGCTGATCGGAGTGATGGCCATGATCCACGGCATGGATGTGTACATCGCCAACACGGTCTCCAACATGGGGTCGGATGGTTTTCGCATCGTCAAGATCGCCTTCCTGGGCAACTTCGATCCGAAGAAATATCTGCAAATGCAGAAGAGGAATCCGGAGCTGAGCCCCGACGAGTTCCAATATTTGAAAGATCATGCCACGCTGGTGAGCGATTTCGGAATGGGCGCCGGTCGCACCGTCAGCGTTTCCCTTGGCTCTCAAACGCTGACCAATGTCGCTTTGAACGGCGGCACGGCCAACTGGGGTTCGTTGGGCAACACCCAGATCGCCAATGGCCGCTACTTTTCCGATATCGAAGACCGGCACCGTAGTCCCGTGGCCGTAATTGGCTCCGACATAAAGACCAATCTGTTTGGGGATGGCGATCCAATCGGCAAGGAGTTCAAGATTGAAGGGCGGCCGTTCACGGTGATTGGCGTGGCGGAGGCTAAGGGCAGCGTCTTTGGCCAGTCGCAGGATGCATTCGTGGACATTCCCGTCGGGGTCTACTTCCAGATTTATGGATCGCGCACCGGCATTCGCTATGCGGCGCGCGCCGCCGATCAGAAAGTGCTGGAACAAGCCAAGGACGAAATGCGCATGCTGATTCGCGCTCGCCGGCACGCGGCGCCTGGTGGGGATGACACCTTTTCGATTCTATCGTCCGATGCGTTGGTGGGCGCCTGGGATCAGCTCACCAATGCCATCGCGGCAACCGCCGTGGCGGTGGTGTCCATCTTCATGGTGGTGGGCGGCGTGGTGATCATGAACATCATGCTGGCGGTGGTAAGCGAGCGGACGCACGAAATCGGCATCCGCAAGTCGGTGGGCGCGCGCCGGCAGGATATACTCAATCAGTTTCTGGTGGAGTCGTCGATGCTGGCGGGCATGGGCGGGCTTATGGGAGTGATACTGGCCTGGATCCTCGCGACGGCGGTGCGAAACTTTACTTCGGTTCCGATGTCGGTACCCGTTTCGGCCGTGCTGATTGGTGTGGGGCTTTCCACGGCGGTAGGGCTATTCTTCGGAATTTATCCGGCGCAGCAGGCTTCCAAATTGGATCCGATCGAAGCATTGAGGGTGGAGCGATGAGAAGAGGAAACGATGACTCGGGTTGAACTCAGTTCCGCTATCGGCCTGGCGCTCGCCACAGTGCGCGAGCACAAGATGCGCTCGTTTCTTACCGTGCTTGGCGTGATCATCGGCACGGGCACCATCATCGCTGTCGGTTCCATCATCGCAGGCCTGGACGGCGCCGTGACCGGCGTCATCCGCAGCTTTGGAACGAACACCGCCATCATTTTCAAATTCCCGGTGGGTCTGCACAATGCGACCGCCGATGAGGTGCGGCGCAAGCCGATCACCTATGAGGACGGCGTGATGATCGCGAGCCGCTGCCCATCGGTGGAATATGTCAGTCCCTATCTCATCCCGAACACTTTCGGAACCGGGCCGCAAATTAACATCGCGCGTTATAAAGGCAACGAGCTGTACAACGCCGACGTTTCCGGGACCGAAGAATCCTATGCACTGAGCGGGCAGGCCGAGATGGAGACCGGGCGTTTTTTCACTCAGGTGGAGAACGAGCATCGCATGCCGGTAGTAGTGGTGGGAGCCGATGTGCCGCGCGCGCTTTTGAACGGTGAGGATCCGATCGGTAAGTGGATCGATGTGAATGGCCACAAGTTCGAGATCGTCGGCGTGATGAAGCGCTCCGCCGAGTCGTTTCCCGGACAGGACGACATCCGCGTGATGCTGCCGTATTTCAGCATGCACAAGCTGTTTCCGGCGTCCAAGGAAAATCTGCTGATGGTGACCGCCAAGCCCGGCCGCCTGGCCGCCGCGGTGGACGAAGCTACCGCCGTGTTGCGCATCCAGCGGCACGTTCCCCCCAATAAACCGGACGATTTTTCCATCTCCACGTCGGATCAGTTGGTGGAACAGTTCCATAGCGTGACCGCGATTGTCGCGCTGGTGATGGTGGTGATGAGTTCGGTGGGGCTGCTGGTGGGCGGCATTGGCGTGATGAACATTATGCTGGTGTCGGTGACCGAGCGCACGCGGGAAATTGGCATTCGCAAGGCGATCGGGGCGCGTCACGCCGACATCGTGCTCCAGTTTCTCACCGAAGCGGTGGTGCTCACCGGTTTGGGCGGCTTGATCGGGATGACGTTTGGATGGGCGGTTTCCCTAGCCTGCCGGCTGATTTATCCCGCGCTGCCGACGGCCGTTCCGTTGTGGGCGGCGGCGCTGGGCGTGGTGGTGTCGGTAGCAATCGGGTTGTTCTTTGGGATTTGGCCGGCGAATAAAGCCGCGCGGCTGGATCCGGTGGTGGCGCTGCGCTACGAGTAGCGCAGTGTCCCTTAGTTTTGTGGCTTCTGAAAACCTGTTGAATCCATTGTGGCGCACGCACTCTTGCGTGCCGCGTTCACACTCGTGTGAACGCGAGATCTTTTAAGGCATTAATGTAACAGGTGCCGAAAAACCCGAAAACGCCACCTCCTCTGGTCGCGGCCCGGAATCGGAATACCACGTTCACAGCGGCTTACGGAAGCCATGACCAAGGGAATCGGAACAGCTTTTGGCCTTTTCCAGCACCGTGCGAAGCGTGTCGAGATGAGTCTCGACACGGCACGCAAGAGTGCGTGCGCCACACGAATTTTTACGCGCGCAACAAGCTGGTGCCGTCACGCTGGATCGCGTCCGACATCTCCAGCAGATTATTGGATGGCTCACTAATATCGAGAATCAGCGATGCGAGCGCTGGACAAAGTTCCAGCAGCACCACCAATTCGTCGGCCGCAAAAGCGTCTCTTTCCCGGCGGTACAGCGCAACCACGCCCACCACCCGCCCGGTGTTGACCAGCGGCAATGCCAGCGCGGACGCCAGGCCGGCGGCCCCTTCCCTTTTCGCGTAGCCGGGCTCCACGGCCGGATTGCCATTCAGGATCGGTTTGCCTACTTCGGCCACCCATCCCACCAAGCCTTCCCCTTGGCGGACCTTGAGCGATTCCAGCCCCGCCCGCTGTTCGCCACCCGCGAACTTGGCTTCAACGAAGTCGTCATCGCAGGCCCAGATCGCGATTGCGTCGTAGGAAATTATTCGGCGGATACGAAGCGCAGCCACCGTCATCGCTTCTTCCCACTGCAAAGAGCATAGACCCGCCGCCGGCATATCGGGCATGGATTCCTCCGCCTTCCGGCGATTGGCGCGCGCTTGCGCCACCGGATGCGCTGGTGAGGACGCGGCGGCCGGCGCTTCTGCTTCAAAGCCGGCCGCAGGCGCGGCGCCGCGGGTTATTTTCATATCCACCGAGAGCGGCGGCTGGCTGGGAGCTTTGGTGATCTTGGCGCGCGCTTCCAATTCGCGGTAGCGGTTCTGCAAAGCTTGAACCACTTTGGGATCAAAAGCTGTGCCGGCTTCCGATGCCACCTTGGCCATAGCCTCGTCCAGCGGCAGCGCCCGGCGATACTGGCGATCCGACGCTAATGCATCCAGGCAATCCACGGCCGACAGAATTCGGGCGCCGATGGGAATTTCCTCGCCTCGCAGACCGTACGGATAGCCGCTGCCATCCCATTTTTCGTGGTGCGAGCGGACAATCGGAACCACCGGATACGGAAATTCGACGCGTTCCAGAATTTCCGCGCCCACCACCGGATGGATCTTCATCTTCTCGAACTCAGACCGCGTCAGTTTGCCGGGCTTGGAGATGATGGATTCCGGAACTGCCAGTTTTCCGATGTCGTGCAGTACCGCCGCGGCTGTTAGAGCTTCCAGCTCCAGTTCCGAAAGCCCCAGATCTTTTCCGATTTCCACGGCGTAGAGCTGCACGCGCTGCAGATGATCGTGCGTGGTGTGATCCTTGGCGTCGATGGCCAGCGCCAGCGCCTCGATGGTTCGCAGGTGCAGGCCGTTGAGGGCTTGCATGTGCGATCGTTCCTGCTCCATCTGAACCAGATGAGTACGGTTGGAACGATGCACCAGATAGACCAGGGGCAAACAGATGATGGGAAATTCCCATTGAATACTGCGCGGCAGCGTGCCGATCACCCACGCCATGGACGCGCCCACGGCGTAATAGGCCAGTGTCCAGCGATAATTGCTCCACACCGCGAAGATGGGCTTGCCTTCGGTGAGCCCGATGACGGCGGCGATGGGAAACGTATTGGCGCAGAAGTATGCCAGCGCCAGCAGTCCCAGGCTCACCGGCTCCGGAACATAACCGCGCGAATACTCGAACACTCGGGCCGCGATCACGATCGCGATGAAAAGTACGCTGATGTTAAACGTGGTCTGCAGCAGTTTGGGCCGCGCCGCAGTGCGCCAGGTGCACTGTACTATCATGGACAGCGCTCCCACCAGGAGCGCCTCCGACAGGCTCAAGTTTACGATCCCGATGAGCACGAACAGAGCGCTCACCGAAACTACGCCCCGCAGGCCCGGCAACCGTAGCTTGAGCACCGAACCGAGCGCCGCGGCCACCATGAAAGATATCAGGCGGGCCGGATCGCTACAGTGCCAGTTTGCGATGGCCCCTAGCAGCGCCGCGCTGCCCAGACCGATCTGTCCCAGGACATAGATCTGGCCAGGCAGACGCGGCGTCGATTGGGGCTGGTCCTTCGACATCGCTTGAATCGCTTACTGCTCTCCTTGAGTGCTGGTGCCCCAGGAAGCGTTGGTGCCCCAAGAGGCGTTGGTGCCCCACGATGCATTGGTGCCCCAGGAGGCATTCGTTCCCCAGGAAGCATTGGTGGCCCAGGCTGAGTTGCTGTCCCAAACGTCCGTCGTGCCGGCCGGGCCGGGGATCAGTACCGCCTGCCCCCACACTGCGGATACGGACCAGGCCGATGACGTCCACCAGGTCTCGGAGAAATTTGGCACCAGCACAGCCGTGCTGATCAATGGGTTGTAAATCACTTGCGGCGACTCGGCCGAGCCGGCCACTAGATTCGAGTTGGCTAACGCGGCGGGAATGTCCACATATCCGGCGCCCACCGTGAACAGGTCGTAGTAGTCCGTGTAGGTCTTTCCCGTAGTTGGGTCCGTGGCCGTGCTCATCACCGGAAAGTTCTTCGAAGCGGTCTTCATCAGGCGCGCTTTCACGGCGTCCGGAGTCAAACTCGGTTCTCTCTCGATCATCAGGGCGGCAGCGCCTGAGACCACGGGCGTCGCCATGCTGGTTCCGCTCAATGTGAAATAGAGCGGCGTGCCCGAAACGTGCGCGTTCGTGTAGGCCGACGCCGGAACAACGTTCCCGGGATAGTCCTTCACCAGTGTTGACCCGGGCGCGAGCAGCGAGTCCACCAGATTGCCGGGAGCCACTACGTCGGGCTTCGCGATCATGTCGGCATAAGTAGGACCGCGCGAGCTGTAGCTGGCGATGCGATCGTCGCTTGTCGACATCGTCGCTTCGGTCTTCATGGCGCCTACCGTGATGGCGTGCGGAGCCGAGCCCGGCGACAAAACAGTCGCGTATCCGTTGCGCCCCATGTTTCCGGCCGCCACTACCACCACGATTCCGCTCTTCCAAGCCGCTTCCACTGCCTGGCACAGCGGATCCTGAGTGCAGCCCTCAAACGCCTGCCGGCCCAGCGACAGATTGATCACCCGCACGTTGTATTGGCTCTTGAGCTGAACCGCCTTTTGGATGGCCGCGATTACCAGGCTGTCGCTGCTGGCGCCGTTCTGATCGAGAACCCGCAGATCGAGAATATTTGCATTCGGCGCGATGCCTTTGAAGGTGCGGAACGACCCCTGTTCATCCGAAGAGCTGCCGTTACCCCCGACGATGCCGGCCACATGCGTTCCGTGGCCGAAATCGTCGTTGAGCACTCCCCCGATGAAGCTCTGCCGGTAAACCACGCGGCTGCGCGACGAATTGGCCGCGTTCAAATCCGGGTGATTGTAGATTCCGCTGTCGATCACCGCCACGCCAACGCCGCTCCCATCCAAACCGGAGTTCCAGGCCATCGGCGCGCCCACTGCGGCAGCCGTGTAGTCCAGCGAAGCGCCTAACGGCCGGTCGAGCGAAATATAGCTCACGTTCGCCTGATTCGACACACTCAGTATATCGGCGGGATGCATGGTCGCCGATACGGCCGGAATAAGGGAAAAGACGACGTTCAGCACGCCGCCGAGCAGGTTCACTACTCCGCCCACAAGACCTCCCACCAGGCCTCCGAGAAGGCCTCCGGAGGACTGCTGCTGGGGCTGCGAGTTGTACTGCACAATTACGTTGATGTTGCTCGCCTGATTCGTGGCGAGTAACGCCTGCAAGTCCGGCGAGATCTTGGAGTTATCGGCGAAGGCCTGGCCGGCAGTCAGAAGGAAAATGGCAAGAAGCGCCGTTCGCGACGCATGTCTGGAATACTTCAGCGAGGTAGCTGGCATGATGCCGATTGGAAGGCACGCCGCCCGCCAAAACATAAGTGACTAAGAATGAACCGGTTGCATTCTTGTGCCGTTTTGTTTGAGCCAACTTGTCCCACGCCCGCAAGAGCGGCTTGTGACGAAATGGCCGTCTCTTTCTCCACCGGGAGGTACACTTTCGGGCCAGTTTTGCGAGAAACTAGAGTGAGTCACCATGGCCAACACAAGCGGACGTCACTTCCTTCAGGTTCCCGGACCCAGCAACGTTCCGGACCGCATTCTGCGCGCGATCGCGCGTCCCACTATCGATCATCGTGGGCCCGAGTTCTCCCGGCTGGCGCTGGAACTTCTGGAGGACCTCAAGCCCGTTTTCAAGACGGCGGGAAAGGTGATGATCTTCCCCTCGTCCGGTACCGGTGCGTGGGAAGCTGCTATCGTCAACACTCTCTCGCCCGGCGATAAGGTCCTGATGTTTGAGACCGGCCAGTTCGCCACCTTGTGGAAAGAGATGGCGGTCAGCCTGGGCTTGGAAGTGCATTTTGTCGCGAGCGATTGGCGCCGCGGAGCGGATCAGGATGAGGTGGAAGCCATTCTTCGCGAGGATCGCAGCCACCAGATCAAAGCCGTCATGGTGGTGCATAACGAAACTTCCAGCGCCGTTACCAACTCGGTGCCGTCCATCCGCAAAGCCATGGATCGCGCCAAGCATCCCGCGCTTCTGATGGTGGACACCATTTCTTCGCTCGCTTCGATGGACTACCGGCACGACGAGTGGGGGGTGGACGTGGCCATCGCCGGCTCGCAGAAAGGGCTGATGCTGCCGCCGGGGCTGGGGTTCAATGCGGTGGGCGAGAAGGCGTTGGCTGCGTCGAAATCGGCGCGGTCGCCCAAGTCGTATTGGGATTGGCAGGCCATGCTGGGCGCCAACAAGTCGGGTTTCTTCCCGTATACGCCCGCTACCAACCTGCTTTATGGATTGCGTGAGTCGCTGGCAATGCTCCGTGAAGAAGGATTGGAGAACGTGTTCGAGCGGCATACCCGGCACGGAGAAGCCACTCGCCGGGCGGTGCGTGCGTGGGGCTTAGAGACGGTTTGCGCGGACCCCCAACGCTATAGCAGTTCGGTGACGGCTGTCTTTGTTCCGCCGACTTCCAACGCCGACGAGTTTCGCAAAGTGGTGCTGGAGAACTTCAACATGTCGCTCGGCAGCGGACTCGGGAAACTGGCGGGCAAGGCATTCCGCATCGGCCACCTCGGCGATTTTAACGATTTGATGCTAGCCGGAACGCTCTCGGGCGTCGAAATGGGCCTGGCGCTGGCGAGCGTCCCGCATTCCAGTGGAGGCGTCGCCGCCGCGCTCGAATACCTGACTGGCGCTGCAGAGCATGTTCGCGAGCAAGCTTTGCAGGCCGTGCTGGAAACCGCATCGCACGCCAGCTAATCGGATTTTTCTTATCGGCGTTGATCGGCGTTCATCGGCGGCTGAATATCTTCGATTTGGCCGCTACCTCTCTTCACTATTTCTTAATCCCTTTCTAAGGACTTCTTCAGGGTCCCGGTCCTAACCTCGTTAGTGGGAGGGCGGAATCCATGGAACTTGCACTGGAAAGAATGATCGCGCCGGTGATCGGAGCGCCGGTTCGGCCGTTCACCGAAGAGACCGGCTCCAAACTCGACATTTCTGTAATATTCACATCGGTGGATGCCACGCTAACCGCATTAAAGGAAGCTGGCAGCCTGGCCGCCAGCCTGGGCGGGCGGATCACGCTCGTCGTGCCCCAGATTGTTCCGTATCCTCTGCCGCTTGCCAGCCCGCCCGTGCTGGTGGACTTCAACGAACGCCGCCTGCGCGTGATCGCCAGCCAATGCCGGGTGGAAACTCGCGTTTCTATCTATTTGTGCCGCGATCCTTTAGAGACTTTGCAGTCGGTTTTGAAACCTCACTCCCTGGTGGTGGTAGGAAGCCGCAGGCGATGGTGGCCCACCCGGGAAAAACGCCTGGCTGCGAAACTGCGTCGCTTTGGGCACCAGGTTGTCGTCACAGAAAGGGAGTAACTCGTATGCTCGACCTGTTTTACATCGCAATCGGTTGTCTGTTCTTGTTTGTCTGCTGGGCCTTCACCAAGGCCTGCGACAAGCTCTAGGAGAAAATCATGGACTACATCGTTGCCGGCATCACATCGCTCGGTCTTTTCGTTTATCTGCTTTACGCGCTGCTGCGTCCGGAGAAGTTCTAATGAGCGCACAGCGCGGGACGCGCTCCTGTAGGGGAGTAAACCATCGCGGCCCGCTGCGTTGTGCGCCGTGTTTAATGAGCGGCGGGGAGAGAAATCATGACTAGTAATGGAATTTTGCAAATCGCGCTGTTCTTCGCTTTGATCCTGGTGTGCGTAAAACCGCTGGGCGCCTTCATGGCGAACGTGTTTGAAGGACGGCGCACCTTTTTACATCCGGTCCTGCGCTGGCTGGAAGTGCTCACCTATAAGGTGGCCGGCGTTCAAGAGGATGTGGAACAGCGCTGGACTCAGTACACCGCTTCGGTGCTCGCCTTCAGCATTTTCGGCTTCTTGCTGGTGTACCTGTTGCAGCGCGCTCAGGCTTACCTGCCCTTCAATCCGCAAAATTTTGGCACGCCCAATGTCACGCCCGACTTGGCCTTTAACACCGCCGCCAGCTTCCTGACGAACACCAATTGGCAGTCCTATAGCGGAGAAGCCACGCTCAGCTACTTCGTCCAGATGGCTGGTCTGGCAGTACAGAATTTCGTTTCGGCCGCGGCGGGTCTCGCGGTCGCGATTGCCGTCATCCGCGGCTTCGCGCGGCACGAAGTACGGACGCTGGGGAATTTCTGGGTCGACATGACGCGCTCGGTCCTATATGTATTGCTTCCGATATCGTTCATCGCCGCCTTATTTTTGTGCTCGCAGGGCGTAATTCAGAATCTGAAGCCTAACACCACTGTCACCACTGTTGAAGGTGCCAAACAGATCATCACGCAAGGCCCGGTGGCCTCCCAGGAAGCCATCAAGGAATTGGGCACCAACGGCGGAGGCTTCTTCAATGCCAACTCCGGCCATCCTTTCGAGAATCCGACGCCCCTCACCAACTTATTCGAAATGTGGCTCTTGCTGGTCATTCCCGCGGCTTTAACCTACACCTTCGGAAAAATGGTGAAGGACACGCGCCAGGGCTGGGCCATATTCGCGGCCTTTACTGTGATGTTCCTGGCTGGCGTGTTCGTCTGTTATGGATTCGAGCAGGCCGGAAATCCTATTCTCGCGAAGATGGGAACTCAGACTGCGGCAACCTCTACTCAAGCCGGCGGCAACATGGAGGGCAAAGAGGTTCGTTTCGGAATAGCCAATTCCACTCTGTTTACCACCATCACCACCGACACCAGTACAGGCGCTGTCAATAACACGCACGACAGCCTGCTGCCCATCGCGGGCCTGGTGCCCCTGTTGAACATGATGACCGACATCGTCATTTTCGGCGGCGTGGGCGCTGGCATGTACGGCATTCTGATTTACTGCATCATCGCCGTTTTCATCGCTGGATTGATGGTCGGCCGCACGCCCGAGTATCTGGGCAAAAAACTCGAGCAGAAGGAGGTGAAAATGGCGATGCTGGCCATCATCGTCACTTCGGCCTGCATCCTGGTGTTCAGCGGCATCTCCACGCAGGTGGCGTTCGCGGCCAAGGGTTACTGGAATGCTCCGGGCGCGGCCATCGCCAATATGAACAACAGCGGTCCGCATGGTTTGGCGGAAATTCTGTACGCCTATACCAGCGGCACCGGTAACAACGGAAGCGCCTTCGGTGGCCTCAACGCCAACACGCCCTGGTACAACCTGACGCTCGGTCTGTCGATGCTCATCGGTCGCTTCTTATTCCTGATCCCGATTCTCGCGGCGGCCGGCAGCCTGGCGGCGAAAAAGAAGGTGCCCGTCACCAGCGGCACTTTCCCCACGCATGGCCCGCTCTTTGTGGGTCTGCTGGTAGGCACGGTGGTAATCATCGCTGTGCTGACCTATTTCCCGGCCGTATCGCTGGGGCCAATCGTAGAACATTATCTGATGCAAAGCGGCAGGCTGTTTTCCCTGATTACCTTGCCGTTGGGGAGCTAATCATGTCCACAGTTACTACAACTCCGCAAGCTACACACAACACGCCGCCGGTGGATGATCCCACGCCGCTTATTCCCAAGAAGCTGGCCCGCTCGCGTCCTTTGTTCGATCCCGATATCGTTAAGCGCGCCATCCAGGCCTCCTTCGTCAAATTGAATCCGCTCACGCTGGCGAAGAATCCGGTGATGTTCGTGGTGGAAGTGGGCGCATTGCTTACCACCATATTTGTGGTCCGAGACCTATTCACCGGCGTCGGCGGCCTGAAGTTCGGAGTGCAGATCGCGATCTGGCTCTGGTTCACGGTGTTATTTGCCAACTTCGCCGAAGGAATGGCTGAAGCCCGTGGCAAAGCGCAAGCCGATAGCCTGCGTAAGACCAAGACCGACGCGCTGGCCAAGCGTGTCACGGCGTCCGGCAAAATCGAGCAGGTCACTGCCTCGGCTTTACGGGCGGGCGATGTGGTCGCCTGCGACGCGGGCGAGCTGATCCCCGGCGACGGCGACGTGATCGAGGGCATCGCAACCGTGGACGAATCGGTAATCACGGGTGAGAGCGCGCCGGTGATTCGCGAGTCGGGAGGTGACCGTAGCGCCGTCACCGGTGGCACGCGCGTCCTGTCGGATCACATCAAGGTTCGAATCACATCCAACCCCGGCGAAACCTTCCTGGATCGCATGATCGCACTGGTGGAAGGCGCCGAACGCCAGAAGACCCCCAACGAGATCGCGCTCAACATCTTGATCGCTGGTTTGACGCTGATCTTCCTGTTGGCTGTGGTCACCCTGCAACCCTACGCGGTTTTCAGCGTGGCGCAAGCCGGCGCTGGCACCGTGCCGAGCGTGGCCGTGCTGGTTTCCTTGCTGGTCTGTTTGATCCCCACCACCATCGGCGGATTACTCTCCGCCATCGGAATCGCGGGCATGGACCGTGTCATGCAGCACAACGTGCTGGCCATGAGCGGCAAAGCCGTGGAAGCCGCCGGCGACGTGAATTCGCTGCTGCTCGACAAGACCGGCACTATCACTCTGGGCAACCGCCAGGCGGTGGAGTTCCTGGCCATCACCGGCGTGAGCGACGAGGAATTAGCCGACGCGGCGCAATTGTCCAGTCTGGCCGACGAAACTCCCGAAGGCCGTTCGGTGGTGGTGCTGGCCAAGGAAAAATACGGCCTGCGCGGCCGGCATATTCCCGAACGCGGGGCGAACTTCATTCCGTTCTCCGCATATACGCGTATGAGCGGCGTGGATTTTGAAGGACGCGAGCTTCGCAAGGGTGCAACCGAGGCGATCGCCACTTTCGTTAAGGAACATGGCGGAGAAGTTCCCGGCTACTTCCAGGAGATGAGCGACCGGATCGCACGCAACGGCGGCACGCCGCTGGCCGTGTGCGACGGCAGCCATCTGCTCGGCATCATCCATCTGAAAGACATCGTGAAGGGTGGAATGAAGGAGCGCATTGCGCAGCTCCGCCGCATGGGCATTCGCAGTGTCATGATCACGGGCGACAACCCGTTGACTGCCGCCGCCATCGCCGCCGAAGCCGGCGTGGACGATTTTCTGGCGCAGGCCACGCCCAAAGACAAGCTCGAGTACATCAAGAAGGAGCAGGTGGCTGGCCGCCTAGTGGCTATGACCGGTGACGGCACCAACGACGCGCCCGCTTTGGCGCAGGCCGATGTCGGACTCGCCATGAACACTGGCACCATGGCCGCCAAGGAAGCGGGCAACATGGTGGATCTGGACAGCAATCCCACCAAGCTGATTGAAGTAGTGGCCATCGGCAAGCAATTGCTGATCACCCGCGGCGCCCTGACCACGTTCTCTATCGCCAACGATGTCGCGAAATATTTCGCCATCATTCCCGCCATGTTCATGGCCACCTATCCGTCACTCGCCAAGCTCAACATCATGGGGCTGCACACGCCCCAGAGCGCGGTGCTGGCGGCTGTAATTTTTAACGCGCTGATCATCATTGCGCTGGTTCCGCTAGCTCTGCGCGGCGTGAAATACCGCCCGCTGGACGCGGCCAGCCTGCTGCGGCGCAATCTGCTGATTTACGGCGTCGGTGGAATCCTGGTGCCATTTCCAGGCATTTGGGCCATCGATCAATTATTGGTTCTGTTTCATTTGGCGTAGGAGCCGTTTTAGTTAGGAGAAAAGACATGTTGTCACAACTTTGGCCGGCATTGCGAATTAACGTTTTCCTGATGATCCTGCTGGGCGTGGGTTATCCACTCGCGATCACAGGCATCTCGCAATTGATCTTTCCCCATCAGGCCAACGGCAGCCTGATCACCAAGGGAAATCAAGTAATCGGGTCGGAACTGATCGGGCAGAACTTCACCAAGCCCGAGTATTTCCAGCCTCGTCCTTCCGCTGCCGGTAGCGACGGTTATGATCCCACTGCGTCTGGCGGCTATAACTATGGCCCCACCAATCAGAAGCTGATCGACCGCGTGAAGGCTTCGGTAGCAAAGTTCCATAAGGACAACCCGGACTATCAGGGGCCCATTCCGGCTGATTTGTTAACCGGGTCAGGCAGCGGCCTGGATCCCGATATCAGCCCGGCGTCGGCGCAGGTGCAAGAAGCGCGCGTGGCGAAAGCGCGCGGCATTTCGCAGGATCAGCTCAACCAATTGGTGGCGCAATACACCAAGTCGCCCGATCTCGGATTGCTGGGTGAACCGCGCGTCAACGTGCTCCAGCTCAATCTGGCGCTGGACCAGCAGTATCCGAAGAAGTAATCGCGAAGAATCAGTTTACCCTCCGCGCTTGCAGGGAAAGGTCCATCGTGCCTCGGCCCCTGCAAGCGCTCTTTTTTGTGTTGGCGGTATCATCGAGTCGAGAGGAGACGCGCCATGATTCGCTGCGATCTCTGCGGTAAAGCTAAGCTTTGCCTGCCCAAGGAAATTGAAGGTAAGCAGTACGATATCTGCGCCGCGTGTTGGAATCCGTTGGCGCGAAAGCTCCAGGGCAAAGGCCGGAGAATACAAGAGCGGGAGATGGTAGTCTTGCCGCAGCAGATTACGATCCCGGAGCCGCAGGCTCCGAAACCGGCGCCCGGAGAGCCGCCCAAGATTTGGGGCAGCACGCCTGATTTCCAGTAAAAAACCTGCGTCGTTTTCTCCGCGGGGTTCGTCACGCCGGCAACGACGGCCACTTCCAGTTCCGTATTTCCGGCTTGTCTTGCCCCTCGGTATCGGCGTAGTCCAGGCTTTCGATGATCTGCCCTCTCAACCACTCCTTGAGATGGGCGCCCACGGCCTGCATTTTCGGGACGCGATCGATCACGTCAATCGCCAGGTTGAAGCGATCCACCTGATTGCGAATCGCGAGTTCCAACGGAGTATTGATGTTGCCTTTTTCCTTATAGCCGCGCACATGGATGTTCGCGTGGTTCGTCCTGCGATAAGTGAACTTGTGGATCAGCCAGGGATATCCATGAAAGTTGAAAATTACGGGCTTGTTCCTGGTGAAGAGAGAGTCGAAGTCGCGATCGCATAGGCCGTGCGGATGTTCCGAGTCCGGCTGCAGACGATACAAATCGACGACGTTGACGAAGCGTATTTTCAAGTCCGGGGCCCTCTCCCGGAGAATGGCCACGGCGGCCAGCGCCTCCTGGGTCAGGATATCGCCCGCGCTCGCGATCACCACGTCCGGATCCGCGCCGGCGTCGTTGCTGGCCCACTCCCAAATGCCGATGCCTTTAGTGCAATGGATGACTGCGGCATCCATATCGAGATAGACCAGGTGCGGCTGCTTGTCCGCAACAATCACGTTGACGTAATCCTGGCTGCGCAGGCAATGATCGGCGACGCTGAGCAGGCAGTTGGCGTCGGGCGGAAGATAGATGCGCGTGATGGCGGCGCTCTTATTGCTGACCACATCCAGGAAGCCGGGATCCTGGTGGGTGAATCCGTTGTGATCCTGCCGCCAGACCAGCGATGAGATCAGAAGGTTGAGCGATGAAATGGGAGCGCGCCAATCCAATTCCAGCTTGGACTTTTCCAGCCATTTGGCATGCTGGTTGTACATGGAATCGATGATGTGGACGAAAGATTCGTAGGTATTGAACAGCCCATGGCGGCCGGTCAGGAGGTAGCCCTCCAGCCAGCCCTCCAGCGTGTGCTCGCTCAGCATCTCCATCACGCGGCCATCCGGAGCGATGTCTGTCCCGTCGGCGTCCTCCGG
>Ga0209006_10001970_pt1 | contig 18654 bp, 15 predicted proteins | sample JacPin_JW_Ref_O2_FD_188567 | JGI IMG/M metagenome (GOLD analysis project Ga0209006, IMG submission 188567) | Forest soil microbial communities from Algoma, Ontario, Canada - Jack Pine, Ontario site 1_JW_Ref_O2 (SPAdes) (version 2) | ecosystem: Environmental > Terrestrial > Soil > Boreal...
CTCGGCCGTCATGAGCTTCGGGGGCTCGCGACACCCCACGATCTGTTTGCACCGATTTTGCCCTCCGTTCGCATATAGGGCTCAATGGGCGAACGTTTTGCAAGATGCGTGTCCTGGAAAAGGAAACTGTTCGCCATCATCTATTCGAATCAATGAAGAAGGTGGTTGAGATCGGTCAAGGCCCGGTGGAGCAAATGCGCTCCGTGGATGTTCGATCAAGGGGAAGGGATTGACGGATGTGAAGCGAACAATTGCGCCATATATTGGCGTGCTTCCGTCTCACGTTCGCGGCGCTGCAACAATTCCGCCCGCTGTTAGGGGTAAGCAGACATTCCGAAGACATCGCAAAAAACGAGGTGATTGACACAAAGGCGACATAGCGCCGTCAGCCGTGCATCTTGCTCAGTGTGCGAGTTTAGACGGTCCTTTTTATTCATCATTTTGCGAAAAGAGGAATGCGATCTAAACCCTCCTGCGCTTGCCACTATGCGAGGTCGACTGCGGCCAAGAACAGGGAAGAGCATGATAATCGAATCCTCGGATCAAGTGCCCGCTTCACGTTACTAAAGCGGTTTCCCGTATGAGAAACTTCAAGGTAACACCGGAATCGCGCATCGAGACGGGGCGGATGTGGCCAGCTCCCGCTGGCGCGATGCGGGTGAAGGCGTTCGAGATCTATCGCTACGATCCCGATTCCGACGCGAACCCCCGCCTCGATACCTTCCACGTCGACCTCGACGATTGCGGACCGATGGTTCTCGATGCGCTGTTCTGGATCAAGAACAAGGTGGATCCGTCGCTTACATTCCGCCGCTCGTGCCGGGAAGGCATCTGCGGCTCGTGCGCCATGAACATGGACGGCACCAATTGGCTGGCCTGCACTCGATTCATTTCCCAGATGGGCGCGCCGGCAACGATCTATCCGCTCGCCAATATGAGGATCATCAAGGATCTCGTTCCCGACCTAACGCACGTCTTTGCGCAGTACGCTGCGATCGAGCCCTGGCTCCGTTCCAAGACACCGGAGCCTGAGAAGGAACGATTGCAATCCCGGGAAGAACGCAGCCAGCTTGACGGCTACTACGAATGCATCCTCTGCTTCTGCTGCACCTCAGGGTGTCCGAGTCATTGGTGGAACGGGGCCCGCAGTGCTCCTTCAGGCGTGGCGCTGGCTGACGGACAGCCGCGACGAGGCGATCGAAGAACGGCTCGACAATCTTGAAGATCCCTTCCGTCTCTACCGCTGTCACACCATCCTCAACTGCACCCGCACCTGCCCGAAGGGCTTGAATCCGGGCAAGGCAATCGCGGAAATCAAGAAGATGATCGTAGAACGCGAAAGCTAAGCCGTGAACGAGAAATCGATGAACCCCAACTCGGCGCCGCAGTCTCGGCCGCTCTCGCCTAATATCCAGATCTATCGGCCGCAGCTCACCTCGGTCCTATCGATCGCCAATCGTATTACCGGCGTGGTTTTGAGTTTGGGCGCCGTCGGACTGGTGGTGTGGCTGAGCGCGGCCGCCGCCGGGCCCAAACCCTATGCCGCCGTGCAAGGCGTGATCGGATCCTCGCTCGGTCAAATCATGCTCTTCGAATGCAGCTTCGCGTTCTTCCTGCATCTGTGCGGCGGCATCCGTCATCTCGTCTGGGACACCGTGCATGGCTTCACGCTCCGCTCGATCTACATCTCGGGATGGGCGGTCGTGGCGACGAGTATAGCGCTCACCGTGGCGGCTTGGGTCGCCAGTTTATTTGTCGGTGGGCGCTGATGAATCGCCAGTCTTTCCGCTCACCCATGGCTCGCGCCGCCGGACTTGGTTCGGCTAAAAAAGGCTCCCAGCATTGGTGGGCGGAACGTTTAACGCGGTCGCGCTTGTGCCGCTGACCCTATGGTTCGTCGCGTCGATCATCGCCCATGCCGGCAGCGATTACGCCACCTTCATCACTTGGCTGCAAGCGCCGCTTACTACGCTCCTCATGATTTTGCTGCTAATCGCACTCTTTCACCATTCGGCGCTAGGCCTGCGGGTTGTGATCGAGGATTACGTCCACTCAGGATTCAAATTCGCGGCGGTGATTGCCGTCCGGCTCGGCTGCTACGGCCTCGCTGTAGCCGGAATTATTGCCACTTTGCGCGTCGCCTTTGGCGGTTGAACCTTGCGCGTGTGCGTATCAATCAATCAATCGGAGGAGGCGACGAAGTTTGCCAGGCCGCGACGGTCATGACATCATTCCGGCCGCGGACTTTCAGCGGGATACACGACCGTTCCGTCGTGGCGCAAGACGGCACCGGGCGTTAGTCCCGCCTCCTCGACCTGCGACGTTCCGAGGATGTGCATCACCTGCTCGCCGGTGGCGAGGAGGTAGTCGGAGATGATGCGCCGGTGGCAGCGCCACCAGACGGCTTCCGCGCACATGATCGCGCACCGGCGCTGACTACCCTCCTCTCGGAGTCGCGCCAGGCCTGAGGCAAATGGCTCCGTCAGAGCGTAATCGGCGTAGTTCCGGAAGCTCCGCACCCTCCAATATGCGTTAAGCGAGGACTCGGCGAGGCGCTGCTTGCTGCGGAGACCGCCGAGTTCCGCGACATGCCTGTAGCCGATTTGCCAGCGCGCCAGCCCCTCGGGGAGGGTTTCCAAATTGAACTGCGGATTGGTGCGTGATCGCGGCATGGACCTGACGTCGACAACGAGATCGACGTTCGACTCCCGAAGGAGGTCGACAAATTTGGCGACGGTTCTCGTCGAGTGCCCTATGGTGAAAAAGGTGCTCGTCGTCCCTCTCACAGTCAAGGCGCGACATTCTGCCCAATGTCGTGAATGCTATGCGCGCGCACTTTAAACGGGAAGCGCAGACTGTCGAAGGCCGCCTGATTTCGATGGAACGACTTCGAGAATGGCGATTGAGCGGCGGATACGATGCTGTTCGATCTCAAATTCGAAACGCATGATCGGTGCGACGTTTTGGACGAAGCTTTGCGGCGGTCCGCACTTTTAAGCACAAGTCGAGTCATCATGACGGATAACTTCAAAGTCGGCGATCGTGTGAGTTGGAATTCCGAGGCGGGGCGCGTCAACGGCACGATCATCCGCGTGCACACGCGCGCCTTCGATGTCAAAGGCTATACCCATCATGCCAGCCCGGATGTTCCGCAATATGAGATCAAGAGCGCCAAGACTGACCATATTGCCTTCCATAACGGGTCGGCGCTTAGGAAGCTTCGCGGCTGACTCAAGACCCGGAGGCAATCGATGACCGAAGGCGATCGTGCCGCGCTCGCCAACCCGACACTGGGCTCGCCCGATCCGCTCCGTGCGAGCCTCAGCGATGCGGACGATCGCCTGCTTGTGAACCGCTGGATGCCCCCCCAACGAGGCATTGCGCCGCGCATTCGGATTGGCCGGCGCTGGATCAACACCTTGTGGGGCTTTCCAATCGGCGCTGCGGCGCTGCTCTGTATGATCGCCATCGCGCAAAGCCTGCGCGAGCTTCCGAGCGTGACGGCTTTCATCGAGCGCCATCCCGGCATTGCGCAGTCCGCGCCGTCGGTCGACTCGGGCTTCCCCTGGTGGCTAGAACTCCAGCATTTTCTCAATATGTTCTTCATGCTGTTCATCATGCGGGCTGGCTTGCAAATTCTGGCCGACCATCCGAGACTTTATTGGGGTCGGAATTGCACACCGGGGACGGATTGGTTTCGATTCCAAGTCCCGGTACCGAAGGGGCGGATTTGGACCGCTAAGGACGATTCAGTCACTCTGCCAACGTGGCTTGGCATTCCGGGCCTTCGCCATACTCTTGGGCTGTCGCGGTGGTGGCATTTCTCCGTCAACCTGCTCTGGGTAATTAATGGTGCCGCCTTTTATGCGTTGTTGTTTTCAACTGATCAGTGGCGCAGGCTGGTCCCCCAAACCTGGGATGTATTCCCGGCCGCGCTCTCGACGGCGATCCAATACGCGTCGTTGAACTTCCCAGTCGACGAGGGTTGGACCCGCTATAACGGCTTGCAACAACTCAGCTACTTCATCACTGTTTTTATCGCCGCGCCGGTCTCGATCGCCACTGGCGTGATGCAGAGCCCGGCGATCTCCAACAAGCTGGGTTGGTTCGGTAAGCTGTTCAATCGACAGGCGATGAGGTCGGTTCACTTCATCTCGTTCGCCTGGTTTGTGGCCTTCATACTGGCGCACGGCGCCATGGTCTTTGTCACTGGCATCCGACAGAACACCAATCATATGTTCGCCGGCGTCGACAACACCTCCTGGGCGGGATTTCCGCTGTTTGTTTTGGCGATGGCCACCCTCGTCGCGGCATGGTTGGCCGCCTCGCCGATCACGCTTCGGTTCGCCCGACAGGTGCAACGCTCCGGAAGTTTCATGGTCGGCTGGATCATGGGGCTGGCCGAGACGTGGGACCCGCGCTCCCAGCTCACCGAGAACGACATATCACCCTTCTTCTGGCCGAACGGCACGATGCCGAACTCCAAGGCGTTCGACGACCTGGTGGCGGACGAATTCGCCAGCTACCGGCTGCGGCTCGACGGTCTGGTCGAGGCTCCCCGGTGCTTCTCCCTGACCGAGCTCAAGGCGATGCCGAAACAGGAGCAGATCACGACGCATTTCTGCATTCAGGGCTGGTCCGGCGTCGCAAAATGGGGCGGCATTCCCATGCGCGATATCCTGGATCTGGTGAAGCCGATGCCCGAGGCCCGCTATGCAGTGTTCTACTCCTTGGCAGATGGAGCCGATGGCGGTCGCTACTACGACGTGCACAAGATAGAGAACATGCGCCATGAGCTGACGATCCTCGCGTACGAGATGAATGGGGCTCCAGTCACCGTCCTTCACGGAGCGCCGTTGCGACTGCGATGTGAGAACGAGCTGGGCTTCAAGATGGTCAAGTGGATCGCGGCCATTGAGTTCGTGCACGACTTCGCCGACCTCGGCGCTGGCCAGGGCGGCTATAATGAGGACCACGAGTTCTATGGTTACCGCATGCCGATTTGATCGGCTCCCAATACGAGCGAGTCGTCCAGCTCGGCGGTTTCATTCGGCATCACTTCCAGGTGAAAAATGGCGGCGTCGGCGCGGGCGTCTCGCCCAAAACCGCGCTATCCGTCGGCCTCAAGGTCGATGCAGACGCGCTGCCGGACGCTTTGAAGCAACAGATCAAGGCGGGCAAGGTCAACCTCGACGATCCAGCCACGACCATCGCCCTGCTCGAGCTCAACGCCATCGTCGGTGTCACCGCCTTCGCCAACCCCGACGGCAGCGTCAAGTCGATGGGCATCCAGTGCGCGTTTTGTCACTCGACCGTCGACAACTCATTCGCGCCTGGAATTGGTAAGCGGCTCGATGGTTGGGCCAACCGCGATCTGAACGTCGGCGCGATCGTATCTTTGGCACCGAACCTCAAGCCATTCACTGACCTCCTTGGCGTCGATGTCGAAACCGTGAAGAAGGTGCTCGCCAGCTGGGGGCCACGCCGTTACGACGCGGAGCTGGACAAGGATGGCAAGGCCTTTCGCCCCGACGGGAAGCAGGCGGGAACGCTCATCCCGCCCGCGTTCGGACTGGCCGGCGTGAACCTCTCCACTTGGACCGGCTTCGAACACGGCGTCCACTTCCACCTCGAAGAAACAGTAACTGCCATCGATGGCAAACGGGTGAAACTCAAAGGAGGCGACACGCTCGATGCTGATCTCGTAGTCGTAGGTATCGGCGTTCGGCCCCGCCTCGAGCTTGCCGAGCGGGCAGGTCTCAAAACCGAACGCGGGTTGTCGTGGATCAGTACCTCCTGGCGAGCGAACCGGACATCTACGCAGCCGGCGACATCGCACGTTGGCCCGATCCGCATTGTCGTGAGGACATCCGCGTCGAACACTGGGTTGTTGCTGAACGTCAAGGGCAAGCTGCGGCGCTCAATATGCTCGGCTTCGGCGCGCCGTTCACTGCCGTGCCGTTTTTCTGGAGTCAACATTATGACGTCCCGATCAACTATGTCGGCCACGCCGAGAGGTGGGACGAAATCGTGATCGACGGTGACATCCCGAGCAAGGACTGTCTCCTAAGGTTCAAGCGCGATGGGCGCGTGCTCGCCACCGCCTCGATCTTCCGCGATGTTGAAAGCCTTCGGGCCGAAGTCATGATGGAGCATGCCGCGCTCGCGTGAGCCCCGGCAGCATTGTGACATCAAAGGACTTGGCTTGGTACGGATGAGCGTGTTGTCATTTTTGATACCTGACGCTTGAGCGACAGAACAACACCCAAAATCGGAACGCTAACTTTCGTTGTGGGATGAAATCATGATCAGAACGGCAGTCTGCGATCTGTTGGACATCGAACATCCGATCGCGCTCGGCGGCATGGGTTCGGCAACGTCTCCTGCTTTGGTGGCCGCGGTATCGAAAGCGAGAGGCCTTGGAGCCTTAGGTTGCCACTATTTGAGCCCTGCACAGATCAACGAGCGAGCCGCAGCCATTCGCCTCGAAACCAACAAGCCGTTTGGTTTGAATTTCCTGACGTTCGATACGCGCGAGGATAGCTTTGCTGCTGCTCTCGAACTCCGGCCGGCTGTCATGCAGTTCGCTTGGGCCCGACCAGATCAGGACTTAAAGGCCTATTCCGACCGCGCCCATGACGCGGGCAGTAAAGTCACCTACATGGCGGGAACGGTATCGGAAGCTGCGCGCGCCGCTAAAGCTGGTGTTGACATTATCATCGCACAAGGGACCGAGGGTGGCGGTCATGTTGGTTGGATGGGCAGTATGCCGCTCATTCCGATGGTGGTCGACGCGGTCGCGCCAATTCCGGTCCTTGCGGCTGGCGGTTTTGCGGACGGGCGCGGGCTCGTTGCGGCGCTGTCGCTTGGTGCCGACGGTATTTTACTTGGAACACGCTTCCTCGCGACCGTGGAATCGCCGCTCCACCCAAACTTCAAGCAGGCAATCGTGGACAGCGATGGCCATGATACCCAGCTCTCGGAAATTCCTGACATCGCGGCGGGCTTGGTTTGGCCGGGGGCTATGACGCGTTCTCGACGGAATCGCTTCATCGAACGTTGGGCCGGACGGGAATGGGCTCAGCGGCAATGCCGAGCTGATGCGATCGTTCGGTTGCGGGCGGCGCGCGAGTCAGGCGACGTCGATGAAGGACCGCTGTCGATGGGACAGGATGCTGGACTGATTCACGATATTCCACAGGCTGCAGATATCGTCAGCCGGATTGCGCTAGAGGCCGAGGAGATATTGACGCGCAAGCTTCCAAGGCTGCTTGCCGGCGCGACCTAACACGCATCCACAGTGGGCTGATTTGCGCGAAATGCGTTCCTGGAGCTCAGGAAAGAAATCTTCAAGGACAATTTTCCAGCGAGTGCGCTAAATAATATCCACACGCCTTCCAGTCCGTCTTCAGTGCCTTGGCGACGAAATGGCCGCCAGACGCGACGTCGACGTGGGTACTCTTGAGTGTGTCCTTGTCAAGCGACTTGGGCGGCAGTTTCTTTGCTGGTTTCTTTGCTGCGCCGCGGATGAGCAAAAGAACCCTCGAAGCGTCGCTACGCTTGTCGGCGGTTACGCCCTGATGGCGCCACATGGAGCAATCGTCGGCGTCCGCTGCCGCTACTCTGCGGCCTCGACGGTTGCGACAATGCGACGGCTCTTGCGCGCAAGCTCCTCGTATTTTTCCTGCCACTCCGTTGGGCCGTTCGAGGGCGTGACCTGAACCGCCGTCACCTTGTACTCGGGACAGTTGGTGGCCCAGTCCGAATATTCGGTGGTCACGACGTTGGCTTGCGTGTTCGGATGATGGAACGTCGTATAGACCACGCCCGGTGCTACGCGCCCGGTGATGAGCGCGCGTAACGCGGTCTCGCCGGCGCGGCTTGCGAGCTTCACCCAATCGCCGTCGCGGATGCCGCGCTGTTCGGCGTCGTGCGGATGGATTTCGAGCCGGTCTTCCTCGTGCCAAATGATATTGGCGGTGCGGCGGGTTTGTGCGCCGACGTTATACTGGCTGAGGATGCGACCGGTGGTGAGCAGCAACGGGTAGCGCGGGCCGGACTTTTCGTCGGTCGCGATATACTCGGTGATGACGAACTTGCCCTTGCCGCGCACGAAGCTGCCGATGTGCATGACCGGCGTGCCTTCCGGGGCCTTGTCGTTGCATGGCCACTGGATCGAACCAAGCTGCTCGATCCGTTCGAACGAGACGCCGGCAAACGTCGGCGTTAGGCGCGCGATCTCATCCATGATCTCCGAAGGATGATCGTAGTGCATCGGATAGCCCATGGCCTCGCTGATCAGACATGTAATCTCCCAGTCCTCATAGCCGTTCTTCGGCGCCATGACCTTGCGAACGAGCTGGATGCGGCGTTCCGCATTGATGAACGTGCCGTTCTTTTCGAGGAACGTCGAGCCGGGCAAAAACACGTGCGCGTAATTCGCAGTCTCGTTCAAAAACAAATCCTGCACGACGACGCATTCCATCGCCGCCAAGCCGGCCGCGACGTGGTGCGTATCTGGGTCCGATTGGAGGATGTCCTCGCCCTGCACATAGAGGCCCTTGAAGGAGCCGTCGACGGCAGCGTCCAACATGTTCGGGATACGTAGGCCCGGCTCGGGGTCGAGCGGCTTTTGCCAAAGCGCTTCAAACATCGCGCGAGTGGCATCGTTGGCGATGTGCCGATAGCCGGAGAGCTCGTGCGGAAACGAGCCCATGTCGCAGGAGCCCTGCACGTTATTCTGCCCGCGCAGCGGGTTCACGCCAACACCGGGCCGGCCGATGTTGCCGGTCGCCATGGCGAGATTGGCAATCGCCATAACGGTGGTCGAGCCTTGGCTGTGCTCGGTGACGCCGAGACCGTAATAGATCGCGCCGTTGCCACCGGTAGCGAAGAGCCGCGCCGCACCGCGGATCGTTTCCGCGGGCACGCCGGAAATCTTCGCCACCTCTTCCGGGCTGTTGCGCGCCTCGGAAACAAACGCCGCCCAATCCTGAAACTCATCCCAGTCACAGCGCTCGCGAACGAAGGCCTCGTTGACTAGGCCTTCGGTGACAATGACATGCGCCAGCGCTGAGAGAATCGCGACGTTGGTGCCGGGTAGGAGCGGCAAGTGATAGGCCGCTTCCACGTGCGGCATGCGTACGAGATCGATCCGCCGCGGATCGATGACAATCAGTTTCGCTCCCTCGCGCAGCCGCTTCTTCATGCGTGAAGCGAACACAGGGTGCGCGTCGGTCGGATTGGCGCCAAGAACGATCATCACGTCGGTATGCTCTACCGAGTCAAAGTCCTGCGTACCCGCGGACGTTCCAAATGTTGTGCTCAAGCCGTAACCGGTCGGCGAGTGGCAGACGCGGGCGCAGGTATCGACATTGTTGTTGCCGAAGGTCGCGCGAACGAGTTTTTGCACCAGGAAAGTTTCCTCGTCCGTGCAGCGCGAGGAGGTAATGCCGCCAATCGAGCCGCGTCCGTATGTCGCCTGGATACGCTTGAATTCCGAGGCGACGCGACCAATCGCTTCCCGCCACGAGACCTCGCGCCACGGCTCGGAAATGGTTTCGCGGATCATCGGCTTGAGGATGCGTTCGCGGTGATTGGCGTAACCCCAGGCGAAGCGGCCTTTGACGCAAGAGTGGCCGCGGTTCGCCTTGCCGTCCTTGTACGGCACCATGCGAACCACCTCGTCGCCGCGCATTTCGGCCTTGAACGCGCAACCAACGCCGCAATAGGCGCAGGTCGTGATCGCCGACCATTCCGGCTTGCCCTGCTCGATGACCGTCTTCTCGATGAGCGAGCCGGTCGGGCAGGCTTGCACACAGGCGCCGCAGGAGACGCACTCGGATTCGATGAACTTCTCGTCCATCCCGGCGGCAACGATGGAGTCGAAGCCACGGCCCGAGATCGTCAGCGCGAACGTGCCCTGCACTTCCTCGCACGCCCGCACACAGCGCGAGCAGACGATGCACTTGGCGGGATCGAAGGAGAAATACGGATTAGAGTCATCGACGCCGGGATTGCGGTGGCGCGCGCCGTCGAAACCGTAGCGCACCTCCTCAAGCCCGACCGCCGCCGCGGTGTCGAGCAGGTCAAAACCGGCATGCTTGGCGCGATCGAGCGAATCGACCGGATGGTCCGAAACGTAGAGCTCCATGATGCCTTTGCGAAGACGGTCGAGGCGCTCACTCTTGGTGCGCACCACGATGCCTTCAGCCACCGGCGTGGTGCAGGACGCGGGCGTGCCGCCCCGCCCTTCGATCTCAACCAGGCACAATCGGCAGGAGCCGAACGCATCGAGCATATCGGTGGCGCAAAGCTTCGGAATCTCGATCCCGGTCTCCATCGCCGCACGCATGATCGATGTGCCTTCAGGTACTGAGATCTGCTCGCCGTCGATGAACAGCGAGACAATCTTCTCCGACTTGGAGCGAGGGGTGCCGTAGTCGATCTCTTGCACGAGCGATTGTTGGACGAGCGACATGGCGCGTCTCCTATTGGCAGCCTGCAGGCGCGGTGCGACGGCGCAGTAAACCAGCTTGAGCGTGACGCGCCATCGGGCGTGTTCGTTCCCAGCGGCACACCAAGCCGGACCTCGGCACGTGTTGCAAACGGGCCGCCGTCAGCGGCTTGGCAAGCCTCGGCGCGACACAGCTTGACGACGTGCCGGCCCGCCGGGGCGCGGGTATGGTGGAAGGTGATGACGCTGTGCACCCTCGGCGCGGGTGATGTTCAAAACCTCGGCGATCAGCAGCTCGGCGGCTTCATCGATATAACCAAATTCCTCCTGAAAAGCGCGTTAGGCAGCGACCGACCGGATGTCGACTGCTTGGTGGCGACGATGACGGAGTCGGCCTGGGTATCTCGCAAAAAGGTCGCAGCGCTCTCTATACATCATACTTCACATATGCTGTCGGAAGCGTTCGGCAAGTTTCAATATCATAAGAACCGCATATGGCCGAGACGCGACCCACACTTGATCTTGATTTAGTCTGGAAAAACTGGTCACCGGCAGCGAAAAGTTTGCTGACTTAGGTTTTTGTCCGTTCGAAATCTGAGCAAAATAGCTCACACCCGCGATTGCATTGCTCTGAATCAGAGCTAACAGAGAGCGGATTCCGGTCGTTTAGAGGCACGGCCTGCCTGCCCGACGTAATTGGCGCATTCTTGTGACTGAACGCGGCCATCAGCGCGCGGGTACCACCGCCTCATTTGTCATGCTGGCCACGGCCAGCGGCGCCATCGTCATGGGGCGCTACGCTTACGGCAACCAGCCACGCATCGCCCAATGGAACGCTCTTGCCGCTGCTTGCTGAGGACAAGCGCTGCCGTCAAAGAGGCGCAAGAGGCAATCGACGCGTTATTCACCACCGGCTTCGAGACGGCATATGCCGCGGGCCTCAGCCGCAAGCTCGGCCTGTTCCGACCGCGGCCGGACGATCTGTCCCTGGCACAAGACCTCCTCGAGCGCATGGCTCGCAACGGCGCCGATTTCACCTTGCTCTTCCGCCGGCTGTGCGACGCCGCTGCCAGCTCCGACGGCGACGCGGATGTGCGCAGCTTGTTTACCGATCGCTCCTTCGACGATTGGGCGTCGCCGCGATGACGCGCAGGCCGGACGAAGGCCGGCGGAATCGCGCTACGTCTCCACTAGAGAGAAAGCTTTTGCCCTAGGGCAAAGCTTGGAGGATTATTGCAACTTAAAGATCCAGAGCAACTGAGATGCCGCCATCGGGCACGCCGGCCATTGTGGCACGGACCGGTTCCTCGCGAGTTTTCGAGCCTTCAAAATGCGATGTCCCGCCGATTTTAGCCAGCCGCGCCTCAAGAGTGAGACGTTTCGCGGTCTGCAGTCACTTCCCTCAAAGGAGCCCAAAAAGTCGCCGATCGTGGTCGAGGCCAACTAAGCGACATCCTGTTCCAGTACAGAATTTGCGTACCAATCAAGGTCAGGATCTATCCAGCCTTCGGGATATTTTACCCGGCCGAGACGCTTTTGGCTCTCGAAATGCGGTCCCCGATCGAACATGGGCACTTTGCCGCGCAAACTCGCCAGCTGCCGCCGACGCTGGGCGGTTTTTGCCAGATCGGCCTGCCATTTGCGCCCTACCTTTAAGAGGATCACACCGTAGTCTTCCGTGGCGCTTTCCGCCGAGACCAACCCACATTGAACGTCGTACACCACCTTGTCGACTTCGCGTAGCAGCGGATCGCCCCAACCGCCCCCGCCGGTGGTGACAATGCGGATCGATGAACCCGGGCGCACGATGACGGTGTCGCACATGCCGGGATGATCGACTGTCGCGCCATCGAGGGAGGTGACCGCGACGCCATAGGGCTGCCCGGCCTTACCGCCATTGACACCAAAACAACCGAGCGCCGAGCGATCGGCATTGGAGATGAGGCGGGCTTCAACAAGCGTGCGGATGCGCTTGTCGTAGCCGAACCCACCGCGGCGAAAGCCGGCGCCGCCCGAATCCTGTTTGAGCCCCAATTGCTCGACAAGAACCGGATAGCGCGTTTCGGCAAACTCGGCCGGCAGATTGCGCGAATTCGGCACGACGTGCACGACATCGGACCCGTCAGCCCACGGGCGTCCCGGTCCTCCGCCCCCCAAAACTTCGCGAAACAGAAAGAAGTCGTCCTGCGTCTTGCCGCCGGATAGGCCCCAGATCCGGATTGTCTCGTGATCGGCAGGCATTGCCCCGCAGGTCGCCTTGGAGAGGCAGGCGGCGAACGCGCCAAGCGAGCGCAACATCAGGAAAAACCGCATGCCCGTCGGCCGGCCGAAATGCGGGGTGATCAGAGTGCCCTTGGGCGGAAACTTGACCTCGACAACGTCAAGGACGCCTTCGTTGGAATCGATCTCGGCGGCGCGCTCCGGCGTGGCGGCAAGCGAGCGCAGCGTCGGTGCGAGCCACTTGCGAAAATACCGCCCTTCGGCTTCGTCAAGTGCCCAGTTGATCGGTCCTTTGGCTTCCGGATCCGTGCCGGTGAAGTCCAGAAGTATCTTGTCTCGAGTTTTGGTCATGGTGAGGCGAAGCGCATGAAGCCGCGGCTCATCGACCCCGTCCGCTTCGATATAGTCTTCGAAGTGGTAGACCCCGTCCTGTATCTTCGGCAGGATTTCGCGCCGGAAGATCGCCGCGGTGTTTTCCAGAATCTGATCGAAGGCCTGTTCGAGCGTCTCGACTCCATAGCGTTCCGCCAGCGCCTCAATCCGCCGGCATCCAAGGCGCGCCGCGCCTTGCTCGGCATCGAGGTCGCCTTTCAGGTGCTCCGATAATCGCGAGTTACGCACGATAATGCGGAACGCCGCTTCGTTGCGCTTGCCCCCCTCGTAGAGCTTGATCGGTGGAATAAGTATGCCCTCCATCCAGCTGTCCGTCGCATGAACGGGGAGGCTTCCGGGGACTGATCCGCCAACATCGTCGTGGTGGCCGAACACCTGGCTGAAGCCGAGGAGCCGATCGCCATAGAAAATCGGCACAGTGGTGCACAAGTCCGGCACATGTCCGATGCCGCCGCACGAATTGTACGGATCGTTCCAGAAAAAAACATCGCCGGGATGAATGTCGTCGGCGCCGAAATATTCGAATACCGGCTCGACGATCGCCGAGTAGGAGCGACCGGTCAGCTTACGGCCTTTGGCGTCGAAGAGTGCCACCCGATAATCATGCTGATCGCGGATCATCGGCGAACGCGAGGTTCGTTCGACCGCAGCCTCGATCTCAAGCTCGGCGGCGCGGATCGTGCCGTGGATGACTTCAAGTTCGATCGGACCAATGGGCCGGCGTGATGCGGAGAATTGCATCGGGATTTCCTTTCAGCGTCCACTCACCAGGATCAGATTGCAGAAGCGATCGGTGTGCAGCGACCAGGTCGGCGGTATGACGATCGTCGAGCCGTATTCCTCGACGATGGCCGGCCCAGCGATATGCTGATTCAACGCAAGTTCGGCGCGGTGGAATAACGGCACGTCGATCCAGCCGGCGGAACGCCAGTAGACCTTGCGCTGCCCGAATGGCACCGCCTCGCTCTGTTTACTTTCGATCGGCCTGATTTGCGGGCGGCTCTGCTTGCCGACCGCGCGCACGCGCAAATTGACAAGCTCGACGTCCTGTTGGCCGCGGTAGTTAAAGCCGAAGGTGCGATCATGCACGTTGTGGAATTCCTCCCACATGAACTTCAGCACGGCCTGACCGGAAAGGCCTGCCGGAATCTCGACATGAACTTCGTGCCCCTCGCCCAAATAACGCAGGTCGGCGACGAACTGGATCGCGATTGCGTCTTCGGCAATTCCTTCGGCTTCAATGTCGGAAAAGCCGAGACGCTCCAGTTCGCGCCAAACCTCCAGAATTTCTCCCGCGTCAGCGGTGCTCTGCCGACGAACGAGGGTGCGGATATAGTCGCGGGTCACGTCACTAACGTGCAGCCCGAATGCGCACAAATTGCCGGGATCGGGCGGCGATATCACCGTGTTGATTCCGAGGAAGTCGGCGACCTCGGTGGCAAACAGGCCGCCCGCTCCGCCGAACGCCACCATCGCGTAATCGCCCGGCTCACGGCCACGCACGGTCGTCACCTGCCGGATGCCGAACACCTGGTTCGCGGCGGCGATTTCCAACGCGCCGGCGGCAAGCTCATCCGGGTTCAGGCCGAATTGCTCGCCGAGCGTCACGAACGCCCGCCGCGCCGCTGCGGCATCGAGCTCGATCTCGCCGCCGACTAGCGCGGCCGGCAGGCGTCCGAGCACCACTGCTGCATCGGTGACCGTGGGTTTCGTTCCGCCCTTGCCGTAACAGATTGGGCCGGGATTGGCGCCGGCGCTCTGCGGGCCGACTTTGAGTTGACCGTACGAATCAGTCCAGACGATAGAGCCGCCGCCGGATCCGACGGTGACGATGTCTAACATCGGCGTCTTCACCGGATAGCTCTCGATCATCGACGTCGAGGTGTATCGCGGCTGATGATTTTCGATGATCGATACGTCGGTCGATGTGCCGCCGACGTCGATTGTAAGAATGTCGCCATAACCGGCGAGCTGGGCGGTGTGGACGGAGCCAAGCACGCCCGCAGCCGGCCCCGAAAGCAGCATCGTGACCGGACGCTCGCCGGCGGTCGAATGTTTCACAATGCCGCCGTTCGATTGCATGATGAGAAACGGGATGTTGCCGGAGGTCGATCTGATCTTGTCGGCCGCTCGTTGCAGATACGTTTGACAATATGGCTTGACCAAAACGTCGATCAGCGTGGTCATTGCCCGCTCATATTCGCGATACTCCGGCAGCACGACCGACGACAGCGAAACGAAGACGTCGGGAAAATGCCGCGCAATCAGTTCGCCGACACGCTTTTCGTGCGTGTCGTTGGCGTAGGCGTGCAACAAGCACACGGCGATGCAACGAACTCCGTCCTCGACCAACTCTTGCACCGCCGCGATAATGGCAGACTCATCGAGCGATTCGAGAATGCTGCCGTCGAAACGCACCCGGCCGGGCACTTCTCGAACCAGATGCAGTGGAACGAGACGGCGCGGTTTCACCCAAAAAAAGGAATTACCATAGCCGTCGGGCACCGACTGCCGAGCAATCTCGATCAAGTGGCGGAAGCCCTTGGTGACCAAGAGACCCAATCCATCGAATTTGTGCTCCAGCACGGCATTGGTCGCGACCGTCGAGCCGTGGAGAAGCATCTGTACATCGGCAGCGTCGGCGCCGGCCGCTTTCAAAACTTTGCGCACTCCTTCGACCAGACCGACGCTCGGGTCATCGGGAGTGGACGGGGTTTTGGTCGCGGTGATGTCGCCGCTTTCCTCGTCGATAGCGACGATGTCGGTGAACGTCCCGCCGGTGTCGATCGCGATTCTCATGCCCATTTTATATCCATTATACGGATATAATATCCGAATGTTGCATAGTGGCCGCAAACCGTATCCGCCCGCAAGTCTCGTCAGCGCCGCTCTTCGCGAACGTGCGGCTGCCCGAGGGCCGCCGGTTCGTTTGAGCGTCCGAATTTCGTCAAGGCAGCCCAGACCATCACCGCGATAGTGACGAGGTACGGGGTCATCAGTAGGAAATACTGCGGAAACTGAATTCCGGCGGCGGCAATGCGCGGAATGAGCGCTTCGATACAGCCGAACAGCAATGCGCCGAACAGTGCGCGCCACGGTTGCCAGCGGGCAAAAATCACGAGCGCGATCGCGATCCAGCCGCGGCCGCCGCTGATATCCGGAACCCAAAGTTTGACGTCGACGACGGTGAGATAGCCGCCGGCAAGGCCGATCAGCGACGACCCGACCACAACTGCGCCGAGCCGGTAAAGCGAAACGCTGACCCCGGCGGCGTCCGCTGCGCCCGGATTTTCGCCGACAGACCTCAAACGCAATCCGAGCATCGACCGCGTCAAGACATAGTTGACGAGGAAGAAAATTGGGATTGTCAGGAACACCACCAAATCCTGGGTAAAGAAGATTCGGCCGATGATGGGAATCTCCGAAAGAGGCCAGATCGCGATTTCATGCAAACCGGTGATGGCACGATTGGTCCAACCGCCCAGCGTTCCCATCAAGCTGGTCAGCCCATGGCAAAAGAATACGATCGCCAGTCCGGCGATCACTTGGTTGACCCGCAGGAACACCACCAGGAAGGCAAACAGCAGCGACACGCCCGCCGCCGCGAGCATCGCCACCAATAACGCGACCGCCGGATAACCGCCGAGCTGCAGCTCGGTGGCCACGCCGGCGAGCGCGCCGACGAGCATGAAGCCTTCGGCGCCGAGCGACAGCACGCCCGCCCGCTCACTGACAATGAGGCCAAGCGCGGCGAGTGCGTACGGCGCGGCAAAGCTCGGCGTACCGGCCAGCCAGTTGACGAAAAAATGCAGCACGAGAGTTCTCTCTGCCTAACGCACCCAGTGCACACGATGCCGCATCAGAAACTCCGAAGCGGCGACGCTAATGACGATGATCGCTTGTATGAGCTGAACCATCGCGAAAGGTATCTGATAAAAGACCTGGAGGCTTCGGCCGCTCACGAACAGCATCGCCACCAGGATCGCGACCACCATAGCGGCGATGGGATTGTTGCGGGCGAGAAAGGCGATCAAAATGCCGGAAAACCCGTAGCCTTCGAAGTAAGACTGGGTAAGCCGCCCTTCCTGTGCGGTGGCAATGACAAATCCCGCGAGCGCGGCCAGCGCGCCCGAGAGCAGTACCGAGATCAGCGTCACGGTCCGGACCGGCACGCCCACGGCAAGCGCCATGCGGTCGTTGTCATGCACGAATTTTGTGTAGAACCCGAAGCGGGTGGACAAGACCAGCCAGCCACTCAGCGCCGTGAACACCAGCGCGAGCACAAGCGCACTGCTCAGGCCCCAGCCAATCTCGGGTAAGCGCTCGAAGGCTTTAAACTGCGGCGAATGCGGGAAGTTGTCCTTCGGATCGAGCCAGGGCCCGTAAAGAAGGTGAAGGAGGAAGTTCAGCGCAACGTAGTTGAGCAGAAGCGTCGTAATGATCTCGTTAACCCGCCAGCGGAGGCGCAGCCACGCTGGGACCATGACCCAGCCCATGCCGGCGATCGCCGCGAATACCATCATTAGCGGCAGGCGCGCCGCTGGCGGACCGATCTCGTAGAATGGGATCGTGGTTGCGGCAATGCCGCCCCAGATCATTTGTCCTTCAATGCCGAGATTCCAAAAACGCACGCGGAACGCGAGCGCCGCGCCGACGCCGACGAATATCAACGGCGCTGCCTGAAACAGGATCGAATGCAGGCTTTCGGAGTCGGTGAACGATTCGACAACAAACTCGTCGAACAGTGCGGCCGGTTTCACGCCCGCGGCGATCAATAGCGCCGCCGAAAGTCCAAGTCCGACGAAGACCGCGCAGGCGAGGATCAGCGCCTGATACCCGGGCGAGATATGTTGCCGGACCTCGAGATTGAGCCGCCCCAGTCGCAGTCCGCCGCCTGCGCTATTTGCTGGCGGCTCGACCACGTCCCTCGCGAGCGGGACCGTGTGGTTAAGCATGGTGCACCATCACTCGGCCCACGGCCTGCCGGTCCGCCGGCGCTTCAAACTCGGCCGCAATCCGGCCGCGCGTCATGACACCGATACGATCCGACAGCGTGAGCACTTCGTCGAGGTCGTCGCTGATTAGCACGATGGCCGCTCCACCAGCGCGGGCGTTCAGGAGCCGCTCGTGCACCGCCGCGCAAGCGCGAACATCAAGGCCACGGCTCGGGCTGTGCGCGACGATGACTTTCGGTTTGCGGGTGAATTCGCGGGCGATGATGAGCTTCTGCGCATTGCCGCCGGAGAGAAGCGCGGCGCGCTGACGCAGGTTGCGAACCCCTTGCACGTCGAATTCGCCGACGGCACCTGCAGTCGCTTGGCGCATCGCAGTTCCGTCGGTTCGCATCCACGAGCCGTAGGTGCCCTCGTGAATATGTCCAACACAAAAGTTGTCGACCACCGACAGGCCGCCAGCAAGGCCATAGCCGAAACGGTCCGCTGGAATGCATGCGATCCCGATGTTGCGTAAGCGCTCCGCCGATGCTCCGGTGGCGTTGCCTGCGCCCTCGAGTTCGACCGATCCGTTGAGCGGCGCCCGCACTCCGGTGAGCGCCTCGACCAATTCGGTTTGGCCGTTCCCGCCGA
>Ga0209006_10001971_pt1 | contig 18653 bp, 19 predicted proteins | sample JacPin_JW_Ref_O2_FD_188567 | JGI IMG/M metagenome (GOLD analysis project Ga0209006, IMG submission 188567) | Forest soil microbial communities from Algoma, Ontario, Canada - Jack Pine, Ontario site 1_JW_Ref_O2 (SPAdes) (version 2) | ecosystem: Environmental > Terrestrial > Soil > Boreal...
CAGCTCGTGGTCTCTGAGCCCAAGACCGACCGGTCACGGCGAACGGTGCCGATTCCCCCCGCCGTCGTCGCGATGCTGCGTAGGCAGCGCACCGAGCAATTGGCTGAACGCCTGCGAGCGGGCGACCAGTGGCAGGACTCGGGGCTGATATTCACCACCGAGTGCGGCGCACCGGTTGACCCGCGGAACCTGCTGCGCGTCGTTGAGGTAGCCGCCGAGACGGCCGGCATCGACGGTGTCGGCGTGCACACGCTGCGCCACTCGGTCGCCGTGGGCTGGCTGGAAAGCGGCGTGCACATCAAGGCCGTGGCTGACCTCCTGGGGCACAGCTCCATCAGCATCACCGGCGACATTTACGGCCACACCACCGACACTGCGGCGCGTAGCGCTGTGGACGGATGGAGCAGCGCGCTCGGGCTTTAGGCCGCTGCTACTTTTTCCACTTGAGCGCTGCAGCGCGTTGAGCGGATCAGTCATTGTCGGTCTTGGCGTCGGAGTTCGGCGACGTAGTCCACCAGCGCGGCAAGTAGCGCGCGGGCCTGCGCCAGGGAGCCGAGATTGTGCCCTGGACCGGTTGACGGGTGGAGAACCACATCGCCACCGGATGCGGTGGCGCTGTCGATTGCGACCTGTAGATCAGCGATCAGCAGGACCAGCGACGCACGCGCGTCCGCGTTATTGGTCATGGGTTCACCCCTCGGGCTCGGTGATCCGTTGCGCTACCTGTTGCGCTACAAACCGCATTGGGTAGCAGTTCCGATGCTTACAAACCGCATTGACCTGCGGTTTCTCGGTCGGGCTGACAGGATTTGAACCTGCGACCACTTGACCCCCAGTCAAGTGCGCTACCAAACTGCGCCACAGCCCGTCGCCGCCGAGATCCTCAACGGCAGGTCGAAAGCCTACCGTAGCCGACGACGGTCGCCGGCAATCAAACAGCGCATCAGACCGTCACCAGCCGGTACAGCCCGATCAGTCCGACAATCACGATGGTCGCGCGCAGTGCATTCGGCGGCAGCCGACGGCCGTAGTGCGCACCGAGAAAACCGCCGATTAGCGAGCCCACCGCGATCAGCCCCGCCGCCGGCCAGCTGATGCGGTCGAATGCCACCAGCGTGTAGGACAGAGCCGCAACGATATTCACCACCAGAGCCAGCAGGTTCTTCGCGGCATTCATCCGCTGCATGTCCTCTGGCAGTAGCGCGCCCATCACGCCCATCAACAGGATGCCCTGTGCCGCGGTGAAATACCCGCCGTAGACGCCGACAGCGAACGTCAGCGCGACCAGCGCGACCATCCGCCCCGGCGGTACGTGGTCGGGTGGGTGACCGGCCTCTGCCGCTCGCCGGCGCGCCCACTCTTGGATCCGCGGACCCACGATCACCAACGCCAACGCCACGATCAGCAGCACCGGCACCACTCGGGTGAACACCTTCTCGGGCAGATGCAGCAGCAGCCACGACCCCAGAGCGCTCCCCGTCAGCGACGCGAGCAACTGCCACCGCAGCCGGTGCCACTGGCCGCGCAACTCGCGCCGATATCCCCACGTCCCCGACACGCTGCCGGCGACCAGCCCGACGGCGTTGGACATGGTCGACGTCACCGGCGGATAGCCCAGTGTGACCAGCGTCGGGAAGGTGACCAGCGTGCCGGACCCGACAACGGCGTTGATCGCGCCCGCCGCAACACCGGCAAGCGCAATGAGTGTCATGTGGAAGACGGACACTCCGGAAACGCTAGACGGCGGCCCGACTCCTACCGCGACCGCGCCTTGTGCTTCTCCTTGACCCGCACGTTGATCCGGATCGGGCTGCCCTCGAACCCGAACGTCTCGCGTAACCGGCGCTCGAGAAACCGCCGGTAGCCGGCCTCCAGAAAGCCGGACGTGAACAGCACGAACGTCGGTGGCCGTGCCGTCGCCTGTGTCGCGAACAGGATCCGCGGCTGCTTGCCACCGCGCACAGGTGGCGGCGTTGCCGCGACCACTTCCTTCAACCAGGTGTTCAGCCGGCCGGTCGAGATACGGGTATCCCACGACGCAAGCGCCGTCTCCAGGGCCGGGACGAGCTTCTGCACGGCCCGCCCGGTCTTGGCCGAGACGTTTACCCGCGGCGCCCACTGCACCTGGACGAGCTCTCGATCGATCTCGCGCTCCAACTGATCGCGCCGGTCCTCGTCGACCAGATCCCACTTGTTGAAGGCCACCACCAGCGCCCGTCCCGCCTCGATGACCATGGACAAAACTCGCAGATCCTGCTCGGTCAGCGGCTGCGTCGCGTCAACCAACACGATGACTACTTCGGCGGCGTCGATCGCACCGTGAGTGCGCACCGACGCGTAGTACTCGTGACCACTCGCTTGAGAGACCTTACGGCGCAGTCCCGCCGTGTCGACGAACCTCCACACCTTGCCGCCAAGCTCGATCAGCGAATCCACCGGATCGACAGTGGTGCCGGCCACCTCGTGCACCACCGACCGCTGATCCCCGACCAACTTGTTCAGCAGCGAACTCTTGCCGACGTTGGGCTTGCCCACCAGCGCGACTCGGCGCGGGCCGCCCGTCGCGGCGCTCTCCGATACCGCAGGCAACGCATCCACCACGTCGTCGAGCAGATCGGCCACCCCGCGGCCGTGCATCGCACTTATCGCATATGGCTGGCCCAGCCCCAGCGACCACAGCGCTGTCGCATCGGACTCGCCACGCTCGGTGTCAACCTTGTTGGCCGCCAGAAAGACTGGCTTTCCCGATCGCCGAAGTGTCCTCGCCGCTGCCTCGTCTCCGGCGGTCGCTCCGACCACTGCATCGACGACAAGGATGATCGCATCGGCCGTGCGCATCGCCACCGATGCCTGCTCGGCCACCAGCTGTTGCAGTCCTTTTGCATTCGGCTCCCATCCCCCGGTGTCCTGCACGAGGAACCGTCGCCCGATCCACAGCGCCTCATACGACACGCGATCCCGGGTGACGCCGGGCACATCCTGCACCACCGCCTCACGCCGGCCGAGGATCCGGTTCACGAGGGTGGACTTCCCGACGTTCGGCCGGCCGACAACCGCCACGACCGGCGGCGGTCCCGACTCGTCGACGCTGTCAAGATTCTCGGCGTCTTCGTTTATTGCCCAGTCGCTTTCGTCGGCCCAGCTGCCGTCACTCATCGCAGCGCCCGTGCCCGCTCCTCGGCCACCTCAACCAGATACGCGACCACTTTGTCTTCGGTCATGTTGCTGGTGTCAACGATGATCGCATCCTCAGCCGGCCGCAGAGGTGACAGAGCGCGCGTCGTATCCAGGTGATCCCGGCGCTGCACATCGGTCAGCACGGCGTCGTAGTCGTCACCCAGGCCGCTTGCGATGTTCTGGTTGTTGCGCCTTCGTGCACGGGTTTCCGCCGACGCCGTCAGGAAGAACTTCACATCAGCCTCGGGTAACACCACGGTGCCGATGTCGCGGCCCTCCACAACCACGCTGCCTTCGCCCGCCGCCAACTCCCGCTGCAGCTTCACCAGCCGGTGACGCACCGCAGGCACCGCGGAGACGGCCGAGACGGCGCCGGTCACCTCATCGCCGCGAATCTGCGCTGAAACATCCTCTTCGCCAAGGTAAGAATGATCGACGTCAGGGTCATATCCCACTGACAACGGGACATCGGCCGACTCCGCTGCGATGGCATCTGGATCCGACAAGTCGACTCCTTCGCGCAGCATGTGCAGCGTCATGACCCGATACATCGCTCCGGTGTCGAGGTAGCGGGCACTCAGCGCACGCGCTAAGCCCTTTGACACCGATGACTTTCCGGTGCCCGCCGGGCCGTCGATCGCAATCGTCACCGATGCGCTCACAGTCCCACCGCCTTGTACAGCGCGCCGATCTCGTCGCGCCTCAGCGGCCGGATGCTGCCCGGACGCTGGTTCCCCAGCGACACCGCACCGATCTCGGTGCGAACCAGCGACTCCACCGGATGGCCCACCTCGGCCAGCAGTCGCCGTACGATTCGCTTCCGTCCCTCGTGCAACGTCACGCGCACCATCGTCTTGCCCGGCACCGAGTCCACAACGGCGAAATCGTCGACGACGACCGGCCCGTCCTCCAATTCCACTCCCGCCCGCAGTGTCTTTCCCAATCCACGGGGCACCGTTCCATTCACCATCGCCACATAGGACTTCGGCACCTCATACGACGGATGCATCAACCGGTGCGCGAGCTCCCCGTCATTGGTCAGCAGAATCAGCCCTTCGGTGTCAGCATCGAGCCGCCCGACGTGAATCAGCTTCTTGTTGCCGCGCACCCGGTGCTCGATCAAGTCGCCGATGCATGGCCGTCCAAGGTCATCGGACATGGTCGAATGCATGCCGCGGGGCTTGTTCAGCGCAAGGTGGACCAGCGTGTCGTCGAGCATCACCCGCGCGCCGTCCACCCGCACCACCGACAGGTGCGGGTCGACCCTCGTCCCCAGTTCAGTGACCACATGACCGTCGACCTCAACGCGACCAGCGGTAATCATCAGTTCTGCGGCCCGGCGTGACGCAATCCCCGCCTGGGACAACACTTTCTGCAGCCGGACGCCTTCCGGAGAAGACATGTCAGTCCCGATCCATGTCTATTGCCGAAAGCTCGTCGTCGCTGGGGGGCACGGCGCCGCTAAGCCTCGCGAATCGTGGCTCGGCTTCCAGCGATTCGCTGATGTCGTCGATCACATCGATATCAGGCAGCAGCGGCGCGATGTCAGGCAGATCCGCCAGCGACGACAACCCGAGCCGCTCCAAGAACAGCTCTGTGGTCGCGAAGGTCACAGCGCCGGTGTCCTGGTCGGTACCCGCCTCGGTGATCAGCCCCCGGGCGAGCAGCGTGCGCATCACGGCGTCGACGTTCACGCCGCGGACCGCGCTCACCCGCGCCCGGGTCACGGGCTGCCGGTAGGCCACCACCGCCAGCGTCTCGAGCGCGGCCCGGGTCAGTTTCGATCGCGCGCCGTCGAGGAGCAGCTTCTCCACGTACGGCGCGAACCTTGCTCGGGTGTACATTCGCCAGCCACCGCCGGCTTCCCTGAGGTCGACGCCGCTGCCACGGTCGGCGAACTCAGTGGCCATCCGCTCGAGAGCCGCAGCCACGCGGTCGGTGGTCTGTTGCGTCACCGTCGCCAACGTCGCAACCGGCGCCGGGGTGTCGACCACAAGCAGCAGTGCCTCCAGGACAGCGGTCAGTTCGGCATCGTCGAGCTGCGTCTGGGGCTCCAACTCGAGCCCCAGCCCCAGATCAAGATCCGGGATTTCTTCACTCATCAGTGGCCTCTACCAAGTCTTCGTCCGACGGCCGGTCTCCGGTCCACGAAACCTGGAGCACACCAAGTGGTTCTGGCTGCTCGAATGCTACCGCCCGCACTCGGTAAAGCTCGAGCAGCGCCAGGAACCGCCCCACAATTTCGATCGCTTCCCGGCAGTCGGCGACCAATTCCGAGAATGTCGCCCACGCGCCGACGCCGCGGCGCTGGAGTACGTCGAGCACGTGCCCGGCCTGTTCGGGGATTGAGATCATCGAGTCGTGCAGGTGCTCGGTTTCCACCGTCGGGATCGGCCGCGGCGTCAGCGCGGTCGCCGCGATCTGCGCGAAGCTGTTCGGGTCGACGCCCAGCATCACCTCGGGCAGCAGGTCGGCGAAGCGGTCCTCCAACGACACCGCACGCGGGTAGCTGCGCAGCGCTGCGGCCTCCAGTTCCGCGAACATCTCGGCGACGTGTTTGTAGGCCCGGTACTGCAGCAACCGCGCGAACAGCAGATCGCGCACCTCCAGCAGCGCGAGGTCCTCGGCGTCGTCGACCTCGCCCGCCGGCAGCAGCCGTGCCGCCTTGAGGTCCAGCAGTGTCGCGGCGACCACCAGAAACGCCGTCGTCTCGTCTAATCCCAGTTGCGCGCCAATGGCTTTCGTGTACGCAATGAAATCATCGGTGACCTGGTGCAGCGCCACCTCGGTGATATCGAGACGATGCGCGAAAATCAGCTGCAAGAGCAGGTCGAACGGGCCCTCGAAATTGCTGAGCCGGACGCGAAACCCTGACTCCGGCTTGGATTCTGTGGACGTCACGCGCCGCCGAACCGGTCGATCACCTCACGGGCCACCGACCGGTACGCCTCGGCTCCGCCGGACTTCGGCGCCCACGTCGTGATCGGCTCGCCGGCCACGCTGGTCTCCGGGAAGCGGACAGTACGGGTGATCACGGTGTCCAACACGAGATCGCCGAACCGCTCGACCACGCGGGCCATCACCTCGCGGGCGTTGACGGTGCGGGTGTCGAACCGGGTGATCAAAATCCCGGTGATGTGCAATCTCGGGTTCAGCCGGTCGTGCACCTTGTCAACGGTGTCAGTCAGCAGCGCCAGCCCCCGCAGTGAAAAGTATTCGCACTCCGTGGGAATCACCACGCCGTCGGAGCAGGCCAGCGCGTTGACCGTGAGCAGGCCCAGCGACGGCTGGCAGTCGATCAGCACGTAGTCATACCGGTCCAGCACCGGGTCCAGCGCGCGCGCCAGTGTCTGCTCGCGGCCCACCTCGTTGACCAGCTGGATCTCGGCGGCAGACAGGTCGATGTTGCTCGGCACCAGATCCATGTGCTTGACCCTGGTGCGCACCATCACGTCGTCCAAGGACACCTTGGACTCGACGAGGACGTTGTGGATCGTCGCGTCCAGCTCGTAGTGCGGCACGCCGAGCCCCGCAGACAGCGCGCCCTGCGGGTCGAGGTCCACGAGCAGCACGCGCCTGCCGTACTCGGCCAGGCTCGCGCCGAGGTTGATGGTCGACGTGGTCTTGCCGACGCCACCCTTCTGGTTGCACATCGCGATGACCTTGGCCGGGCCGTGCGTGGTTTTCGGCTGGGGCTTCGGGATCGTCCGCGGGGGCCGGCCGGTCAGCCCGACGCCCGAGTGATCGGCGTCGTCGGTCACGCCGAACCCTCCCTGAGCAGCGCAATGGTGGCGGACATTCGGGCAAGTTTAACGGGGTGAACGTTTCGTTACAGGCAGACCCGCAGGCAGATGTTCAGGCGTTCTGCGCGGAGGTCGGATAATTCATCGTGTCGGCGCCGACATCGTGTTCTCGGCATGAATCTCAAGCAACGCATCCCGTTCCTGCGCTGGTCAGTGTGGCGGCTTGCCGTGGGCGCCCGCAATATCACCACGTCGGGCCAGATCGGCGACGGACGGGAGGCCGCCGTCGGGCCGCAGGGTCAGTGCGCCCGCGGGTGCGCACCTGCCCAGACTTCGCGCAGCGCGTGCACCGTCACCAGCGTGTAGATCTGCGTGGTCGTCACCGACGCGTGGCCGAGCAGTTCCTGCACCACGCGGACGTCGGCACCGCCGTCGAGCAGATGCGTGGCGAAGGAATGGCGCAGCGTGTGCGGCGATACCGCCGAGGTGATCCCGGCCCGCTCCGCGGCGTCTTGCAGCACCTGCCACGCACTCTGCCGCGAAAGCCTGCCGCCGCGCGCGTTGAGGAAGATGGCCGCTGTCCCCCGGCCGCGGCGCGCCAATTCAGGCCTGCCCCTTACGGAATACGCATCCAGCGCGTCGATCGCGGGCCTGCCGACCGGCACCAGCCGATGCTTGCCACCCTTGCCGCGCAGCAGCACGGACCGAGCGCGGGTGTCGATGTCGTCGATGTCGAGGCCCACCGCCTCCGAGATCCGAGCGCCGGTGGAGTACAGCAGTTCCAACAGCACACGGTTGCGCAAAGTCAGCGGGCCATCGGACGGACTGTCGCCGCCCGCGCCGGTCAGCAGTGCGAGCACCTCGTCGACCGTCAGACTCTTCGGCAACCGCCTGCCGGGCGTCGGCGGTTTGACCGCCCTGGCGACATCGTCGACGGTCAGGCCCTCTGCGGCGGCAAACCGGTGCAATCCGCGCACGGCGATCAGCGCCCGCGCCGCGGACACCGCAGACAGTCCGGCGATGCCCGCGTCGGGGTCGCCCCGGCGCAGCGACACCAGGAATTCGCTGACGTCGTTCTCCGTCACGTCGGCGAGGTCGTGGACGCCGCGCAGCATCAGGTGTTCCTGGTAGCGGCGAAGATCGCGCCGGTATGAGCTCAAGGTGTTCGCGGCCACACCGCGTTCGATGGTCAGGTGGTCGAGGTAACCCTGCAGTTGGCCGTCCAGGGCCGGCACGACAGTGGTCATCATCCGGCCCTTCGCCGGGCGAACGCGCTGGGCCGGTCGCGCCACGGCGCGCCGACCGGCCTGGTCGGTCTGCCGTCGATCACGGCCGCATAGGCGGCAAAAACACCGGCCGCTGCAGAGGCGTTGACGATCTCGCCGGCCAGCACCATCGCGGCGGCGTCCTCGAGTGAGAACCAGCGCAGGCTCAGATCAGCCTCTTCGTCCTCCGGCTCGGGCCGGTCGACCTGAGACAGGTCCCTGGCCAGATAGGTACGCACCGATTCGTCGGAGAAGCCCGGTGACGACGCGGTGTCCACCAGGACCCGCCAGTCGGTGGCGGCGAGCCCGGCTTCTTCCTGCAACTCACGTTGTGCGGTGGCCAGCGGGTCTTCGTGCGCCGCATCGAGAAGACCGGCGGGAAGTTCCCACAGCCGACGCCCCACCGGATGTCGATACTGATACACCATCGCCACGCGCTGGTCGCCATCGACCGCGGCAACCGCGACGGCGCCGTAATGCTCGACCACCTCTCGCCGGGCAGTACCACCGCCGGGCATGCGCACCTGATCGACGCGAAGCGCCAAAATGCTTCCTTCGTAGACCGTTTCGGACGAGACGGTCTCGAAGAGGTGGTCAGCCACGGGCCACGGGCTGGTGCAGCAGCCCCTCGACTCCAGTCGCATGCTCATTGCCGTTGGGTGGCAGCTCGGGGATCTCGACCGGGAGCCGTTCTGCCGCCTTGTATTCCAGCGCTGCGCCGATGAATCCGACGAACAGCGGATGCGGGCGGGTGGGGCGGCTCTTCAACTCGGGATGCGCCTGGGTGCCGACGAGGAACGGGTGCACGTCGCGCGGATATTCGACGAACTCGACAAGGTGACCGTCGGGTGACGTCCCGGAGAAGCGCAACCCACTGCCGGCGATCTGGTTGCGGTACTCGTTGTTCACCTCGTAACGGTGCCGGTGCCGCTCGGACACCTGCGTGGTCTGATACGCCTCCGCCACAATCGAACCCGGCTCGAGCACCGCCGGGTACGCGCCCAGTCGCATTGTGCCGCCCATATCGGCTTCCCCGGCCACGATATCCTTCTGGTCAGCCATCGTGGAGATCACCGGGTCGGGGGTCTGCGGGTCGAACTCGGCGGAATTGGCCTGCGCCAGTCCGACCGATCGCGCCGCCTCGATCACGATGCACTGCAGGCCCAAACACAGACCCAGCACCGGTAGTCCGTGCGTTCGGGCGTGGCGGATCGCGCCGATCTTGCCTTCGATGCCCCGGATACCGAATCCGCCCGGCACGAGTACACCGTGCACGTCGGATAGGGCGGCCGCAGCGCCGCTCTCCGTTTGGCAGTCGTCGGAGGCGACCCAGCGCATTTCGACCCTCGCGCGGTGTGCAAAGCCGCCGGCCCGCAGTGCCTCTGCTACCGACAGGTACGCGTCGGACAGGTCAACATATTTCCCCACCAATGCTATTCGCACGGTCTCACGCGGTTCGTGGACTCGTCGCAGCAGATCGTCCCACTCCGCCCAGTCGACGTCACGGAACGGTAGATTCAGCCGGCGAACCACAAACGCGTCAAGCTCTTCACGGTGCAGCACCTTGGGAATGTCGTAGATGGAGGGCGCGTCGGGGGTGGAGATCACACCGTCGATGTCGACGTCGCACATCAGTGCAATCTTGTTTTTCAGTGGCTCGGGCACGTCACGGTCGCACCGCAGGATCAACGCGTCGGGCTGAATACCCATACTGCGTAGCGCGGCCACCGAGTGTTGCGTCGGTTTGGTCTTGAGCTCGCCCGATGGCGCCAGGTACGGCACCAGCGACACGTGCAGGAAGAACACATTCTCGCGTCCGACGTCGTGACGGACCTGGCGGGCCGCCTCAAGAAACGGCTGGGACTCGATGTCGCCGACGGTTCCACCGATCTCGGTGATCACGACGTCGGGGCGGTTCCCGTCGGAATCTGGTTTCGCCATCGCCAGGATGCGGCTCTTGATCTCGTCGGTGATGTGCGGGATCACCTGAACGGTGTCACCCAGGTATTCACCGCGCCGCTCCTTGGCGATGACTGACGAATACACTTGGCCTGTCGTGACATTCGCTTGCGCGGACAGGTTCCGGTCCAGGAACCGCTCATAGTGGCCCACGTCCAGGTCGGTTTCGGCGCCGTCCTCGGTGACGAACACCTCTCCGTGCTGGAACGGGTTCATGGTGCCGGGATCGACGTTGAGGTAGGGGTCCAGCTTCTGCATCGTCACCTGCAGTCCGCGTGCCGTCAGGAGCTGGCCCAGGCTCGATGCGGTCAACCCCTTACCGAGCGACGATGCCACCCCGCCGCTGACGAACAGATGCTTGGTCGGGTTCTGCGGGTGCTTGCGTAACGCTGGCAAGAGCAACTCCCGTGACGACTCGCAGGGCAACGCTTTTAATAGCTGGGGCCTGCCGACCCACGGAATCTCACCTTAACACCGCAGCCGACAAGCTGTCGCTAACACGCCCGTGGGCCGACCCACTACTGCGGAACAGTCAATGCCTGGGCGCCTGCACCCGTGCCGTACTGCGCGGTGTGGCCGCCGCCGAGCAGGTCGTGCAATGCCAGTACCGCCGTGATCCGCCCGGACTCCATGTCGGCGTCATCGACCGTGGTCACGGCGCCGCCCATGCGCGAATCGGCTCGTGCTACCGCGATGGCCGCGGTGCCCGACGCCGAGCCGTCGGCGCCGGCCAGCACGGTGCCTGCTCCGTGTGCGGCCAGCGCGGTGGCGAACCTGGCGACAGTGGAACCCGCATTGCCGGCGTCGTCTTTCAGCGCGCCGCCGGTCACCACGATCGCCGTGTTGGCCGCGGTGAGTTTGTCGGAGTACGTGATGAATCCGGTCTGTCGTAGCGCCGCCAGCGCCGTTTCCCGCTGCATGTCGACGATCGGTGGCGCGGCGGGATTCTTGTTGATCTGCAGCACGATGCCCAGTAGGTCGCCGGCCTGTGAACCCTGATCGACCGAGGTGGTACTCAGCTGCGTGCCGGCGGGAACGATCGAGGAGTTCACGACCGACAGCAGCTTATCGGCCGAGTTGGCGTCGACGAACTGTTGCGTCAACGTCACCGCTCCGGTCACCGTCCCACCCGCGTCACCGACCAATCTGGTCAGCGAAGTGACCGTGTCGTCCGATGCGTCCGGCGTACGGAAGATCACCACCGACTTCTCGTTCAGAGCGCCATGCACGATCCGACCGGCCATTGTGGTGTCGAATTCACCCGCAGCACTGAGCTTTTCAGTTAACGCGTTGTTGTGCTGGTCCAGCCCGGTGATCCGGTCTTGGAGCTGGCGTTTGTCGTCACGCAGGCCAGACACCAACGTGTCGGACAGCAGGCCGGACCCCAGCACGACACCGACCGCCAAGGCGAGGAACACGGCGGCCAGCGAAATCGCGTGGTGGCGCAGTGAAATCACCGACGGTTCCTAGCTGACCAGCCCTTGGACCCACAGCATGAATCGGTTCCAGTAGGAAGCCACCCAGTCGAGCGCCAAGTGATCAGCGCGGGCCACCCACAGCGCGACGATTATCGCGATCAGCATCGCGAACACGAGAAACGCGATCGCACCGCCCGAGATCCTGCTGCGGTACAACGTCGCGACCGCCTTCGCGTCGACCAGCTTCTGCCCCACCTTGAGTCGGGTGAGGAACGTCGACGGGTTGCTCTGTGCGCGGGTGCGGTCGAAGAACTCTTCGATCGTCGCAGTATGCCCGGCAGTGACGATCAGCGCTGCGCCGTGGTGATCGACCAACAACAGTGCAAGGTCCGTGGCGGATCCCGCCGCCGGGAACGTCATCGCCCCAATGCCCAGATCCTGGATCCGGTCCAAGCCCGGTGCATGGCCGTCGGCGTCAGCGGGTAACACCACTTGCGCGCCGCAACGCAGCACATCGGCGGTCATCTTCTCGGGGTCGCCGACGATCAATTGCGGCCGGTAGCCGGCCTTGCGCAACACATCCGCGCCCGCCCCAACGCCCACCAGCACCGGCTGATACTCCTTGATGAACGGCTTGAGACTCTTCACATCGTCCGTCGCGGAGTCTTCTTCCCCGACGATCACGACGTGGCGTCGATTCATCTCGACATCGATGTCAGGGATGCCGATTCCGTCGATGAGCAACGGACTTTCGCTGCGAATGAACTCAATCGTGTTGCCGGCGAATGCCTCGAGATGCGCGACGAGTCCGCTTTTGGCCTCGTGCATCAGCTCGGAGATCTCATGGTCACCGCGCTCGGTCCCAACGATCAGTCGCCGGTCCCCCGAATACACCGACCCGTCGCATATGCGTACCCGAGTGCCGTCCTTGATCTTCTTGAAGACCTCCTGCCCGGTGTTGTCGATCAGGATCACGCCATTGGCGACAAGCACCTCGGGACCCTGGTTCGGATAGCGCCCCGAGATCGAAGGCGACGCATTGACGACCGCCGCGACGCCCGCATCGATGAGCGCGTCGGCCGTAACGCGATCGAGGTCGCGAGCGTCGAGGACGACGACATCTCCGGGTCCCACGCGACGCAGCAGCCGGTCGATGTCCCGATCTACCTGGGCGGTTCCGACGAGACCAGGTCGTAAGGCGGAAGTTCGAGACAGGAGTGCTGACATCTTCATATCGGCGATTCTGGTCTACGGATCCCCCTGACAGCGTGGAGGCGCGCCGTAACAATAGCCTCAGAAGTTTACTTCTGTAACAACCGGGTCTCGCGCTATCGGTGGCGGGGTTCCGCGGCGGCCGTTTCCAACAGCTCCCGGGCGTGCGCACGGGCGGTATCGGACTCACCGAGGCCGGCGAGCATGCGGGCCAGCTCAGCCACGCGTTCGTCGTCCTCCACGCGACGGACCACGTTGGTCCCGTCACGGCTGTCGGCATCGACCACCAGATGCACGTCGGCGTAGGCGGCGACCTGGGGAAGGTGGGTAACCACGATGACCTGGTGCGTGAGGGCCAGCCGCGCCAGCCGCCGTCCGATCTGCACGGCGGCCCGACCGCCGATGCCGGCATCGACCTCGTCGAAAACCATCGTCGTGCCTTCCGCCGAGGCAGCGAGCACCACCTCGAGGGCGAGCATCAACCGCGACAACTCGCCACCGGAGGCGCTCTTGGTGACCGGAAGCACTGCGGCGCCCTTGTGGGCGGTGAAACCGAACTCGATGACGTCCGTGCCTGACGAACCGGCGTGCACCGTCGTTCCGACCGGCAGGACGAGCGGCGCCGAGTCGCCCGGTCGGGCCGACAGCGGCTGCACCGTGATCGTGAACTCCGCGTCGCCCATCGCCAGCCCCGACAGCTCGGAGGTGACGGCCTTGGACAGTCCCTTCGCCGCCTTGGTGCGCGCCTTGGTGAGATCCGTCGCAGCGGCCGCGACCTGGGCGGCCAAGTCATCCACGGCGCGCGCCAACGCGGTCAGCGCCTCCTCGGAGAGGTCCAGCTGCGTCAGCCGCTCACGGGCCTCCCGCGCCCACGCCAGCACACCGTCGACATCGGCCGCGTACTTGCGGGTCAATGTGCGCAGTTGGGCCTGACGTGCCAGCTTGGTTTCCAAGGCACTTGCGTCGGTTGGCAGATCGTCGAGATACGCCGCCAGTTCGCTCGCGACATCGGTGATCAGGCTCAGCGCTTCTGAAAGCTGATCGGCCAGTACCACCAACCCGCTGTCGCCACTGCCTTCCAGTGCAGACTTTGCTTGGCCAGTGCGATCGATGGCCGCCCCGCCCGAGTCTCCTGCTTCTTCAGGCGTGCCCGACAACGCGGCGCGAGCCGTCTGGGCAGCGTCACGCAAAGCGTCCAGTTCCGACAGCCGGCGGATGTCGGCGACGATTGCGTCGTCCTCTGCGGGCAGCGGATCGACGGACGTGATTTCGTCGATCGCGAACTTGAGCCGGTCGGCTTCCTGCACGAGCTCACGTGCGCGGTCGGTGCGGTCAGCGAGATCGCGACGGGCCTGCAGCCAGTCGTTGCGCAGCTTGCGAAACCGGTCCAATTTCGGGCCGACTCCTGCGTAGCGATCGAGCGCGGCGCGCTGTTCATCCGGTCGCATCAATCGCAGTTGATCGTTCTGCCCGTGCAGTGCCAACAGCTCGGTGGTGAATGTGCCGAGAGACTTCGCCGGCACGCTGCGGCCACCGAGGTAGGCACGCGATCGACCGTCGCTGGCCACCGAACGGCTGGCGATGACGCTGCCGTCGTCGTCGCGCTCCGCGCCACATGAATCCAGCAAGTCGGTGACATCCGCGGCCACCGGGCCGTCGACGTCGGTGGTGGTGAAGCGGCCCTCGACCACTGCCCGGTCAGCGCCGGATCGGACCCGGGCCGGATCGGCCCGAGCGCCGCCGAGCAGATGAAGGCCGGTCACCACCATCGTCTTGCCGGTTCCCGTCTCGCCCGTCAGCACGGTCAGACCGCGGTCGAACTCCGCCACTGCGGAGCTGATCGCGCCCAGCGACTCGATCCGGATTTCCGAGAGCACTCAGCCGTCCGCTGTCGTTGGTCCACGCCATCCGGTGACGGGCAGCCGGAACTTGCGCACCAGTCGGTCACTGAAGGGCGCGCTGTCCAACCGCACCCACCGCACCGGCGTCGAGCACCGCGTCACCTCGAGGCGCGCACCCGCGGGCACCGGCATCTGTCGGCGCCCGTCGCAGAGCACGACGGCGTCGTTGCCGTCGGCGTCCACTTCGATCGCGATGTTCGCGTTCGGACTGGTCACCATCGGCCGGGAGAACAGCGCGTGAGCATTGTTGGGTACCAACAGCATCGCCTCGAGGTCCGGCCACAGGATCGGGCCGCCGGCCGAGAACGTGTACGCGGTGGACCCGGTTGGCGTGGCGACCAGGACGCCGTCGCACCCGAATGCCGACACGGGTCGCCCGTCGACCTCGAGCACCACACCGAGCACGCCGAGGTGTGTCCCTTTTTCCAGGCTGGCCTCGTTGAGCGCCCAGCCCTGTCCGATCATCTCGCCGTCGGCGCGTACCGAAACATCAAGGGTCATGCGGTCTTCGACGCGGTAGTCGCGGGCGACGACGTGCTCGAGAACCTGATCGATCGCGTCTGCCTCGGCCTCGGCGAGGAACCCGATTCGGCCTAGGTTGACACCCAGCACCGGTACCGATGCGTTTCGCGCCAGCTCCGCAGCCCGCAGGAATGTGCCGTCGCCCCCGAGGACGAGCACGAGCTCGCAGCCAACGGCTGCATGCTCGTCGGGCTCCACGACGTTGATGTCCACCCCGAGAGCCCGCATTTCGTCGGGCGCCAGCTGCAGGCTGCCACGGTCGACGGCTTCCGCCGACAGCACCCGTAGCGTAATCCCATTGTCGCCCAGGACTTTCTGAACGCGGCGGGCGGTTTCCGTGGCTTCGTCACGTCCCGTGTGCACCACCAGCAGTACGGCGCGTTGGTCGCTCATTGCGGCCCCTTCGCGACGGCGTGCGCCACCGCACGCTCCAATGTGTCACCCGTCAGCGCACGATCGGTTTCCGGCCGCAGGTGCAGGAAATACTCGACGTTGCCCGATGGTCCGGGCAACGGGCTCGCCACGACGCCCACCGCGGGCCACCCCAGGTCGGCCGCGCGGCGGGCCACAGCCAGCACCGCACCGCTGCGCAACTGTGGATCGCTCACCACACCCCCCGCTCCCACGTGATCCTTGCCGACCTCAAACTGCGGCTTCACCATTGGAACGATATCCGCGTCGGCCGACGCGCACGAAGTGAGCGCGGGCAGCACGGTCGCCAGCGAAATGAACGACAGGTCGGCAACCACGACGTCGACCGGACCTCCGAGCGCCTCTCGGGACACGTCGCGCACGTTCGTGCGCTCCAGCACCGTCACGCGCGGATCAGATCGCAGTGACCACGCCAACTGGCCGTAGCCGACGTCGGCCGCGACCACCTCCCGCGCGCCGCGGTCAAGCAGGACCTCGGTGAATCCGCCCGTCGATGCGCCCGCGTCGAGGCAGCGCCGATCTGCTACGGAGATGTTGAACGCATCGAGCGCCCCGATCAGCTTGTGCGCGCCGCGGGACACCCAGTTCCGCTGCCCGCCGGTGTCAACGGACAGACGCGCGGTGACCGCGACGGCGGTCGCGGGCTTCGCGGCCGGCATCCCGTCGATGCTGACCCTGCCTGCGTCGATCAGCTCCGCAGCCTGCTGCCGGGAGCGCGCCAGGCCGCGCCTGACCAGTTCGACGTCAACACGCGCACGCCGGGCCACCGGCCGTCAACCCTTTTCCACTGACTCCAAGGCGCGGACGAGCACGTCGTGCGCCTCCTCCAAGCGCGCTGCGACGGCATCGATGTCAAGCGCGGCCAGGTCGGCTCCGTCGGGGGTCACGTCGGGCAGGTCCGACAGCAGTTCAGCGATCTCGGCGCGGATGTGTCCAGGGTCTGTGGTCATGACGTGTTCACGCTATCCGATTCGAGGACTCCTGCGGCGACCGCGCGGCGCAGGGCCTGACGCGCCCCGTCATCGCCGGCCACGAGCGGGCGTCGACGTGGGTTGTCGGCGTCGCGCCACACGGCATCCGCGACCGCGCGTATGACGCGCAAGTTGTCGTCGTCTGCGTCGTCATGCGAAGCGGTCACGATGATTTGGGCTGACTCAACTGCGGCGTGGCATGCGGGTTGCGGAGCGACTCGCAGCCCGTCGGGTGAATCCATCAGCGCCCGCACGTCGTGCCCGATGTAGGTAGGACGGCGCTGTGCGGGTGCGAAGATCGCGTCTGTCGCGTTGTTCACGCCGGTGAGCACCATCAGGCTCGGCAAGCCCGCCGCGTTGGCACCTTCGATGTCGGTGTCCAGCCGGTCGCCTACCACAAGCACATCATGGAAATCACCACGGCTCAACGCGTCTCGGAACAGCGCCGGCTGCGGCTTGCCGGTGACCCTGGGTTCGTGATCCGTGGCAACGCGAAGGGCGGCGACCATCGCACCGTTGCCGGGCAGCAGCCCACGCTCGGACGGCAGGCTGACATCGACGTTCGCCGCGACCCACATTGCGCCGCCCCGGATAGCCAGTGCCGCTTCGGCGAGGTCGGCCCAACAGGTATCCGGAGAATGCCCTTGAACGACCGCGACCGGGGCATCTGACCACTGCCGGACCGGCCGCAAACCGGCGGCGGCGATTTCGGCAGCGAGCGCGTCGGTGCCAACGATGAGCACCGCGGAGTCGCCGGCCAATTCCGACGCGAGCACCTGGGCCGCGGTGTGCCCGCTCGTGACGACATCGTCGGGTTTCGCGGTGAACCCGAGTTCACAGAGATGGTCGGCGACCTCCGCCGCACGCCGCGACGCGTTGTTGGTGATGAAGATGGTCCGGACATCGACGGCGGCCAGCGTTTCGACCGCGCCGGTCGTTGGCTCGGCCCCCCGAAAGAGGGTGCCGTCCAGATCGAGCAGGAGACAGTCGTGTTGGCCCGCAAGTGTTGTCACGTCAGGCAAGTTCCGCGACCCGGTCTTCGGCGTCGGTGACACCGTCGACGTCGGCCGCCGCGGCTCGGAGGAACCACTGGACTGCGTCCTTCTGGCGACCGACTGCCAGCAAGGTGTCGGCGTACGCGTAGCACAGCCGCGCAGCGGTCTGCCCCGTGCGTGCCGGGTCGATCGGCGGGGTAGACAACGCGGCGAGGGCCTGGTCGAGTTGCCCAAGGTCTGAGCGTGCGCCGGCGGCGACGATGCGCATCTCGTCGGCGTCGTCGCCGGCGAGCTGAGCAGCCTCGGCGCTGCGGGCGAGCTCGACTGCCCGCTCCGGTCGCCCGACGCCTCGTTCGCAGTCGGCGATCAGCGGCAGCAGCACCGACTTGCTCCCCATCCGCCGCGCCGCCCGCAGTTCGGCCAGCGCCTGTGCCCAGTCGCCGCAGTGATACGCGGCTATGCCAACAGCCTCCCGAACGGCGGCGATTCGGCCCGACCGCGCACGCGCCGCACGGGCATGGACCAACGCAGCATCGGGATCGTCGTCGAGCAATTCACCGGCCGCGACCAGATATTTTGCGACCATCTCGGCGTTGACTCGATCCAAAGTGGTTAGCTCACGGCGGATTTCGGGAGACAGCCGCCTGGGGTCGATATCGGGCGGGAGCGCCGGCTCATCGCGTCGACCACCGCCGCCGTCCGCCGTGCTCTGGGGCTGACGAGGCCGCGCCCGGCCGGGACCCGACCACGACTTGCGCGCCCCTTTGCCGGATGTCCTCGGCGGCTCGTCCCCGCGTCGCGCGTTGTCGTCGACCACTCGTGCCTTCCCTGTGGTGTTTGGATTGAGGATACGTGACCACTGTTTACCCAACACATCGGTGTCGGCAATTGCCACACATAAAGCGGCGAATAAAAGGCGAATAGAAAATGCCCCCGATTATTCTCGGGGGCATTTTCCATAATGGTTGTTCGGCGGTGTCCTACTTTTCCACCCTGGTGGGTAGTATCATCGGCGCTGGCAGGCTTAGCTTCCGGGTTCGGGATGGGTCCGGGCGTTT
>Ga0209006_10001972_pt1 | contig 18652 bp, 22 predicted proteins | sample JacPin_JW_Ref_O2_FD_188567 | JGI IMG/M metagenome (GOLD analysis project Ga0209006, IMG submission 188567) | Forest soil microbial communities from Algoma, Ontario, Canada - Jack Pine, Ontario site 1_JW_Ref_O2 (SPAdes) (version 2) | ecosystem: Environmental > Terrestrial > Soil > Boreal...
AGGAAGAGATTCGGCAGCACCGCGATCACGCCGAGGTAGATCGAGCCGGGCAGAGTGATTCGGTTCAGCACGTAGCGCAGATAGTCGGCGGTCGGCCGGCCGGGTCGGATGCCGGGGATGAAGCCGCCGAACTTCTTCATCTCGTCGGCTCGTTCGTCCGGGTTGAAGGTGATCGAGACGTAGAAGTACGTGAAGAAGACGATCAAGGCGAAATAGAGCGAGATGTAGATGGGGCTGCTGGGGTCCGTCAGGTATGTGCCGACGAACTTGTCCCACCAGCTGGTGCCCGCTGCGGGGTTGCCGCTGCGCACCAGCTGGGTGATCAGGTGCGGGATGTAGATCAGCGACGAAGCGAAAATCACCGGAATGACGCCGGCCTGGTTGACCTTCAACGGCAGGTACGTGGAAGTGCCGCCGTACATGCGCCGGCCCACCATGCGCTTGGCGTACTGCACCGGGATGCGGCGCTGGCCCTGCTCGACGAACACCACGCCGATGATGATGATCAGCGCGGCGACGCAGACGGCGGTGAAGGTCACCGGGCCCCGGGTGTCCAGGATGTTCTTGCCCTCTGAGGGGATGCGCGCGGCGATACCGGCGAAGATCAACAGCGACATGCCGTTGCCGATGCCTCGCTCGGTGACCAACTCGCCCATCCACATCACCAGCGCCGCGCCGGCCGTCATCACCAGCACGATGACCACCAGCGTGAAGATCGACCCCCCCGAGATGATCTCGTGGCCGACGGAGCAGCCCTGCAGCAGTCCGCCGTTGGCCGCCAGCGCGACGATGCTGGTTGCCTGCAGGATGGCCAGCGCGATCGCCAGGTAGCGGGTGTACTGGGTCATCTTGGCCTGGCCGGACTGGCCCTCCTTGCGCAGTTGCTCGAACCGCGGGATCACGACGGTGAGCAGCTGCACGATGATGCTCGCGGTGATGTAGGGCATCACGCCGACCGCGAACACCGTCAGCTGCAGCAGCGCACCGCCGGAGAACAGGTTGATCAGCGAGTAAATCTGCCCGTTGTCACCGCCGCTGAGCTCGCTGATGCACTTGTCGACGTTGGAGTAGTTGATCCCCGGCGACGGCAGCGTCGCGCCCGCCCGGTAAAGGATCACGATCCCGAGCGTGAACAGGATCTTGCTTCGCAGGTCGGCTGTCCGTAGTGACGAGATGAAAGCCGAGAGCACTCTTCCTCCTGCGCAGCCGGACATTTACGGCATGCAATGGGGCTGGTGTGACCAGCGCGTCGGGTTAGTTCTTTTCGTGCCGACCCGCCGCAGGCAAGAACTTGTCCGGGGCTGATGTCAGGCGACAATCAGTCTACGAGAGTAACAGCAGATAGCGGCCGGGGGTCCCGCTCCGGCGCTGCCGAGCGGCTCAGCGCCCTCACAGAATCGCGGCGTACGGTTAACCGAGCTAAGTAACATCCGGGGCAAGGGGTAGACGATGGCGCGCACGGACGATGACACCTGGGATCTGGCCTCCAGTGTGGGAGCCACTGCCACGATGGTGGCGGCCGCGCGTGCGCAGGCCACGAACGACCCGAAGCCGCTGATCAACGATCCGTTCGCCCGGCCGCTCGTCGAGGCTGTGGGCATCGACCTGCTGACCCGGATGGTGCGTGGCGAGGTGACCCTGGCCGAGCTCGACGACGAGCAAACCCGCGGGGTTCGGCGGATGAAAGACAACATGGCGGCCCGCACGAAGTTCTTCGACGAGTTCTTCCTCACCGCCACCGGAGGTGGCAATTCAGCCGAAGCCACCGGAGGTGGCAATTCAGCCGAAGCCACCGGAGGTGGCAATTCAGCCGAAGCCACCGGAGGTGGCAATTCCACCGAAGCCACCGCGGGCATCCGGCAGGTGGTGATCCTGGCCGCAGGCTTGGACGCCCGCGCGTACCGGCTGCCCTGGCCCGCGGGCACCGTCGTCTACGAGATCGACCAGCCGGAGGTGATCGCGTTCAAGACGACCACGCTGACCGGGCTCGGCGCCGAACCGATCGCCGATCGCCGCACGGTCGCGATCGACCTGCGCCAGGACTGGCCGGCGGCCTTGCGCGAGGCCGGATTCGACCCGGATCGGCCCACCGCGTGGATCGCCGAGGGGTTGCTCGGCTATCTGCCCCCCGATGCGCAGGACCGTCTGCTCGATAACATCACCGCGCTGTCAGCAGCGGGCAGCCGATTCGCCACCGAGAGCATCGCCGGCCGCGACGACCTCGACGAGGAGGCGATCAAGGAGCGCATGAAGGCGGTTTCGGCCCGGTGGCGCGAGCACGGGTTCGATCTGGACATGACCGAGTTGATCTACTTCGGCGACCGCAACGAAGCCGCCGAGTATCTGAAGTCCCACGGCTGGGAGATAGTCGGCCGCACCAACAGAGAGCTGTTCGCCGACTACGAACTTGAACCGCTCGATACCGACCAGCCGTTCGGTGACGTCGTTTATGTCAGCGGAATCTTGAAGTAGGAGTTTGCAATGGCACGCACCGAGAACGACACCTGGGATCTGGCCTCGAGCGTGGGCGCGACCGCAACGATGGTCGCCGCGGCGCGGGCGATGGCCAGCCGGGCGCCCGATCCGCTCATCGACGATCCGTTCGCCGAACCACTGGTGCGGGCGGTCGGCCTCGAGTTCTTCGTCAAGCTGGTCGACGGCGAGGTTTCGATGATGGAGTCTGACGATCCGAACGTCAATCCCCTGCGGGTGATTGACGTGATGGCCGTGCGCACCAAGTTCTTCGACGATTTCTTCCTCACCTCCACGACCGCGGGCATCCGTCAGGCGGTCATCCTCGCGTCTGGGTTGGACTCACGTGCCTACCGGTTGCCGTGGCCGCTGGACACCGTGGTGTACGAAATCGACCAGCAGGCAGTGATCGGCTTCAAGACCGGCACGTTGTCCGCACTCGGCGCCAATCCCGCCGCCGAGCACCGTCCGGTAGCTGTTGATCTGCGCGATGACTGGCCGGCAGCATTGCGGGCCAATGGATTTGACGCGTCGCAGCCCACGGCCTGGAGCGCCGAGGGCCTGCTCGCCTATCTGCCGCCGGACGCACAGGATCGACTGTTCGACCACATCACGGCGTTGAGCGCCAACGGCAGCCGGCTGGCCACCGAGTTCCACCCCGACGGCCCCGCGGCGATGGCCGAGCGCCAGAAGGTGATGGCCGACCAATGGAAACAGCGGGGCCTCGACCTCGACCTGTCCACGCTGATGTATCACGGCGAGCGCACCCCGGTGACCGACTACCTGGCCGCCCACGGTTGGCGTCTCTCCACCCAGACGAGAACGGAAGTGTTCGCCGCGTACGGGCGTGAGATGGCCGACGACGATGCGACCGCTGCATTACGAAACAGCATTGCCATCACGGCAATTCGAGACTGAAGGAACAACTATGGCCCGAACTGACAACGACACTTGGGATTTGGCGTCCAGCGTGGGAGCAACGGCAACGATGGTTGCCGGGCAGCGCGTGCTGGCCACGCGGGAGGGGCTCATCGACGACCCGTTCGCCGAGCCGCTGGTGCGCGCGGTCGGCCTCGACTTCTTCACGCGGGTCCTCGATGGCGACATCGACCTCTCCGGCGTGGACCCGGCGTTCAGCGTTCGCCGCTCGGCCGAGGGGATGGCGGTGCGCACGCGGCACTTTGACCGGATGTTCACCGACGCGACCGCCGCCGGCGTGCGTCAGGCGGTGATCTTGGCCGCCGGGCTCGACGCGCGCGCGTACCGGCTGCCGTGGCCGGCCGGGACCGTCGTCTACGAGGTCGATCAGCCCGAGGTCATCGAGTTCAAGACCAAAACGTTGGCCGACCTGGGCGCTGAGCCGACCGCCACCCGGCGAACCATCGCGATCGACCTTCGCGACGACTGGCCACAGGCCTTGCTGGATAACGGGTTTGACCGAACTCAGCCGACCGCATGGAGCGCAGAGGGCCTGCTGATCTACTTGCCGCCGCAGGCGCAAGACCTGCTGTTCGACAACATCACCAAACTCAGCGCACCGGGCAGCCGGCTTGCCACCGAACACATACCCGACTTCGATGTCTTCGAGGACGAACGTTCGCAACGCATCGCGGAGCGGCTGAAACAGTACGGACACGACATCCAGTTCTCCGACCTCGTCTACCACGGCGAGCGCAGTCACGTCATCGAATATCTGACCGCGCTCGGTTGGCAGGTGTCCGCCCAGAAGATCACCGAGGCGTACACGGCCAACGGGTTCACGTATCCCGACGACGAAACGATGACGCCGTTCTCCAACCTCAGCTACGTCAGCGCCGTCCTGGGCTCCTAGACGGCCGGGCGGCCAGCTCGAGAAACCGGCCGAAGCGGTCCTGGGTCGCAGAAGCCCAAGCCGGATTTGGGACAACGACGCGCTCGGTCGCGGCCCATCGGGCGGCGTCGGTCATCGACGACTCCAGACCGACGGCCATCCGGCCGAGAAAGGCCGCGCCCAGCGCCGCCCCCTCGGCCACACTCGACACCTCCAACGGCCGCCCTGTCGCGTCGGCGATGGCCTGCATCCATGGCTCGACGCGGGTGCCCCCTCCCGTCGCGACGATGCGCGACACGGATGCTCCGCTCAGCTCGATGAGATGGCGGACAACAAAGCCCGACGCCTCGTACGCAGCGCGCCGCAGCGACGCCGCATCGTGGGTGAGGTCCAACCCGTCGAGCACACCACGCCGATCCGGATCGTGGAACGGCGAGCGCTCGCCGCGCACGTACGGCGACCACACCGGCACCCGGCGAGGATCAAGGTCCCCCGAGTTGCCCTGTCCCACAAGGCGATCTACCCAGCCGAGAAACAAGCCGCCGGCGTTGCTCGCACCGCCGATCTGGGTCTTCCCCGCAATGTGCGGAATGGTCCACAGGCCCGGGACCTGTTTGGTCTCGGGAAGGGTCGCCCACACGATCAACGTCGTCCCGCACATCACGAGCACGTCGCCGTCCCGGTCCGCGCCGGCCACCAGTTGCTCGCACAGGGCGTCGATGGCACCGGCAGCCAGGACCGCGTCGGTTCCGGACACCTCGCCGACGGGCGCCCCGATCATCGCGACCCTGGGCATGCGGTCGATCGACACTCCGCAGTCGACGCACGCGGCCTCGCTCCAGCCGGTGCCGTCGAACACCGGGAACGTCGTGCTGGCGGTGGCGATGTCGACCACCGGCTCGCCGGCCAGCGCATGGTTGGCCACCGCGGGCGCCGGCCAGTACCCCGCCGCATCGGGCGCCTCCCGGGCCGTCCACCGCAGGAACTCGGCCGCCTCGCCGGTCAGGAATTCGCCGCTGCCGGCCGCGGCGGTGCGACCCCGACCGTCTCCGTACAGCAGCCCCGGCGTGATCGGCGTTCCGCCGGAATCGACGGCGGTCAGCGAGGGCACCATCGCCGAAACGGCCACCGCCTTCGCGTCGGGCCGGGCCAGCTCCCGCACGGCCGTGAGAGGGCCGCGCCGCCACGCTTGGTCGGCGTCATGCTCCATGCGGTCCGGCGCCGGTATTCGCAATTGGTGCGGAATTCGTGCCCTGGCCAGCACCCGACCGTCGTCGTCGGCGGCCACCGCCTTGACCGCGGTGGTGCCGATGTCGATGCCGATTGTGACCGCTTCGGGTGACACGCGCGCCACCGTACGCCAGCATGAGCAGACGTGACCCGACTTCGTGCCCTCGTGACTGCCCCGTTGCGGGGCACCGGCCTGGACAAGCTGCGGCGGCTCGCCGACGTGGTCTACGACCCGTGGATCGAGCAGACCCCGCTGCGCATCTACAGCGCCGAGCAGCTGGCCGAACAGATCAGCTCGCATGCGGCCGATGTTGTTGTCGTGGAGAGTGATTCGGTAGCCGGCCCGGTCTTCGAACTCGGACTGCGGGCCATCGCCTCGACCCGCGGCGACCCGAACAACGTCGACGTCGCGGGCGCGACGCGCGCAGGCGTTCCGGTGCTGTACACGCCGGGCCGCAACGCCGACGCGGTCGCCGAGATGGCGGTCGCCCTCCTGCTCGCCGCCACCCGTCACCTGCTGCCCGCGGACGCCGACGTCCGGGCCGGGGAGATATTTCGCGACGGCACCATCCCGTATCAGCGGTTCCGGGGCGCCGAACTCGCAGGGCGCACGGCCGGGCTGGTGGGTCTCGGTGCGGTCGGCAGGGCGTTGAAGTGGCGGCTGTCCGGGCTGGGCCTTTCCGTCATCGCCCACGACCCGTTCAGCGACGAGGCCCGTCACGGTCTGGACGAACTGCTGGCCGAGGCCGACATCATCTCTATGCACGCACCGGTCACCGACGACACCGTCGGGATGATCGGCGCCGACCAGTTCGCGGCCATGCGCGACGGCGTGGTGTTCCTGAACACCGCCCGGGCTCAGCTGCACGACACCGATGCGCTCGTGGCCGCGCTGCGCAGCGGCAAGGTGGCCGCCGCGGGCCTCGACCATTTTGTCGGGGAATGGCTTCCGGTCGATCACCCGCTGACGGCGCTGCCGAACGTGGTCCTGACACCCCACATCGGCGGGGCCACGTGGAACACTGAGGCCCGGCAGGCGCAGATGGTCGCCGACGACCTCGAGGCCCTCCTGTCGGGAGCTGCGCCGGCCCACATCGTCAACCCGGAGGTGCTCGGCTCGTGAAATTCGTCGACGACCCGGAGGCGGCGGTACTGGCTGCCGCGAAGGACATGCTGCGGCGCGGCCTGGTGGAAGGGACGGCAGGCAACATCTCGGCCCGCCGATCCGATGGCAACCTCGTCATCACGCCGTCGTCGGTCGACTACGCCGAAATGGCGCTCGACGATCTGGTGCTGGTCGACCCGGCCGGCGCGGTGCTGTCCGCGAAGGACGGCCGCTCCCCCTCCAGCGAGATGCAGTTGCATCTGGCGTGCTACGAGGCGTTCGACGACATCGGCAGCGTCATCCACAGCCATCCGGTGTGGGCCACCATGTTCGCGATCGCCCATCAGCCGATCCCCGCCTGTATCGACGAGTTCGCCGTCTATTGCGGCGGGGACGTCCTCTGCTCCGAATACGCGGCGTCGGGCACCCCCGACGTCGGCGCGAACGCGGTGAAGGCCTTGGCGGGCCGGGCGGCGGCCCTGATCGCCAACCACGGCCTTGTGGCTGTTGGCCCGCGACCCGACAAGGTTCTGCACGTCACGGCGCTGGTCGAACGCACCGCCCAGATCGTTTGGGGCGCACGGGCTCTCGGCGGTCCGGTACCGATCCCCGAGCAGGTCAACCAGAACTTCGCGGGCGTCTACAGCTACCTGCGCGCCAACCCGATGTAGTAGCCCCCGGCCGCCCTAACGCTGGTCGATCGCCACCTTCACCGCGCCGCTCTCACCTTGGTTCGCAATCGCGAGGAATGCGTCGCGCCACTGCTCGAGGCGGAACGTGTGCGTCAACATCGGGCTCAGGTCCACCCGCTCATCGAGGACCAGCTCGAGGTAGTGGGCGATCGCGTGTTTGCGCTGCCCCTCCACCTCCTCGACTCCGAACGCGTTGGAGCCCACCCAGTTGATCTCCTTGAAGTACAGCGGACTCCACTCCCACCGGCCCGGCGCGTGCACGCCGGCCTTCACGAGCGTCCCTCGCGACGTCAGGACCCGGACGCCGACTTCGAACGTTTCCGGCTTCCCCACGGTGTCGTAAACGACGTCGATAGGCCCGGGGTAAGCCATCGGCAGGCCTTGCAGCGGCTGCCGCAGCCGGCCACCGCCCCAGGCCACCAGCTCCTCGATGACGGCCAGGCGGGGCTCGTGGGCCAGTACCTTGGCGGCGCCGAACCGGCGCGCGAGCTCCGCCTGCGCGTCGAAGCGGGCCACGACCGCCACCTCGACCTCCGGATAAAGGGCCCGCAGCGCGGCGACGGCGCACAACCCGAGCGACCCCGCCCCGTACACGAGGACCCGACCCGACGGGGGCGGCGGGTGCCGGGTGACGGCGTGCAGGGACACCGAGAACGGGTCGGCGAACACCGCCACCTCGTCTGGCACCGACCCGGGAACTGAAAACAGCATCGTGTCGTGGGCCGCCATCACTTCTGCGTAACCGCCGGTGACGTCGGCCGACACCCCGGTATGGATGCCGGGCTTGATGTCGCCGTCACAGAAGCTCCAGCACAGGCTGTAATCGCCGTTTTCGCACGCGGGACAACGTGGTTCGACGCCGCGCGGCCCGCACGACAACCACGGGTTGAGCACCACCCGCTCGCCGACTTCCAGCCCACGTGCCGCCGGGCCCAGCGCAACAACGTCGGCCACCACCTCATGGCCCATCACCTGAGGGAAGGAACAGAAAGCGGCCATCGCGTTGTCGGTGTCACCCTCGCCGAAGTCGAGCAGGATCTGCTTGGAGTCCGACCCGCAGATGCCCGTAAGGCGGGGCCGGGTGACCACCCAATCATCGTGCAGCGGTTGAGGATCCGGCACCTCGCGCAGTCCGACGGGCGATTGGGTCAGGTTCCTCGTCAGCAGGTTCGCGCCGGCGGGCACATCGAACGGCTCAGGCGGCACGCCGAAGACCAGCGCTCTCATGGTGGGGTGGCCCTGGCCATGGTCGCCGCACCCGAGATGTAGGTGTCAATGTCGGCATTCTTGACGTCGACGACCGCCTTCATGTCCGGCACGTAGTGCTCGAAGCGGTCGCTGTCCAGCGCCGCGATGATGCCCGCCGCCACCTCATCCGGCGCGAACTTGGGACCGTTATAGAGGGGTTCCTCGTTGCCCGGCTGATCCCAGATCTCGGTGTCGACTGGTCCCGGCTCGATGAGTTTCACCGATACGCCGGTGCCCGCCAGGTCCACGGCCATCGATTCGCTCCAGCCGCACAGCGCGAATTTGCTTGCCGAGTAGGCAGCTTCGTGGATGATCCCGAGCCGCCCGCCCACGCTGGAGACGTTGACGATCATGCCCGCATTGCGCGCCAGCATGCGTGGGAGCACGGCCAGGGTGAGGTTCATCGGGCCGAAGAAGTTGACCCGCATGACGGCCTCCACCTCGGCCGCTATCAGCTCAGTAACGGGACGGCGCTTCGGGATTGCGGCGTTGTTGACGAGCACATCGATACCGTCCAGGGCGTCCCAGGCGTCCAGCGCCAATTGGCCGAGCGCCGATGTTTCGGCCAGATCGGCCACCCACATCGCCGAGGCAGGGGACGTCTTGCGGCAGGCGGCCAGGACCTCGGCAAGACGCTCGCGCCGGCGCGCAACGAGCCCGACGATTGCGCCCTGCGCCGCCAGCTGGCGGGCCAGAGCGGCCCCGACACCGGACGAGGCGCCGGTGATGAGCACCCGCGCGTCTGCCGCCGAAAACGCCATGGCTACCCGCTAAAAGCGGTAGTCGCCGAGCAGCAGCGCCGTCGTCCCGTTGACACTCTGCTGCGCGTGACTCAACAGCTCTGCCACCGACCGGCCCAACAACGCGCCGACCGCCTCGGGCAGCGACGCGGCCGCCGGCTGCGACGAGGGCCTCGGCCGCAGCAATTCGATCAGCGACGATCCCGGGTAGCTGACGATGCGCGCATCCTCATCGACGTCAAGCCCGGCAAGGATCTTCGCGCGCGCGATCGCGGTGCGCAGCCCGCCGAGCTCGTCGATCAGGCCGTGCTCGAGCGCGTCGGCGCCGGTCCACACCCGGCCGCGCGCGACCGCGTCGACGGCCTCGACGGAAATGTTGCGGCCCTCGGCAACTCGCTGCACGAAGTCGTCGTAAAACAGGTCGGCCTCGGCCTCGACCTGCGCACGCTGCTCGTCGGTGAACGGCGCGTTCACCGACCACGCGTCGGCGTTGGCGTTGGTGCGCACCGCGTCCGATCCGACACCGAGTCGCTTCTTGAGGTCGCGCGCCACCAGCTTGCCGGTGACAACGCCGATCGACCCGGTGATCGTTCCGGGGTTGGCGACGATCGCGTCGGCGCCCATCGACACGTAGTAGCCGCCGGACGCGGCGACTGCGCCCATCGACGCGACCACCGGCTTGCCGTCGTCGCGGACGCGGGCGACCTCGCGCCAGATCGTCTCCGACCCGGTCACCGAACCTCCCGGGCTGTCGACGCGCAACACGACCGCTGACACCCGGTCGTCGGCGCCGGCCTCGCGCAGCGCCGCCGCGATGGTGTCACCGCCGACGCTGCCGTTGCCGAACGGCAACACCTGCGGGCCGCCGCGTCCGCTGACGATCGGACCGGCCACCGTGACCACGGCGATGGTGGGTTTGGCCTTGCGGCCGGGCACTTTTGGAGCGGGCAGGCTCGGCCGCGACGCGGTCGCGCGGGCGTAGCGGGCGAGGTAAAGCCGCGGCGGCTCGTCGTCTGCGTCATCGGACGGTGGCGCGCCGACCAGTTCGGCGATGCGCTGGTAGGCCTCGTCGCGGAAGCCGACCCGATCGATCAGCCCGCCGGACAGTGCGGCGTCGCGCAGCAGCGGGGCCCGGTCGGCCAGCGCATCCACGGCCGCTGACTCGAGCCGGCGGGATTCGGCGATCGCAGCCACGACCTGACCGTGCAGGCTGTCCAACAGTCGCGTGTCGGCCTCGCGATGCGCGTCGGTGTAGCTCTCCTCGGTGAAAAGGTTCGCGGCGGACTTGTATTCGCCCCGGGCGACGAACTGCGCCTCGACCCCGGCCTTGTCCAGCGCGCCGCGCAGAAACATCGCATTGGTCGCAAAGCCGACCAGCCCGACGGTGCCCGACGGCTGCAGCCATACCTCGCCGAAGGCCGACGCGAGGTAATAGGCCAGCGTTCCGGGATAGGTTTCGGCCCACGCCAGCGACGGCTTGGCAGCGCTGAACGCCGCGATCGCCTCGCGAAGCTCCTGCACCGAGCCCGCTGGGCCGGCCGGGATCTGCACGCGGGCGATCAGACCCTCGACCCTCGTGTCCTCGGCAGCGCGGTGGATCGCGGCGACGGCCTCGCGCAACAGCAGCGGACGACCGCCGCCGGTGATCATCGCGAGCGGGTCGAAACCTCCGGTTTCCGGCGGCACGTGCAGCAGGTCTAGTTCCAGCACGCAACCGTTCGGCACGCCGTGGTGGCGGGCGGTGTCGACCTTGCGGCCCAGTGAACGCAGGTCGTCGAGGCCGGGCATGCCTGGCAGGAAATCGAACATGGCTTGAGGGTACCGACCGTGGAGACCGGTGACCGCAAAGCCGCAGCGGTGCTACGTCTGCAGCCAGGCCCGGTTGCCGTAGGAATCGAGGTGCGTCACGTCCTCGACCGGCTTGCGGGTCGTCGGCCCGTACCGCCCGCGCGGCCAGCCGAGCGGGACGATGCAGCACGGACTGACCGATAACGGCAGGCCCAGGATCCTGCGCGCCGAGGTCACGCTCCACAGCGGCATCGTGATCAGGGACGCACCAAGCCCCATCGCGCGCGCCGCCAGAAGCAGGTTCTGCGCACTCGGGTAGATCGATCCGAAATAGGACGACTCGACAACGAAGGGCGTTGGCAGGTACGGGACGCGGGTACCGCCGCGCAGGCAGCACACCACGAGGACCGGAATCTCGCTGAAGTGGTCGACCTGCCATTGCACGGCCCGCAGAATCTTCTGCATTGACTCGTCGCCGGCGGCAACACGGCGGGCGATGCCGCCGTACAGCGACCACCCCTGGTGGTAGCGCCTGCCGAGCTTCTCCTTGACGCGGCGGTCTTTCACCACGACGAACTCCCAGTTCTGCCCGTTCGAACCGGTAGGAGCTCGCAGCGCCAACTCGATGCACTTCAACACGATCGCGTCATCGACCGGGTCGGGAAGAACGCGCCGCACGGCTCGCTGGGTCATCATCGCATCGACTAGCGGCATGTCCAGGCGCGCGATCGCCTCGTCGGCGGAGTTCGGTATGTCAGCCATGCCACAGAGGTTACGACCTGACCGCCTACGGTGGTGATGTGCGGTTCTCAATCTCAATTCCCCAGTTGGTCATCGACGGCTTCGACGCAGCGGGCACGCGACGCTTTCTCGAGCGGGCCGAAGAGCTCGGCTTCGACGGCGGGTGGACGCTCGAGGCGACCGTCGGCCAGGCGCCCCTTGTGGCACCGATGGAACTCCTCGCCTACGCGGCCGCGTGCACCACCCGGCTGCGGCTGGGGGTGGCAGTGCTGATCACGTCGCTGCACGATCCGCTGCAGCTCGCCTCGACCGCGACCGCCGTCGACCAACTGAGCAACGGACGGCTCGACCTCGGCGTCGCACCGGGCGGCGGCTTCCGGCCGTTCGCCGCCTTCGGCGTCGAGAAGGCGACCTTCATCCGGAGCTTCACCGAAGGCCTGGCGCTGATGAAGGCCGCATGGTCCGACGAGCCGAACCTCACGTTCCACGGCCACTTCCGCGACGTCGACAACCTGCCGATCCAACCCAAACCGGTGCAGCGTCCGCACCCTCCGATTTGGTTCGGCGGCAGCGCTCCCGCTGCGCTGGCCCGCGCCGTGCGGCTCGGCGATGGCTTCCTCGGCGGCGGGTCCTCCACCACCGAGAGCTTCGTCAGCGCAGTGCAGATCGTGCGGCGCGAACTGGCCGCGCAGGGCAAGGAACATTTCACCATCGGCAAGCGGGTCTACTTGATGATCGACGACGACGCCGCTCGCGCCCGCGAGCGCGTGCTCGCCGGGCTGCACCGGATCTACGGGCAGATGCCCGGCATCGAAAACGTGCCGGTTTCGGGCACACCCGATGACGTCGTGCGTGGCGTTCGCGAAGTCATCGACGCCGGCGCCGAGATGGTCCTGCTCAACCCCGTGGGCGCAGACGTCCCCGAGAACCTCGACCAGATGGAGCGGTTGGCCGCCGAGGTCATCCCCCGGCTAGCTAGAGTTCAGTGACCGATCCGCCTGCGGCGGTGATCTTTTCGCGTGCGCTACCGCTGAACTTGTGCGCGCTCACCGAAACCTTCACGGTCAGCTTGCCTTCGCCGAGCACCTTGACGGGCATGTTCTTGCGCACCGCACCGTTGGCCACCAGCTCGTCGACACCGACGTCTCCGCCCTTGGGGAACAGCCGGTTGATATCACCGACGTTGACGACGGCGTACTCGATGCGGAACCGGTTGCGGAAGCCCTTCAACTTGGGCAGCCGCATGTGGATCGGCATCTGACCGCCCTCGAACGTCACCGGCACGTTCTTGCGCGCCTTGGTGCCCTTGGTGCCGCGGCCCGCCGTCTTGCCCTTGGAGCCCTCACCGCGACCGACGCGAGTGCGCTTGGTTTTCGATCCCGGCGCGGGCTGCAGGTCGTGCAGTTTGATCGTCATTTGTTCGCCTCCACCGCTTCTACTTCAACGAGGTGGTGCACGGCCGCGATCAAGCCGCGGGTCTGCGGGTTGTCCTCACGGACCACCGAGTGGCGAATCCGCTTCAGCCCCAACGACCTCATGCTCTCGCGCTGCCCCCACCGCGCGCCGATGGTGCTGCGTACCTGGGTAATTCGAAGCTCTGCCATGGTCATGCAGTTCCTTCACGCGCGGCGGCGGCGGCCAGCGCGGCGCTCTCTCGGCGCGCCCGCAGCATGCCCGCCGGAGCGACGTCCTCGATCGGCAGGCCACGGCGAGCCGCCACTTCCTCCGGGCGTTGCAGCAGCTTGAGCGCGGCGACGGTGGCGTGCACCACGTTGATCGCATTGTCGCTGCCCAGCGACTTCGCCAAAATGTCATGCACACCGGCGCATTCCAGCACCGCACGAGCCGCGCCGCCGGCGATCACACCGGTACCGGGGCTGGCCGGGCGCAGCATCACGACTCCCGCGGCGGCCTCGCCCTGCACCGGGTGGACGATAGTGCTGCCGATCAGCGGGACGCGGAAGAAGTTCTTGCGCGCTTCGTCCACCCCTTTAGCGATGGCGGCCGGCACCTCTTTGGCCTTGCCGTATCCGACGCCGACCATCCCGTTGCCGTCGCCGACGATCACCAGCGCGGTGAAGCTGAACCGACGGCCACCCTTGACCACCTTCGAAACACGGTTGATGGTGACGACCCGTTCGATGTAGTTGGACTTCTCTCCGCCGTCGCGGCCACGGCCATCCCGGCGGCCGCGCCCATCCCGGGAATCGCGCCCGTCTCGGGATCCGCGGGGCTCGCGGGTCTCGGATGCCACCGGCCCGGCGTCACCAGATGTCGCCTGTTCGGCCATCATGCGATCCTTCCGTTGTAAGTCATCAGAACTTCAGCCCGCTCTCCCGCGCAGCGTCGGCCAGCGCAGCGATACGTCCGCCGTAGGTGTAGCCACCCCGGTCGAACACCACGGTGTCGATGCCGGCGGCCTTGGCCCGCTCGGCGATCAATTGGCCGACCCGCACGCTGTGGGCCTTCTTGTCACCGTCGACGGTGCGGACGTCCGGTTCGATGGACGACGCGGCGGCCAGCGTGGTGCCGTTGAGATCGTTGACCAGCTGAACGTGGATGTGCCGCGACGACCGGTTGACCACCAGCCGCGGCCGATCCGGCGTGCCGGACACCTTCTTGCGCAGCCGGGCGTGCCGACGCAGCCGCGCGGTCCGCCGCGCTTCCGACACGCTCTGCCCGACCGGCTTCTTCGAATTGCCCTGAGTGCTAGCCATTTCTACTTGCCTGTCTTTCCGACCTTGCGGCGAATCTGCTCACCCTCGTAGCGCACGCCCTTGCCCTTGTACGGGTCGGGGCGACGCAGCCGGCGGATGTTCGCCGAAATCTGGCCGACCTTCTGCTTGTCGATGCCCGAGACCGAGAACTTCGTCGGGCTTTCCACCGCGAACGTGATGCCCTCGGGCGCCTCGATCACCACCGGATGGCTGTAGCCGAGCGCGAACTCGAGGTTGGAGCCGCGTAGCTGCACGCGGTAGCCGACGCCGAAGATCTCCAATTTGGTGGTATAGCCCTGCGTAACGCCGGTGACCAGGTTCGACACCAGCGTGCGGGACAACCCGTGCAGCGAGCGGTTGTGCCGTTCGTCGTCGGGCCTGCTCACCAGGATGGCCCCATCATCGTCGCGGGACAACGTGATCGGTTCCGCAACCTGGAGTTGCAGGGCGCCCTTCGGGCCCTTGACCGACACGTTCTGGCCGTCGATCGTGACGTCGACACCCGATGGAATGGGAATCGGCTGCTTACCAATACGCGACATGTCTAGTACTCCCTCACCACACGTACGCGAGGACTTCGCCGCCGACGCCCTGCCGGGCGGCCTGGCGGTCGGTCAGCAGACCGGACGAGGTGGAGATGATCGCGACACCCAACCCGCCGAGCACTCGCGGCAGGTTGGTCGACTTGGCGTACACGCGCAGGCCGGGCTTGGAAATCCGGCGCAGGCCGGAAATGCTGCGCTCGCGGCTCGGGCCGTACTTCAGTTGCACCACAAGCGCCTTGCCCACGCGGGCGTCCTCGGTGTGGTAGTCGGCGATGTACCCCTCGCGCTTGAGGATCTGGGCGATGTTGGCCTTGATCTTGCTGTGCGGCAGGGTCACTTCGTCGTGATACGCCGAATTGGCGTTGCGCAGACGCGTCAGGAAGTCTGCGATCGGGTCGGTCATCGTCATGCGTTGTCCTCAATGCTCTTCGCGCAAGCACTCATCGCGGTCCTCGCTTACCAGCTGCTCTTCTGCACGCCCGGCAACTGGCCGGCATGCGCCAACTCACGCAGGCAGATCCGGCACAGGCCGAACTTGCGGTACACCGCGTGCGGACGTCCGCACCGGTTGCACCGTGTGTACGCCCGCACCGCGAACTTCGGCTTGCGGTTGGCCTTGTTGACTAGTGCCTTCTTCGCCATCAATTCTCCTTGAACGGAAAGCCCAGCGCCCGCAACAGCGCTCTGCCTTCTTCGTCGGTCGTCGCCGAGGTGACGACGGTGATGTCCATGCCACGAGGCCGATCGATGGAGTCCACGTCGATCTCGTGGAACACCGACTGCTCGGTCAGCCCGAAGGTGTAGTTGCCGTTGCCGTCGAACTGCTTGGCCGACAAGCCGCGAAAGTCGCGGATACGCGGCAGCGCGATCGCGATCAGGCGATCGAGGAACTCCCACATCCGGTCGCCGCGCAGCGTCACCCGCGCGCCGATCGGCATGCCGTCGCGCAACTTGAACTGCGCGATGGACTTGCGGGCGCGCCTGATCTCCGGCTTCTGCCCGGTGATCAGCGACAGGTCGTTGACCGCGCCGTTGATCAGCTTCGCGTCGCGCGCCGCCTCACCGACGCCCATGTTCACCACGACCTTGACCACGCCGGGAATCTGCATCACGTTCTGGTAGCCGAACTGCGACTGCAGCGAATCGCGGATCTCTTCGCGGTAGCGCTTCTTCAGGCGGGGCAGAACTTTTTCTGTCGTAGTCATCAGATGTCCTTGCCGTTGCGGCGGGAAATGCGGACCTTCTTGCCGGTCTCGCCGTCGATGCGGTAGCCGATGCGGGCCGGCTTGCCGTCCGAGTCGACGATCATCACGTTGCTGACGTGGATTGGCGCTTCCTGCGTGACGATGCCGCCCGACTGCGAGCCGCGCTGGTTGGTCGAGATCGGGGTGTGCTTCTTGATCCGGTTGACACCCTCGACGAGCACCTTGTTGCGGTCGGGGTACGCCTTGAGCACCTTGCCCTTGGCGCCCTTGTCCTTACCGGAGATGACGAGCACGGTGTCGCCCTTGTGGATCTTCATCTACAGCACCTCCGGGGCCAGCGAGACGATCTTCATGAACCGCTTCTCGCGCAGCTCGCGACCGACCGGGCCGAAGATGCGCGTGCCGCGCGGATCGTTGTCGGACTTGATGATCACGGCGGCGTTCTCGTCGAACTTGATGTAGCTGCCGTCGGGCCGCCTGCGCTCCTTGGCCGTCCGCACGACCACGGCCCGCACCACTTCACCTCGCTTGACGTTGCCGCCCGGGATGGCCTCCTTGACCGTCGCGACGATCACGTCGCCGATGCCGGCGTAGCGCCGCGACGACCCGCCGAGCACGCGGATGCACAAGATCTCCTTGGCGCCCGTGTTATCGGCGACCTTGAGCCGCGATTCCTGCTGAATCACAAGATCTCCTCGACAGTGATGTGTGCACGCCGAGGGCGACCCGGACGTGCGCGGTCTTGCGTAAACCGAAGGGCACGCAGGGCCGGAAGCGATGAGCGCTTGCGCGAAGAGCCACAAGCATCGCGAGCCGGCCGAGGTCTGCCCAAGGCAACCCCTAGATTCTAGGGGAGGACCTGCGAGGAACAAAATCGCCGCTGGTCAGCGGTGCCGGCTCGGCGGCCGCGAGAGGAGCTACCCATGCAGTTGGACGGCACAGTCACGTTGATCACCGGCGCCTCCGACGGAATCGGCCAGTGCGTCGCGACCCGATTCGCCGCAGAGGGGGCCCGGGTTCTGGTCCATGGCCGCGATCCCGACCGGACCCAGGCCGTTGCCCGGTCCGTCAATGGCCGAGCCCTAGTAGCCGACCTGGCCTCCCCCGACGATCGAGGCGAACTCATCGCGCGGGCAGAGCAGGTGTTCGGACGGATAGATGTCCTGGTCAACAACGCCGGGATCGGCTGGTCGGGCCCTTTCACACAGATGAAGGTCAACGAGATCCGGCGGGTGCTCGAGGTGGATCTGCTCGCCGCCGTGGAACTCACCCACTCGGTCCTGCCCGGCATGGTGCGGCGGCGGCGCGGCGCGGTGTGCTTCGTCACATCGATCGCCGGCCGGACCGGCGTCGGGGGTGAGGCCGTGTACTCGGCCGCCAAGGCCGGGCTCGACGCGCTCGCCGACAGCCTTCGCAGCGAGGCGACGGGAACGGGCGTGCACATCGCCGTTGTGGTACCGGGCGTCGTCAACACCGGATTCTTCGAAAAGCGCGGCCATCCGTACGACCGTGCCCGGCCGAAGCCGGTGCCGCCCGAGGCGGTGGCCGATGCCGTGTTCGAAGCGGTCAGCGGACGCCCAGAGGTCTGGGTTCCTCGATGGTTGCGAGTCGCGCCGACCGTTCGGGCAGTCGCTCCTGTCGCGTTTCGGCGACTCGCGACCCGGTTCGGCGAACCTGTCCGGCTGGACCGACCGTGACGTTCGCCGTGCGCGCTAGGCCAGATCGGCGGCGCATCTGAACCCGATGTGCGTCGTGGCGGTGTCGCGGGACTGCGGAGAGCGGGCCGCGGGTCGGTACCGATGGCAGTACTCCGGTGCGCACAGATGCGACCCGCCCTTGAGCGTCTGGCTCATGGTCGGGTCGGCCGACGGCGCCTGCGGCGCGCAGCACGGCGACTCGTGCGTCTCGCCCACCCGGTGATGCGCGGAGAATTCCGTCGTCGTCCATTCCCACACGTTGCCGATCATGTCGACGAGCCCGAACGCGTTCGCGGGGAAGGTGCCCACCGGTGAGGTGCCGCGCCAGCCGGCAGCGCCGTCGTTGTGGTACGGGAACCTGCCCTGCCAGGTGTTGGCCATCAGCTTCCCACCCGGCATCGGGTCGTCACCCCAGGCATACGCGGACGTCGAGCCGGCGCGCGCGGCGTACTCCCACTCGGCCTCTGTCGGCAGGCGGCGGCCGGCCCAGCGGGCGTATGCCCACGCATCGGGATAGGAGATCTGGACGACGGGATGGTCGGGCCTGTCGTCCACGCCGCTGCCCGGTCCGAACGGGTGTCGCCAGCTCGCGCCCGGCGCCCAGTCCCACCACTGCCGCCAGTCGCGCAAGTCGATCGGTCCGGTGCTGGGCCGGAACACCA
>Ga0209006_10001973_pt1 | contig 18650 bp, 14 predicted proteins | sample JacPin_JW_Ref_O2_FD_188567 | JGI IMG/M metagenome (GOLD analysis project Ga0209006, IMG submission 188567) | Forest soil microbial communities from Algoma, Ontario, Canada - Jack Pine, Ontario site 1_JW_Ref_O2 (SPAdes) (version 2) | ecosystem: Environmental > Terrestrial > Soil > Boreal...
CAATACTCATGAACGTTCAGCAAGACCCAGCGATTCCGGCGCGCCGGAATCGATTTGCTATTGCGCTGCGCATTGTTCATTTTTTGCGTTTCAACATTTCGATTGTCGCAATTTTTGCTGCGACCGTTTGCCTGTCGAGTTGTTCGCTTGCGAACGCGCAGGATACGCAAGGCAAGCAAAGCGGCGGCAAGTGCCCGCCGGTGACGCGAAAGGATTCGGTCGTCGATGTGCTGCACGGCGTTTCGATTCCCGATCCGTATCGCTGGCTCGAGGATCAGGATAGCGCCGAAACGCGCGCGTGGCTCGAATCGGAAAATCGCTGCACGGAAGCGGTGCTTCGCGCGGTGCCGGGCCGCGCACAGATTACGAAACGGCTGAGCGAACTAGAAAAGACGGATTCCTTCGGCCCGCCGTTACAACGCAATGGAGATTATTTCTTCAGCGAAAGGCCTGCCGGGCAGGATCTGTACATCATCTACCGTCGTCACGGGCTCAACGGAAAGGATGAGGTTCTTATCGATCCGACAGCGATGAGCTCCGATCACTCGACAAGCGTCGTCCTTAACGGCGTTTCCGACGATGCATCGATCGTCGCCTACGGCGTACGAGCCGGCGGCAAAGATGAAGTCACAGTGCATTTTCTCGATGTGAAGACGCGCCGCGATTTGCCCGACGTTTTGCCTCTGGCCGACTACTACACGCTGGATTTCGAGCATAACAACCACGGCGTGTACTACGGACGGCATTTGGGGACAGGCCCGCAGGCGATGCATCACGTGATGGGTACGGATCCGCAAACGGACGTCGAGATTATGGGAAAAGGATACGGTCCCGAGATCGGCATTTCAACGCAGCTCTCGCGCGACGGCCGCGATTTATCGCTCGTCGTTGCTTATGGCACGGCGAGCAAGCGTGCCGATCTGTATTTCAAGCACCTGGAAGGCGATTCACCGGTTCAGCCGATCGTGAACGATACCGAATCGGTTTTTCTGGATCAGATCGAAGACGGTACAGCGATCGTTTGGACAAACTGGAAAGCGCCGAAGTGGCACATCTATTCGGTAGACTTGAAGCATCCCGCACGCGATGGATGGAAGGAGATTGTCCCCGAAGGCGACGCGTCATTCGAATCCGTCGCGCTGGTCGGAGGGAAAATCTACATCCAATATGTGCGCAACGCGGTTTCCCAAGGCAAGATTTTCGATTTGGACGGCAAACCGGCGGGCGAAATTCCACTTCCATCACTCGGTGCGATCAGTGGATTCAGCGGGCTGTGGGAGTCGCCGGAAATCTTTTTGTACTTCGAATCGTTCAACATTCCCGGATCGATTTATCGATACGACCTTCGCGCGCGCGATCTGAAGCCGTGGGTCTCGCCGAAAGTTCCGATCGATCCGAAGGCGTACACGGTCGAGCAGGTTTGGTACGAATCGAAAGACAAAACGCGTGTGCCGATGTTTCTGTTTTACAAGAAGGGACTCGTGAAGAACGGCGCGACACCCGTGTGGCTGACCGCCTATGGCGGGTTCGATGTGAATCTGACGCCGGGATTTTCGCCGTCAGCCGTGGAGTGGGCGGACGCGGGCGGCATTTTCGCGCAGCCAAATCTTCGCGGCGGCGGGGAATTCGGCGAAGCGTGGCATCAAGCGGGCATGATGGAGAAGAAACAGAACGTTTTCGACGACTTCATCGGCGCCGCGGAATGGTTGATTGCGAATCACTACACGAATTCGAGCAAGCTGGCGATCGAAGGCACAAGCAACGGCGGATTGCTGATGGGCGCGATGATGACGCAGCGGCCGGATTTGTTTCGTGCGATCGTCTGCGGATATCCGCTGCTGGATATGCTGCGATTTCAGAAATTCATGAAGGGATCGTTCTGGGTGCCGGAGTATGGGTCGGCGGATGATCCGGAGCAGTTCAAATACATATTGAAGTACTCGCCGTATCAGAACGTGAAGGATGGGACGGCGTATCCGGCGGTGCTGTTTATCACGGGCGACGGCGATACGCGGGTTGCGCCGTTGCACGCGCGGAAGATGGCGGCGCGGCTTCAAGCGGCGAACAATGGGCCGCATCCGATCTTGTTGTTGTACGACACGAAATCGGGGCATTCGGGTGGGCGGCCGCTTTCGAAGCAGATCGAAGAGCAAACGGATGCGCTGGCGTTCGTGTTTTCGCAGGTGGGAGTTGGGGCGAAGTAAGTTGGGAAGGGCGAGAATGCCCGGAAGTACTCAAGGTCGCACGTCCGAGCATGCTCGGACTTAACGTTGAGATCCTTCGGCCTCCTGCGGACGCCTCAGGATGACAACGGGTCTAGGTTCCCGCGCGTCGCTCGCGCTCATCGGCGGCTTGAGTGCAAATCGATCAAAGCAACGAGCAGTGGCAGTGGCGGTGACGGTAAGTTCGAAGTGACCCACGATGTTTGCCAGCTTGGTCTAACACTCGCGAGACGATTTCCTTTATAATGTCGTGTTTGACTACGTAGGCTGGAGCATTCGGGAAATGGCATCGGATAATCGGCAGCAACTTTTCTCGCGCATTCTGTTGGGCGCGGTGGTACTCGTTCTTGCGGGCGGCATGCTTTTGTACCTTGTGCCGAGCATGCCGGGCAACGGCGGGGAAGCGTCCTCGACGGATACGGTGGCCACGGTTGGCGGCGAGTCCGTCAGCATGCTGGAGGTCCGGCAGCAGCTTGCCGAGATTCAGCAGCGCAACCAAGTGCCGAAGGCGCTCGAGTCGCTGTATGCGCAGCAAATCCTGAAACAGCTCGTTTTCCAAAAAGAGATTGAGTACGAGGCCAAACGGCTGGGCATTCATGTGTCCGACGAGGAACGCGCGGAGCGTATTCGCCAGTTCCTGCCGACCGCCTATGACGGCGGCGCATTCGTCGGCATGGATCGCTACGCGGCCGAGGTGCAGAACCGGTTCCAGATGACTGTTCCGGTGTTCGAAGAGCAGATTCGCCAGGGGCTGTTGCTGGAGAAGTTTCGCAAGCTGGTGACGGATGGCGTCAGCGTCGGTCCGGCGGAGCTTAAAGACGAATTTTTGTATCGCAACGAGAAGATCAAGCTCGACTACGTGCTAATCAAGCCGGAAGACCTGGCGGCGAAGATCAATCCGGATGAAGCCGAAATCAAGGCGGCCTACGAGCGCAGCAAGGCGAAGTATCTTGTTCCTGAGAAGCGCATCGTGCGCTACGCGCTGGTGGATGTGAACCAGATTCGCGCGAACACGCAGGTTTCGGACGACGAGTTGAAGGTGGCGTATCAGGGCGACATTCAGCAGTACCAAGTGCCGAACCGCGTTCACGTCGATCACATCCTGCTGATGACGGTGGGCAAAACGCCCGCTGAAGTTGAAGAGATCAAGGCGAAGGCGGAAGAGGTCCTGAAGCAGGCCAAGAAGGGCGGCAAGTTCGACGATCTGGCGAAGAAGTATTCGGAAGATCCGGGAACGAAGGACAAGGGCGGCGACCTGGGCTGGATTACGCAGGGCCAGACCGTGCCGGAGTTCGAAAAGGTGGCGTTCAGCCTGCCGAAGGGTGAGATTTCGGACCTTGTGAAGACGCAGTACGGCTTCCACATCATCAAGGTTCTGGACAAAGAAACCGCGCACACGAAGACGTTCGACGAAGTGAAGGACCAGATTCGTTCGCCGATGGTGCTCTCCAAGGCGGACAAGACCGCAAGCGACATCGCAGACAAGCTTTCGACGCAGATTCGCCAATCGAACAAGGTTTCGCTGGACGATCTGGCGAAGCAGTACCACCTGACAGTCGGCGAAACACGACCCGTTTCGGTGAACGATCAGATTATCGAGCTTGGGAATTCGAAGGAAGTGAAGGACGCGATCTTCGGGCAGCGCCCCGACGAACTGAGCGTGCCGATTCACACCGATCGGGGCTTCCTGATTCTTGCGGTTCGCGGTATTTTGCCGGCGCACCAGGGGACGCTGGAAGAAGTGCGCGAGAAAGTCGTCGCCGACCTGAAGCAGGAAAAGAGCACGCTGCTGGCTCGCACGAAGGCGGACGACTTTGAGAAGCGGCTGAAGGCCGGCGATAAGTTCGACGCGGCGGCCAAAGCGCTGGGTCTCGATCCGAAGGCGAGCGATTTGTTCGCGCGCAGCGGTTCGATTGCCGGTGCGGCGAGCGGAAAACAGGTTTCGGCGGCATTCCAGATGAAAACCGGCGACGTTGGCGCTCCGCTTTCGTTAGGAGAGAACTGGTTTGTCTATAAAGTGGCGGACAAACAGGAACCGAACCCCGACGATTTCGAAAAACAGAAGAAAGAATTGACCGATCAGGTCCTGCAACAGAAGCGCACGATGGCCTTTGAGGCGTTCCGGACCGCCCTGGAAACGCGGCTGCGGCAAGAAGGCAAGCTGCGAATCATGACGGATAAGCTGAAGAATTTAGGCGATTTAGCAAGCTAATCCACTCATTATAAAAGACTTAAAATTTAACACTGCACCCCCTTGCCTTGGCTATGGCGCGTCGGTACGCTATTTGTGTCCGTCCTGGTGGGTTTGACCGCACTCCCGTTGGGTCAAAAACAGACGGATCCTTCTTCCGGGCGACCTGGTAACCAACTCTGTGGGCTCGATTCAGGGCTACTCTGCGATTTCCGGGCTCCGGTAAATCTTCAGTGGGTGAATAACATGCCAGTCCGCACCTCGAACGTCCGCAACGATTACCGCTGCAGCATCGAAAAGAATCAGGGTGGGAAGTACTGCGTCCGCATCCGGGTCCATTACCCCCGGCATGCGTGGTCGCTTGGCGTGTTTTTTCTGGCGTCGTCGTTCGATCGCGCCATGAAAAAGCTGGAGGAGTCGCTCGACTTCCTACAGCGCCATGAGGAGAAGTTGTGGTTTTGGGGCGTGGATCGCGCCGAGGACATGGGATTTTCGGCGGAATTTCTGCGCGAAGTGGGCATGAAGCTCGACAAGCGCATCGAATTTCCTCGCAAGTCCGCGAGCTTGGCGGTCGTTCCTGAAAAGTCGGTGCCTGCGGCCGTACTAGGCCCGATGCGCCGTGGCTTGGCCGAATCGTTCGACATGGCCCCGCGCACCGCCAACGCAGCGGACTGACGCACACCGCGCAAGTTCGTTCCCCATCGTTCTCCTTCTTGACAAGTTGCTCCCCCGAAGCCATCATTTCGCGCATTCGCAGAGTATCCGCCCATAAGCCTCTGTTCGATTGAACCCAGTCATCATTCGAAGCGACGGAGTGTCTCGTAGTCTGGGGGTAGGGCGACGCGGAGGGAGAGAGTAAAGATGAGCAAGAATCGAAAACTGTATTTACCGCTGACTTTGATCGTGCTCCTGGTCATGAGCACCTTCAGCGTCCGGGCGGCACGGCAGACCCAGAGTCAGTCACCATCGACCGATCAGAGCCAGTCGGATAGCTCGACCACCACCAAGAAGAAGAAAAAGAAGAAGACGACGGACGATTCGACGGCGGCGGATGCCTCGGCGCAAACTCCCGCCCAGTCGGACGATTCATCCACCACGACGAAGAAGAAAAAGACCAAGAAGAGCGATGCGACGGCGGATTCGTCGACGGCTGCGGCTCAGTCGGATGATTCATCCACGACCACCAAGAAGAAAAAGAAGAAGAGCGATACGTCGGGGGATACGTCCTCCGCGGCCACCGGTTCGGCGAATTCGAGCGCGTCAGGCTCGTCGACCACGGCGGATTCCAGCACGACCACGACAAAGAAGAAGAAATCCAAGAAATCGGATACTGCCGACGCTTCGCAGCCGGCATCAGGCGCCTCTGCGGGAACTTCGACCGGATCACCCACATCTCCGTCCACCGCATCGGGATCATCGACCACCGCCGATTCGAGCACGACGACCACGAAAAAGAAGCGGACCAAGAAGTCGGATACCGCTGCCGCGGACGGATCGCAGCCTGCAGCGGGCAGCGCGGCATCCGGTTCCTCGACCGCGTCGAGTTCGGCCACCCCGGCCTCGAAACCGGCTTCGACACCAGCGGCGGCGCCAGCACCCGCTCCTGCATCGACTCCAGCCGCTACGAACTCGTCATCGGGATCCTCATCCGGTTCGACAAAATCCGCCTCGACGTCGAAGTCCGCGACTCCGACGCAGCAGCAGACGCCTCCCGCAAACAGCGCTGGTATGGTTTGGGTGAACACCGACTCCGGCGTCTATCACAAGCCGGGAACGCGCTGGTATGGAAAGACCAAGCAGGGTAAATATATGTCCGAGGCCGACGCGCAAAAAGCCGGCTTCCGCGCAGCCGAAAAGGAATAGCACGAATCACAGCGGTTGCAGGACACGCGATTCGAACGATTGCGTGAACTTGAAAGGAGAATCTGATGAATAAGCATTCGATTCGCATGATGTTGCTGGCTTTGTTGCTGTCGGTGGGAATGACGGCGTCGATCTCGTACGCCAACACCGCCAAGCAGACACCGGATTCAAACTCCGCGATGAAGGCTCAGGCCAAGGCAACCGATTTGGTCGACATCAACTCGGCGACCAAGGATCAGTTGACCGCGCTGCCCGGCATCGGCGACAAGTATTCGCAGAAGATCATCGATAGCCGGCCGTATGCCAAGAAGACCGACCTTGTTCGCAAGAAGGTCATTCCGCAAGCGACCTACAACAAGATCGCTTCGATGATCATCGCGAAGCAGAGCTAGTCAGCAGAGCATTGCCGGAGGGGCGGCCGGAGTCGTGAAGTCCGCCCTGAAGTTTGTCCCTAACTTTGGTCAGGAGGGCACGATGGGAATTTTCGATGAAGTCGAGAAGATGGGTGGCGCAATGCTCGGCGGGCAGCACGCCGGGGCGATCAGCGCAGTGACGGATTACATCAACAGCCCGCAGGTTGGCGGGATTTCTGGATTGCAGAAGATGTTCGAAGAGAAAGGGCTGGGCGGGATCGTGGGCTCATGGATCGGCACCGGCCAGAACTTGCCGATTTCGACGGATCAACTGAACAGCGTGTTGCACTGCGACGCGCTGAATCAGGTGGCCTCGAAGTTTGGGATCGACCCGAATACGCTCCAGTCGATGATGACGCAGGTACTGCCGCACGTGGTGGATCATATGACGCCAGGCGGGCAGGCTGCTGCGGTGGGTCAGTAGATTTTGACCTGAGTTCGAAATTCTCGGATTGATTTGACGATTGAGGACGGGTCGGGGCGTCTGCTCCGACCCGTTTCAATTTTACTTGAGCTTGATTGCCGATCAGCCGCGCAGAAGCACTTCACCTTGCCCGATCATTTGCTCGTTGAGCCACAGCTTGTACTTATAGCCGCCGGGCTTTAGCCCAGGGCGAACGGGACCGCTCAGGAGTCGCATGCCTGGCGGAGCCTGAAAGACGTTTGAGCCGAATGGGCAGCGATTGACGTCGAATTCGACTTTGAGATTGCCGGCGTCGGAGATCCAGGAGACTTGGTCGCCGGGTTCGAGCACGACGGCTTGTGGGACGAGTCCTACCAAAACTGGGCGTTCCGCCATTTTTCCTCGCTCAAGTTGTTTGCGGACAGAACGATAGCATATCTCTCGCTCTGCGATGGGACGACGCGCTGTCCCTTGGTGCAAATGAATTTGTCGCGCCACCTGTCCCACTGTTTGCTTGACCCTTGTTTTCCCGCTTCGTAAACTGAATGAGCTGAATCGTGCTGCTGAGTTTCCTCTGGTCGCTCGCAAAACGCTCAGTCATACGGCGTCGGACGCCAAATTTTCCGTAGGAAATTCACCGAGCATGGCCACTGCAACACGATCCTTGTCTATCCCCCTGCCGAATGGCGCGCGGATTTCGGTCGTCGGCGTAACGCCGTTTCTAATCATGCATTTGCTGGCGTTCGGCGTGTTTTTTGTGCCGTTCAAGTGGTCGTACCTGATCACCTGCGTGGCGCTGGTGTTTGGGCGGATGTTCTGGGTGACCGCCGGGTATCACCGCTATTTTTCGCATCGATCGTACAAGACGAGCCGCGTGTTTCAGTTTGTGATCGCGTTCATGGCGATGACTTCGGCGCAGAAGGGTGTGCTTTGGTGGGCGGCGCACCACCGGCATCACCATCGCTTTTCGGATCAGGAAGAGGATTTGCATTCGCCGACGCTGTTTGGATTTTTCTGGTCGCATATCGGCTGGATTGTTTCGGATCGTTATAACGACACGCGGACGAATTACATCGCGGATTTCGCGAAGTTTCCCGAGCTGCGCTGGCTGAATAAATATCACTGGGTGGCGCCGGCGACGCTTGGCGTTTCGCTGTATTTGATTGGTGGGCTGCCGCTGTTTCTCTGGGGATTCGTGCTGAGCACCGTGTTGTTGTGGCACGATACGTTTACGATCAACTCGCTGTCGCACTTGTTTGGCACAGTTCGGTATAAGACGACGGACACGAGCAAGAACAACTGGTTTCTTGCGCTGCTGACGCTGGGCGAGGGCTGGCACAACAATCATCATCACTACATGGCGTCGGCCCGGCAGGGGTTTTTCTGGTGGGAAGTTGATATTACGTATTACACGTTGAAGCTGTTCTCGGCGTGCGGTCTGGTTTGGGAGCTGCGCCAGGTCCCAGCGCATTTGTTGCACTCCGACGAAGAAGAAGTCGAACTCGCAGCCTAGTCCTTTACGTCTCCCATTCACTCACCACCCCGTCACCTTATGCGTTTATCATCCTGAGGCCGCAGCAAGCGGCCGAAGGATCTCAGCGTTCACCATCATCAACTACTTAAGCCGTTCGATCACTCACCGTGCCGTAACCTCATTCCACCGCAACCAGTGTTAAACTCATGCCCTCAAATCTGAGGAGCAAATATGCGCAAACTATCCCGCCGGTTCCGCGCGGTAAGCCCAATTCTCGTTAGCGTTTTCGCGATTCTGCTGTTTCTCGTCCCCGCCGCGCGACCCGACACCGTGATTCTGCACAACGGAGCAAGCTACTCCGGCAAGTTCGACGTGCCTGTTGATTCCACGATCACGTTCACGGATGGGCAGGGCATTCAGTACAACTTTCCGCTGCACGATGTGCAGTCGCTCGTGTTCACGTCGAGCAACGACATCGTGACGCTACGCAGCGGCAAGGTGTACTCGGGGAATTACACCGGCGTTAGCCCGATTCCGTTCATGGATGGCCAGGGTGTCGGATACCAGTTTCCAGTGAAGGATGTGGCGTCGCTCGTATTGACGCGCACGCGGCCCTCGCCGCCACCCGCTCCCTCCGGCCCGGCGAAGGTGATCCCAGTGGGAACGGAGATCACGATCCGCACCGACGATTCCATCAACGCGCGCGACTCCGGCACTGGTCAGCTTTATAGCGCCTCGATCAGCCAGGACGTGTTTGACGCGATGAACAATGTCGCGATTCCGGCGGGTACGCCGGCGAAGCTCGTCGTGCGCGATATCGGCACCGGGGGAGCAGTCCACAGCGCAGACCTTGTGCTCGATCTGTTTTCGATTTCGATGAACGGCAAGGAGTATCGCGTGGATAGTTCGGACGTGAACATCAACAACAAGCGCGGAGTCGGCGCGAACAAGCGCACCGCCGAATTTGGCGGCGGTGGCGCCGCAATCGGCGCTCTCTTTGGCGGAATTTTTGGCGGCGGCAAGGGCGCAGGAATTGGTGCCGCGGCCGGAGCTGGAAGCGGCTTGCTCACGCAGATTTTTACGCGCGGCAAACAAGTGCAGGTGCCGGCCGAGACGTCACTGATGTTCCGTCTCGACCAAACGCTAGTCCTGAAGCCGCAGTAAGGTAGCGCCGGCACCCTTGCCGGCGTTTTTTCGATCACCATCGGAGCTTTGTCACAAATTCGTCGCAACAACGAACATTCACCACGTTAGTGATACACTCCCTCGCGAATTTCAGGAGAAATCAACCATGCGCACACGAAATCTTGTTGGAACTCTTGCCCTCACGGCGACCCTGCTCCTCTCGCAGTCTGTTCGCGCCCAAGACCAGGATTTCTCCAAAGTCCAAATGAAGGTCACGAAAGTCTCCGGCAACATCTACATGCTGGAAGGCGCAGGCGGCAATATCGCCGCATCGGTGGGCGAAGATGGCATCGTCATCGTTGACGACGAATTCGCACCGCTCGCCGAAAAAATCGCCGCCGCTCTGAAAAATCTCAATATCACCGACAAACCGGTGCGCTTTGTCATCAACACGCATTATCACGGCGACCACACGGGCGGGAACGCGAATTTTGCGAAGGGCGGCTCGACGGTGATCGCTCAGGACAACGTGCGCAAGCGCCTCGAGTCAGGGGGCGAAGCCGGCAACGGCGGTAGCGTGAAGATGCAAAACAAGCCGGCGGAAAAAGCGGCGCTGCCGATCATCACGTTTGAGCACGACGTGACCGTGCACCTCAACGGCGAAGATATTCGCGCGCTGCATTTTCCCGCAGGCCACACCGACAGCGACGCGATTATTTATTTTCCGAAGAACAATGTGGTGCACATGGGTGACGATTTTGTGCGTTACGGCTTTCCGTTCATCGACGTCGCCGCCGGCGGCAGCGTAGAGGGCATGATTGCGGCGTGCGAGAAATCGATCCAGCAGCTACCCGGCGACGTGAAGATCATTCCTGGGCACGGAGCGCTTTCGAACGTCGATGACGTTCGCGTATACGTCAAGATGCTGAAAGAAACCAGCGCCGCGGTTCAGGCAGCACTCGACGCGCACAAGTCGTTGGACCAGATGAAGAAAGACAAAATCCTCGCGCCCTGGTCGAAATTTTCAAGTGAAGCGCAAAACGAAGACGTATTCACCGAAACGCTCTACTACTCGCTAACTAACATCAAGGGTCCCTTCGTTAAACACAACTGACGACCAAACGGATCCCTGATTGACGGGTGCCCGAATTAATGTATATACATTAATATGTTCTTCGCCTGGGATGTCGCAAAGGCCCTGAAGAACTACGAAAAGCACGGCGTTTCGTTTGAAGAAGCCAGCACGGTATTTGGTGATTCTCTGGGTCGCGAATGGCCCGACGCCGAACACTCAGCGAACGAATTGCGTACCAAGCGTGTCGGCGCCCCATCCGAAGGCCGGGTGCTTATCCTTGTACATACGCAACGGAGATTGAGCGATGGCAAAGAAACTACTCGCATCATCAGCGCGCGCCCGGCGAATCGTCAAGAACGTCAGACCTACGCCCGACAGTGAGATAGATTTCTCCGATATTCCGCCTTCGACCGATGAGGAACTGAAACGCGCCAAGCGAGTGGTGCGGGTCGCAAAGAGCTTTAAGTATGTGCCGGACAGCGAACTCGATCTTTCAGACATTCCGGAGATTACGGACGACGAAGCGAAGCGCGCCCGGCGCGTGGGTCGCCCGGCAACAGGCAATGCCAAGATGCTTATCGCGATTCGCGTCGCACCCCGAGTATTGGCGGGAATTCGCCGCGCAGCCGCCAAGCAACACAAGCCCTATCAAACGTACATTCACGAGCTGTTGGAAAAAGCGGTCAGCAAACGCGTAGCCTGATCGCTTTTTGCGGAACCGCTAGTTTGTTGTTGCTATGCGCCGGCTCCTTTGACGCCGAGCTGCTGCAAAATTCCCAACTGATCCGAACTTCCCCAGCGCTCGACCATCTTTCCATTTTCAAATCGAGCAATCTGCACGCCGCGCGCCGAGATTTTTCGTCCCGTAGGCGCGATGCCCATAAAGTCGCCCTTATGCGTCCCGGTGATCGTGTACGCGATGGCGATATTGTCGTCGTCCGCCACCAATTTCTCTCCCGTGATGTTCAGATCCGGAAACGCCTTCCGCAATTCGCCGAAATAATGGATGAACCCTTCCGGCCCAAGGCCCTGCCCCTCTCCGGGGTCATGATCGAGCGCCTTCGCGTCCACAACTTCGCGCAACCCGTCTAATTTGCCGCTGACTACCGCTTCGCCAAATTTCCCCTGCGCCGCAATGTTCTGCTCTTTGGTCATGATTTACCCCTATCGTTACGCTTTTCCGCGAACTCCGTCTGCACCGCTTTTCACGGTTTGACAAGGCTTCGATGATCCTGCTCCTGGAATCGATACGCTTTTTTCATTCAGTCCACGCGTTCCATGGAGCCAGGCGAATAGACGCACGGGCACCCGAAAGGCCCCTCAACCGTTTCTCATCCCGCGTTCTTTTGCTACTGCACAACCAACGTGAGCTGCACGGTCTGTGTGGTAAGTCCTCCGACCGCGTTTACCTGCAACATATACGTGCCCGCTGGCGTGGTGGAAGCCGTCGGAGGCGGTGGTGGCGGGTTCGATCCACCGCCGCTTCCACTTCCACCTCCGGCCCCGCTCCCGCCGCCTCCCCCGCACGAGCTGCCAGCTAAAGCCAAGCACATCAAGAACGCCAACACTCGAGCACGCCGGCGAATGCGGAACAAAGCAGGCATCAGCAAAATTGCCCATACGAAACGCCCCGCCAAGTCTTTCAATTCAGAGGTGCTCGCGGCGGCCGTTGTCGTCACCGAAATCGCAACCGAGACCGAACCACTCGCCGGGATGCTCACCGACGTTGGCTGCGCCGTGCACGTGGCAGACTTCGGCGCGCCGGTACACGTCACCTGCACCTGCCCGGTGAATCCTGGAGCCCCTGTGAATGCCAGTTGATAGTTCGCGGTCGCTCCGCTCTTCACAATCGTCGTGAGCGAACTGCCGCTTGCAGCACCGGCGGTAAACTGCGGTGGCGCCGTGCCCGTCAGCGTCACAACGTTTTGCACGCTGATTCCGGGATAACTGACCACGAGCTGCCCGGTTCGCGCACCCACCTTTTTGGGTTGGAATGTGACGTTGACCGGGCAACCGAGGAATTTCGGAAACGGTACCGGGCAAGTGTTAACGGCGTTGAAATCGCCGCTGACTGAAACCGAGTAAGGAATTACGGTCGGTCCGCCGTTCCCCAACTCGACGAACTGTACCGCGCTCGTGGAGCCCACAACCGTTGTCGCACCGAAATCGAGCGACGTCCCTTGAACAGTCAGTGGCGTAACACCCGAACCGGTCAAGGTCAGCACCTGGCTGATGACGCTTCCGCCGAAAGTGACACTCATCTGCGCGTTTCGAGCTCCGAGTTGGGTCGGCGCGAACGATACGTTCATCACGCAAGTTCCATTTCCAGGAACCTGACCTTGGCAGGTGTCTTGTTCTGTGTAATCGCCAAGTGAGAGGCTCACGCCCGCGATCGTCGCCGGCGTCGCTGACGTGTTGGTGAGCGTCAACGTCATCGGAAAGCTGCTCCCCACTGGTATCGGCGGATAGTCCAATTCCAGGGGGGAAATCTGCACCGTGGAACCAATCTGTCCTTGACCATCCAGGGCTACTTGCTGTCCCGCGATATTCAAATTCGCGGTCGGTGTTCCGGCAATGTTCGGATTGAATTGCGCCGCCAGAACGCAGCTTTGATGGGGAGCTAAAGCCGCGGTGCAAGTATTGCCCGCGACGACAAACTCCGTGTCACCTGTAATCGATGGCGTCGGCACGGAAGCCGCCGCATTGCCGGTGTTGGTCACCGTGACCGTGCGCGGTATCGCGATGCCTCCCACTTGTTGTGTGCCGAACTCGATGCTGTTCGTCGACAGTAAGAGCTGCTGCGTGCTCATCGTCACGTAGAGGTTGCTGTAGGTGAGCGGGATGTTTCCGTCATAGGTCACGTTTATGTTTCCTCCGACGCCTCCGGAGCCTGGAGTCAGAGAAACCTGAATCGTGCAGCTTGTTCCCGGCGCGATTGTCCCGCAGTTGTTCGTCTGCGCTGCTGTGCCTCCTGCACCGATCGAGTTGATCGTTGCCGGCGCGGCGCCGATATTCCAAAGCGATAAGGGGTACGCTGCCGTGCTCGTGTCTTGCTGCTGCGCGGGATATTGGACGAACGTATCCTGAAAATACAGAAGGTCGAGGAGCGCGCTGCCTATAGGTTGGTACGGCGCCACCGAAATGCTCTGGGCCGCCGGTTGCGCATCGCTATTGATCGTCACCGTGCCGGTGGCAAAGTTTCCGTTCGCGTCCGTTACCGTGATGAAGCACGAGCTGCCTGCCGGCACGGTGCTCGGACAGTTTCCCCAACGCTTCCCCAAGTTGCCGCCGAGCGTCACGCTGCTGATGTGCAGATCGGCCGATCCGACGTTTCGGACTGAAACAACGGGCCCCGTCGTGGCTAAGCTGATCTGAGGTCCGGCTGAGTTTGTGATCTTTGCCACGAAGGATGAATAGCTTGAGGTCGTTAGTCCAAATCCGGGTCCTACGGTGATGTAGTCGGCGGGAAGGTATGAAGTGCTCGACTGTGAGAAGCCTCCGGCGAGATAAACATTGTTCGACGGATCGACCGCGACGCCGGTGGGAACTTGCGGCGAATATTCACCGCCGAATTTTGAGACGGTGACCGGCGTGCCCGTCGGATCCAACTCCATGAAAAATCCGTCGCCCGGACCGATCGGCTTCAAATCGATCGCATTCTTGATGGGCGGCGTATTCAGAGCCGCGGAACCTGCAACGTGCAAGTGATTCGCGGAATCGAGTGCGAATGCGTTGGCGAATCCGTCGCCCAGATACGTGGAGTACGTCAGTTTTGTGAGCGAAGGATCGATCGCGGTTACGAACATGTTCGACCCGCCGGTGCCGCCAAGCGGATGCGATACTGCCGTGAGCGAGTAGGGATAGTCCGGCCCGGCCTCGCTCCCGACTAGGTAGACTGTTCCATCCATGCCGATTGTGATCCCGGTAAGCGTTACGAAATCGGGCATGACAACCGAGGGGCCGCTGGAGCCCAGGCGCGTGGAAAACAGCAACGTTTTTCCGTCGCCGGCGAATTTCGCGAGAAACAGATTCCCATTTCCGGATTGCCAGGGCTTCACCAATGGAGGGTCTTGCGCTGTAATTCCGGCGATGAAGACATTTCCAGACGCATCAAGCGCGATACCCTTGGCGGGCCCCTGAAACGAAGTGCCCCCGAAGAAGCTTGAGAACGCGTAGTTCGTTCCGGCCGCGTTGAGTTTGGCGAAGAAAGCATTTCCGGGTGTCGTCTGGAATGGATTGACGGGCTGCAACGTGTTGTCCGCGCCACCGGCTACATAAGCGCTGCCGCCTGAATCCACGGTGATTGCGTAGGGAAGGATCTGGCCTGTGCCGAGCAACGTCGAATACGTCATCGCGCCGGTAGGCGATAGCTTCAGGACGAAACCCGCATTGCAGAATTGAGAGGAGCAGGTGCCAAGGTTAGTGGACGTCAGAGGGAAGTCCTGTGCCATCGTGACTCCGATGACGTAAACATTCCCATTCGCGTCCACAACCATTCCCGTCGCGGAGCTGAAGTTCGACGAAGGAATGTAGGTCGAATACAAAATCGTATCGCCGGCGGGATTGATCTTGGTGACGTACACCTGTTGTGTTCCGCCGGAGCTTCGGCCCGAACCATTCACCACCGGATAGGTGGTCGAGTATGTTTCTCCAGCTAGAAACAGATCGCCTGCCGCATCCGTGCCGATTCCGGCGACGACGATTCCGTTGTTTGCGGTCAGCGTGGAAGCATACTGGACGACCGGATCGATGATCAGTGTCGATGAGCTGTCGAATTCACCGACCTCGAAAGAAACTGTCTTGTCGGATGTCAGCCGGTATTTTGCCAAGACGGGCTTTCGGAGACTTCCTTTTCCTTGATACGCGACGGGCGCCACGAGGTGCCATGTCTGTCCCTCGGATACGACATCCAGGCCGCCATCGGCTGCAATCGAGATGCGATCGGCACCGCTGAAATCGAGTTGCACCTTTGCGGGTGAACTTCCGGGTTGAATCTCGAAGTCGAATTCCAATTCCTCTTTGCTCGCATGGAAAATCGCGTCGATTCCGGGGTAGACGTCTGGGTATCGAACCGCGCCGAATAGCGGGATGTTCGATTTCCAATTTGCCGTGTCTTGAGTTCCGTAATAGTTCGCGAAGCCACCGGTCTTCGATTCTCCGCGCGGATTGACCGAAGCGGCGCCTTGCAGGCTCATCGTGACGCTCGTAGTGGCGTCTCCTGTGTGGGACGTCAATACGGCGGCGCGATCGGTCAAGAAGACAGTACGCGCGCCCGAGCGCGCCAGAAAGCGCACTTCGGGTTCTGTTTGGCCTTGGTTCTGTTCAAAGGTGAGAGGTATCCGTACGGAGTCGGAATCGTTTGCGAAACAAGACGGTACTGCCAGAAGACAGGCAAGCAATAGCAGAAACCCGAAACGGTTCGGATGCAAGGTCACGGCGTGGTGTCCCCCTGGGCTGAGTCCGATCGTTACTACGCGCTACAGGCACAACAGTTCACGCATTGAGCTCCGGATTCCGTGAGTCTCCGTCGATTTTCTGTGTGCCCTTTCCGCGCCTCGCGAACGACGCGGACGCGCAAGTGCAACAGACCATCTGGAAGCCGGCGAGTTCTTTCGGTGCGAATAAGTCTAGCGGTGGGGATGGTGCAAATAAATAGCGACAAGCCTTTGCCTGTTAACCGGAACGCCACGTCATTGGGGTTCTGTGGATAGGAGACCGCGCGAGCGGTGAGTGCCTTTCGAGATTGCCCGGCTGTTAGACGTTGTCGCCTTCGGAGAGACGGAGTTCGTCTTCGAGGCTCAGCTTGCGGCGCTCGAATGATGTGTGGAGTTCGATGCCCAGGCGGGAGGCGTAGTACATGAGTTTTTCGACGCTTTTGCCTGCAATGCGGCCGTGAAGGAGTTCGCTGACGCGGGGTTGTGGCTCTTCGAAGATCGATTGGAGCTCCTTTTGTGAGTAGTGGCGCGCGCAGCGAAGGATTTCCGCGTGGAGTTCGGTCCGGAATTTCGAGACAGATTCGTTTTCGGGCGACAGGCCGGCGCCGTCGGCTGTTTTCCAACTGATCGTGTAGGCAGGTGATTGTACGTTATTTTTCATCTCTTCGTCCTCCCAGGAAAATCGGGCATGTCGGGACTCTCATAGCAGGGGCGAGACTTAGCTGGGGCGAGACTTAGCTGGCTCTCGACCGAGTTCGAATGAGTTGTGCCGACCTATTAGAGTTATCGTAGAGTAACATATTGACAAGGTACCAGAACTGTGATATACAGAGTTGTGTTAAGTGCAACTGCGTTCGGATTTGCTCGCTGTCATAGCCTCCCTGCTAGCATCGCAAAGTCTCCGTTTCCGGCTTTTAGCCTTGTAAGCGATTTAGAATCACATCCTTGCGCGTTTTTGCGTTGTAAGTGTCCTGAAATCAAATCCTTACGCAAAACGTGGGAGGGGGGAGGGCGGCTGTTTCCATTTTGGAACTCGCTGGTATGGCAGGATCGGGTTCCAAATTGTCCGTTGCGAGAGAGTATTCGGGTGGGCGAAAATTGGGCCCGCACTTCTTAGAGGGCTGAAAACATGAGCGATAACTCCCACATTGGCGAACTGAATCCTCCAAATCGGCTGATGCTCACGCCGGGACCGTCTTCGATGGACCCTCGTGTGTACCGGGCGTTGGCTACGCCGTTGGTCGGACACGTCGATCCATGGTTCCGCGGATGCATGGACGATGTGCAGGTGATGCTGCGGCAGATTTTCCAGACGGAGAATCGGATCACGATGCCGCTCTCGGCGTCGGGCTCGGGCGGGATTGAAGCGAGCGTCGTCAACACGCTGGAGGAGGGCGACGAGGCGATCGTTGCGGTCAACGGGACGTTTTCGGATCGCATGGCGGTGATCGCGGGATGCACGCCGGCGAAAGTGACCAAGGTCGAGGCGCCCTACGGCAAACCGGTGGATGCGGACGACGTGCGGCGTGCGGGCAAGGGGCGAAGGATCAAGATTGTGGGACTTGCGCACGGCGAGACTTCGTCGGGAGTGATCACCGATCTTGATAGTTTTCGGCAGGTTGCGGATGAGCTTGGCGCGTTGCTGATTGTGGATACAGTTGCGTCGCTTGCAGCGGTGCCACTTCATATTGATCGGCAGCGCATCGATATTTGTTTCAGCGGGACGCAGAAGGCGATCAGCGCGCCTCCAGGCATGTCGCCGATCACCGTGAGCCCAAACGCGGAAGAAGTGTTTCGCACCCGCAAGACGAAAGTGCAGAGCTGGTATTTCGATCTGACGACGGCGATGAACTATTGGGGCAAGGATCGGCTCTATCATCACACGCCGCCGATCTCGCTGATTTTTGCTCTGCGCGAGGCGATGCGCATCGTGCTGGAAGAGACGCTGGAAGGGCGATGGGAGCGGCACCGCGTGAATCAGCTTGCGCTGATCGCCGGGCTTGAGGCGATGGGCCTGGAAATGCTCGTGAAGAATCCGAAGGATCGGTTGCCGACCGTAACCGCGGTAATGATTCCGTCGGGCGTCGATGACATGAAAGTTCGCAACCAGCTTCTCGATGAATTTAATATTGAGATTGCGGGCGGACTTGGACCGCTGAAAGCGAAGATCTGGCGCGTAGGTTTGATGGGGCATTGCAGCCAAAAGCCGTTTGTTCTGTTATTCTTGGCCGCGCTGGAAAAAACTTTGCTCGACCAGGGCTTCCGCGTCCCCAGCGGCGCTGGCGTCGGAGCCGCGATACAGAGCTACACTCATGTGGATACCGCAGCCGCCGCAGTCCGTTGAAAAGGGCAGGTCGAAGGCCGGAAGAGAGTCGGCCGACGCGACCGACGAGCTCATCGATTCGTCGATGAAGACTTTGAAAGTCCATCCGGACGAGCGAGAAGCTGC
>Ga0209006_10001976_pt1 | contig 18633 bp, 18 predicted proteins | sample JacPin_JW_Ref_O2_FD_188567 | JGI IMG/M metagenome (GOLD analysis project Ga0209006, IMG submission 188567) | Forest soil microbial communities from Algoma, Ontario, Canada - Jack Pine, Ontario site 1_JW_Ref_O2 (SPAdes) (version 2) | ecosystem: Environmental > Terrestrial > Soil > Boreal...
GGGCTGACCACTGAGATTAGCGAAGGAGGGTTCGGGGCGACGATCAGGGCATCATTGGAGGTCGGCCATCGAATGTTGGTTACACCAATCGGGTACAACGCAATGTTGGCCGTGGTAAGGTGGATTCGCGGGAGAACATACGGCTTCGAATTCCTGGAGCTACGCTCGGAACAACAGCAGATGATCAGAGACCATTGCCGCAAGCTGCCTTTGCATGGCAGCAGCTTGGATTTCTAGCTCCTCTAGATGAATGGGATGTGCGGAGTGTTCATAACTTGCCGAGAATAGGTGGCAGGTCGCCTGCTCGCAGGGTGGTTCGAAAGAGCTCGAATCTTGAGTCAATTTTATGCGGCCTTTCGCCACCTGTTTTGCCTCGCCCTCACTAGTCCGCCCGGTATAGACGCCCCTGGCGTGTTCGGTGTCGCCTTGGTGCACCGTATCCACTCGCAGATACCCGGGACGCCCTCCTGGATCGGGACGGCGGCGCTCGCCAATGGCCACCAGGGCGGGCCGGGTTTTTTGGTAATTCTTGAGGCGCTGGCGTGTTATGGGCTTGGCTGATTTTGGAAAGCCGACCGGAGAATTCGGGACAATTGAAAAAACGAACGAAGACGATGCGCTTGTGAAATGGGATGACGACGATCGTACGCGACAGGATCAATCATCGCTGAGGAAGGTTTAGCAACAGCGCTGACCACGAAAGCTCGAAAGGTATGATGATATGGATTATCTAGGAGCTCTTCGCGACAAGCTCAGGGGTTTCCGAGAGGAGATCGCTGAAATTCAGGAATTAAACGGCCAGTTTCGACGTGCAGCCCGGAATGATACGGTGGCCCAAGTCGCTCACGGGCAGAGGAGTGAACGGCTACAAGCAATCCAACACGAGCTGGGGCAACTCGCACGTCTCGGAAGCAGAGTTGTTTTGACAGAGCCAATGAAAGAACAGCACCGCTCACCTACGCGCCTCGTCAAACAGAAACCAGCAGCGTAGCCGACTCGCTGTCCCGCATAATCGAAGGGGCGACACGACAACTAGCCACACGGCAACCCCGCACACGCAGGCCCCCCCAACCCAATTCAGCAGCGATGGCGCAAAACGACGGCGCCCCAGACCGACCATCATGCAGATGTATTCGTGAGGGTGCCGAAAAATCCTCAGGCAGTGTTCCGCGCGGCAGTAGAACGCGAGGGTGTGCCGGCCGCTGATATTTTGCAGGTCTGGCTTGATGTCTCAAATCATCCGGCACGCGGCAAAGATCAAGCCGATCTTCTCCGTAAACGAGTATTTTTCCAAATTCTTAATAAGGCAAATGCATGAATGCGAATCCCGAGTTTGCGTCCTTCGCGAGGCTCCCGGTTTCTACTGCTCACTGAATACATTCGTTCGCTCGTACTAGGGACAACCGTCGCCTGTTCAACCGCGTCTCATCCCATCTGATGTCCGCACGCGATCAATCTTGCGCTTTGCCGCGGGCACTCGATACCCGCAACAGCATCATCCGGCTCATTACCGACCACGGACAGGTTATAAACGTAAGCTGCTTCAACTTACCGGTTGCGAAATTCAGGCGCCAGAAAATCGAGCTTATTTCTTCGGCCGCTCGCACTCGAAGTTCGCGGCGTTATTCGGATCGCCGCTGCCTTTGTACTTCCCTGCCTGCGGATACGGGCACAGAGGCCGCGTCATCTTCGCGTGCGTTTGGTCCTGGCCTTCGAACTTCGACGCAATAATTATTGACGGCACCGTGGCCTTTTCCACCCACTGCTCCAGGGACGCGTCCACACTATGCTGCGGGTCATCGAACTTCAGATCACCGACCGCTCCGAACGAATCCGGCCCCGGGCCTCCGGTGCAGTGTTGCATGCCCGGCGCCATGTAGAGGCGGACGAAAGAGTCGACATTTTTTTGCCCCATCTTCTTGATGACGCTCTCGTAATAGTCGATCGTGTTCAACGCCGTGATCGCCGGATCATTCCAGCCGTGATAGAGAACCAACTTTCCTCCGCGGGCTTTGAATGGCTGAAGGTTGGGATCGGTGGCGTTCAGGGCCTGCGCGGTTCTCTCATTGGCCGCTTTCAGGTCCGCATCAACCTTGAAGGTCTTGTAGTCCCAATCGGACTTCCCAAATACAAAGCCGGAAAAGAATCCGTTGCCGAAAAACGCCATCAGACTCTTCACGGGCGCAGGGCCGGTGATCCAGAGTGCCCAGCCGCCTTCGCCCTCTTCGGCGCCCGGCAGAAAGCCGGGGTAAATCACGTGCCCTTTGGAATCAAGCGTTCCCCCGTAGATTTTCTTCAGCGCAGTGACCTGCGCTGCCGTTAGGCATTTGTCGGAATCCTCTCCCTTGCACTGAATCGTCGCGGGATCGAAGTGACACTGCCTCGGATCGTTCAGAATCCCATCGTGCACGCCGTCCTCCTCGTCGCACGCGGCGTTCACTGCCGCCGCAATCGTGGGAATCTTTGTGGGAGGAATAAAGCTGGCCGAATCCATCGTCAGGGCCTGGGTGTCATAAGCAGCAGTGGCGAGCAGAGCAGTCCAGTAGTTCGCCGGAGCGCCGGCTAAGATTCCGTCATAGTCCTCGGGATAACGTTGGGCTTCCATCAACGCCTCCCGCCCGCCATCGGAACATCCGGCGAAGTATGAGCGCTGCGGTGGCTTGGAGTAATAAGCCGCGATTACTGTCTTGGCGACGCGCGTCATCTCATGAATTCCGCGATGACCGAAATCGATAATTTTTTCCGGGTGCCCCACCGCCCAGCCCGCATCGATCGGAGATCCCGTATGGCCCGTGTCAGTCGCCGTCGCAGTGTAGCCCGCCTTCACCGACATTGCGAGTTGCGCATCGTCAATCAGTCCGGCGAATCCGCCATTGCCGATCCCTTGTAGCTTGCCATTCCATCCCGAGACCGGAAGCCAGACTTCGAGTTTGATGTCGGAGTCTGAGGTGGGCTTGGCCTCGGCAACGACCCGGCAGAATGCAGGAAGGCTCTTATATAAAGGTGTGAGATCGGTGCCGCTAAACGCCGCGGGAGGGCCGTCGAACGTGCCCGCCGCAACCGTCTGTGCAAGCGTAATCGTAGTGTTGGGAATTTTCGCCGCAGTCAGGCGTGCGCACGCGTCCTGGGCGTAAGCTGCTACACTCGAGAACAGCAGTAGGAACGCGACAGCCCATCGGGAAGATCTTGCTTTCATCTGTGCTCTCCTGAGTCTCAGCCAGCGCGGTCCAGCTTTTCCCATGCCAGCTGTCAGATCCGATTTCATCTTCTCTAACGCTTGTCGACCACACTCATACCGCCACCCCCGGGCTCCTCAACGACGCGGTAATGCGGGATGGTTGGGCCGATCATTCGGGAGACGTTGCTTTCAGGTTGCCTCATCTTACGAACCCGACATCCGCCAGTCAACGAATGGGCCTGTTTGTCGCCTGGATCTATGCCTAGCCTCCAGATGTTCATCCGGAGCTCATGGGGCCGCCGCGGAGATTGGTTGTGAAAGTTTCGGGTCTGTCGAGAAAACTCGTGCAAGATCCGCGATTCCTAAAGGCAGACGCACAACTGCTTCACGAGATCGAACAGAACCTTGTTGAAACTCTAAATCTAAATCATTCCGAAGCCGATCGGCTTGGCCATTTGATCTTGAAGATCGACCTGAAAAAACCCGAAAACACCAGCGAATCAGACCGCAAGGAAATCCGGAAGCTGTTGCGACAAGCCGTGCACGACCGTTAATGGCGATCGCGGTGGGGATTTGAGATGGTCAACACACTCCGGCTCCAAAGGGGCTTTTCCGCGCGTCATAATCAGCCCGGTCAGTTGACGGGAACAGGGCGGCCCCGTCCTGTTCGCGTGTGACGCTGTGCCAAGGCGGACGAACCCAGGCGCAATTATGGCTCCGAGGTGGGATTCCCTCGCCTATTTAATCGGAATTAGAGATCTGCCTCATGTTCTTCCTGAGAGTCCAAACTTAACCAGCAACTGGTAAGGACCCAAACGAGTCTTACTAGGGCACTTCATTGAGGAGGTACTTCGTGGCGGCACAATCTTCACTGCGCGCGGTCGTAGATCGGGAGACACCGTTAAGGGCCGGAGAGAACGAAGCCTCTGCCTCCGGCGTGTCCTGGGCAGCGGTCGCTGGAGGAGCTTTCGTGGCCTCAGCTCTTTCCCTAATCCTGTTGTCTCTAGGAACGGGCCTTGGGTTTTCAGCCGTCTCACCCTGGTCGAATAATGGTGCTTCCGCAGCGGCGCTTGGAAGCGGAGCCATTGTGTGGCTCGTCCTCACTCAAGTTCTGGCTTCTGCTCTCGGAGGGTATCTGGGCGGACGACTGCGAACAAAATGGACTGGCATTCATACCGACGAAGTATATTTTCGTGATACCGCACACGGATTACTGGTGTGGGCGGTAGGGATGGTGATAACAGCCGGCTTCCTGGCTTCCTCGGCCGCTTCTTTCGCGGGCGCTCAGAAGAGCGCTCCCTCGACCAGTTCCACTCAAGAGTCGGCTCTGGATCCCACGGCATATTTCGTCGACATGCTACTGCGTGCCGGCGGTCCGGCCAATGAGAAACAAGATGTGCCCGAGCGGCCCGAGGTATCTAGGATATTCGCTCACGACCTGCGCCAAGGGGCTCTGCCGAGCGGGGACCAGTCGTATCTTGCCCTGCTTGTATCGGCCCGGACCGGGCTCAATGCATCGGACGCGGAGAAGCGAGTGACCGACGTGTTCGGCGAAGCTCAGGAGGCGACCGATCATTTACGAAAAGCGATCGCGCATCTTTCACTTTGGTTATTTGTGGCCCTGCTCAGTGGCGCATTCTGTGCGAGCTACGCAGGTACGATCGGCGGAAAACAGCGCGATCACGTCCCTGTCTAAATTCTGAATGAGGAACTTAATTAAGGAGGCTGTATGCGTTCAATCTTACTTTTGCTTCTGGGTGTGCCGATACCGATCGTGATTCTTATAGCTCTTTTCAGCCATTGAAGTTTAGCCAGCGTCGCAGAAGTCCACAGCTGCAGCACGACGCGATTCAAATGCGCGCATCCTAAAGTTGCGCGCATCACTTTGTTCCAGGGAGAAATCCATGCCGCTCAATCGAACCCGTGGTTGTTTGCTCGTGTTGGGCCTCTTTGCATTGGGAACAGCCTGCAACGACGGCAGCAATACAGACATGAGCTACAAAGCTGCAATTAACGACCATTACAAGGCATTCCCCGTTTGTATATGGTCACAGCCAAAGAAGTTTCCCGTCCAAGCCGCAACCTCTGACGATGCGAAGACGGAGGGATACGACGCGCTCACGCAGGAAGGCTTGTTGACGCGCACGACTGCTGAGAAGAAGGTGCTCATCATCGCTTCGAAGCAGGTAAACAATTATGACCTGTCGGAAAAAGGGCGCACTTCATGGACACCGGATTCCTCTCAGCCGGGCTACGGAAACTTCTGCTACGGAAATAGGGACGTGACGTCTATTGACAACTCCACGCTGGGGACCAATGGGTCCGGTGCTAAAACGGTCGATGTGACCTACCACTATCAAATAGCAAATGTCGCCGCCTGGGCAAATTCGCAGGAAATGAAAACTGCTTATCCAGGGATTGCTTCAGCACTCGGAGCGAACCCGTCGGATAGGGCCACGCTGGTTATGACCGGGGATCATTGGGAATTCAAGTAAGCAGGAATGCACAACCTAATGGCAGTTCAGTGGGTGGACTTCGAATTGAATCATATATAGGGGGCGAATTCTCGGGGAGATAAGTCATGCCAAGAAAAAGATGAGTCCCTCTGACATGCGAGGCAAGAAAAAGGAGTCCCGAGGCGACGGAGAAGCACGACAAACTGTTGGAGGCGAACCACATCAGAACGCTGGTGGACGGCATTGCCCTCTCATGATCGCCGAGTTCAGACATCGATACGAGCTAATCGCCTAGGCAACTCAAAATGAGCTTGGATCTGCGAACTGGTCGCCCGGTGTGGCTTATAAACCGCAAGCAGGTCGCCGGCCATAGAAAACTCACCAAGAACATAAGTTGCGAAATTGCGATCGTGGGCGGCGGCGTATCCGGAGCCCTGATCGCCCACAAACTCGCAAGTTTAGGAAAGCGAGTCGTCATTGTTGATGGTCGCGATGTCGGCATGGGAAGCACGATGGCCAGCACTGCGATCCTGTCCTATGAGCCCGATGTTCATCTGATTGATCTCATTTCGAAAATCGGGCGAAGGTCAGCAGTGAGAGCTTACCGGGCGGGACTTGAGGCACTAGAGTCGCTCGAACGGACGATTCTGACGCTCGACGACTCCTGCGATTTCAGAAGGCGAGAGAGCCTATATTTGGCGAGCAACCGTAAGGATGCGCGCATTGTGCGCCGCGAGTGCGAAACCAGGCAGAAATATGATTTCAAGGTTGAGTTGCTGACGCGCGGCGAACTCGCGAAATATTATGCGCTGCGTGCGCCCTGTGCGATCCTCACTCGCCAGGCTGCTGAAGTCAATCCACTAAAGCTATCGCTGGCACTTATCCGGCGCGCCCAACAAAAAGGACTGAAGATCTTTTCCCACACTTTCATCAAGAGCTACTGTCGCGACGGGAAAGAATCTGTGCTAACCACTGACGATGATTTCCATATTCGTGCAAAACACGCGGTGTTTGCCACCGGCTACGAAACGCAGCAGTTCTTAAAACAGAAGCGCGTGCACCTGGCGAGTAGTTTCGCGATCGCGTCAAGTGCAGGTACAAAATTCCCCAAAGGTCGTGAATGGCCTGTGATATGGGAATCTGCTCGACCATATCTTTATGTGCGCTCTACGGTCGATGGCAGAATCGTAGCCGGTGGGGAAGATGTTGATTTCGTCGATGAGGCAAAACGGGACAAGTTGCTGGCAAGTAAGACCCAAACCCTGGAGAAGAAAATCCGCAAGCTGTTTCCCCACGTCGCTTGGAAATTGGCCAGCGCTTGGACCGGGACTTTCGCCGAGTCCAAGGACGGTTTACCGTATATTGGGCCGCATAAGGACTTTCCCGGCGCGCAATTCGCTCTGGGATATGGCGGCAATGGCATTACCTTTGCAACGATCGCGAGCGCCATTATCCCTGATCTAATTTCCGGGACCAAGAATTCTGATTCGAGACTGTTTCGATTCGATCGCAAGTCCGGATAGGATGCAGAGGAATGCTCGACTCTTCGGTCGATCTCGAACCCCTAGCTTCGATTTTGGTCACTAGTCGTCGGGACGAGAAGGCATTTTGCGTTTAATCGGGATCTGATCGGCAAGGCCCGCAAAACAATCCGAAATGATCCGGAGAGACGACCGCAGTAAAACAGTCGAAAACCACGGCATTTCGGCGGCGATTGCATTGGTTGCGGGGGCGGATTTGAACCACCGACCTTTGGGTTATGCGATCCGACTCACTTTTCGATGAGAGTCGGACCGTTGGCAATGCGCCGACGAATCGCCCGCTTGACGTTTCCTGTGGGGCTGTATGTATTGGTCTCCAGCGTGGTAGCTTTCATCTTCCTCAGAGCGTACGTTTACTGAACCCAGTGCCGACCTCGCCTAGTCCAGTGTGAGGGCCAAGGCTAGAAACTCCTCAGCTCCCGTATTCGACCATCGTCATGAAACCGAAGTCCATGTGGAGTTGCTGGTGGCAGTGAAGTAGAGTGGGGCCGGGATTGTCCGCTGTAAAATCCACCTCGACTTGCTTCCTAGCCGGCACGACGATTACGTCTTTCATGACTCCAGCTGTCGCTTTTCCGGCGAACTTCGTTAGCTCAAACGTGTGCCGGTGTAAGTGAACTGGGTGCGACTCATCACTTTGGTTATCGAAGCGTAAACGATAGCGAGAATTCGCGTGTACCCGAATGGGATCGGTCTTGGGAAAGGATTTGCCGTTGATTGTCCAGTGATCCACCCAGCGATTTCCTGCAAATTTCTTGCGGAAGACGAGGGGTACGATACCGCCTGCGGGTTCCGTTGTCTCGACATTGCGCCCAAAGATCGTATAGTCCCATACTGCATTCGGCGGCTTGGTCCAGAGCGGCGGGCCGCTGCGATTGGCATATTCCACGACGATACCCATTCCGGCATTCCGTACTTCATCATTTGCTTCACCGAGAATCCAGACGCCGGGGTTATTCATTGTAACGAGGGCATCCACGCGCTCTGCTGGCCCCATCTCGATCACGTCCACTTCGCGCGGAGCGGGAACAGCGTTTCCGTCCAAGCTCACGATTCTAAACTTGTGCGCGGGCAGGGCGAGGCGGTGCTGATCTGTGGCGCTGGCGTTCAAGAAGTGAAACAGCACTGTCTGACCTTCTTTCACACGTATGGGATCGCCCGAACCGAGAGCGTGACTATTGACCGAATATATGGAGTACGTCACCTCCAGATTGCCTTCATCGCCTTGGCTGTCCAGATGCGGGTCCCAACCATGTAGTGCGAGAAAAATCTCTGCGTCGTACTGGCCCCGATCTTCTCTTGGTTCGATGGAGAGGAATCCGAACTGTCCGGTGTAGGTCGCTTTCCTCAGATCCCGGCCGGCGTGGATATGGCTGTGATACCAGCGTGTTCCTGCAGGGCGCGGGACGAAAGAATAGCGCTGCTTACCACCTGGAGGGACCAAAGGTGTCCCTTCCTCCTCAGCACCATCCACCTCCGAGGGTACAGACAGACCGTGCCAGTGAACCAACTCCGGAATTTTGGTTTCGTTGAATACCTCCATCGTGACGGGCTGTCCTTCGCGCAACCGCACGACAGGGCCGGGAGCAGAACCGTTATACCCGGTCGTCTTAATTATTCTCTTTGGCGCGAGTTCGATCTCGACGGGCGCGATTCGAATCGTGATGTCAGCTTTGGGAGCTTCGGGGGCAGCCTGCAAGCTGATGCGTCGCGCCAACTCAGCGCAAGCGGTAGTTCCCAGCAGGGCAAGAAAGTTCCTACGTTCCATGCTGTTCCTAGGGCGAGTTCGCAGGCTGAGCAGGCGTCGACGCCGATGTTGGCGAATCCGGGACAAGCACTTTCTTCACGGATTCCGGAACCTCATTGGCGTGTGCAAGCAGTTCGCTAACCTGCCACAGCTGGGTGTCGGTTAGCTTGGTTTTGAAGGACGGCATCCCCGAGAGCCGGATTCCGTTGGCTGCCTTCCAGTAGGTCTCCGATGCCGGATCATCAGTCACCCCCTTGCCCCGGAACAATTGTGGCGGTTTCGGAAACATCGTTGTCACGTAGTCAATCGGGGGCTGGCCTGGAAGTCCGTGACACAAGGCGCAGTGCTGTTTGTAAACACTTGCACCGGCAAGAAAATTAAGTTCGTCCGCGGGCACAGGCGACGGAGGAATATGTTGCTTGTCGATGTGGGCATCCAGGGCCATGCTCGCCAACTTCTTCTCGAAGGGCATCGGCGGGTCAGCCGTTGCTACTGGGGCGAGTCCTGCCGAAAAGTAAACGAAAACACAACCCACCGAAAGCGCAACCGCCAGAATGAAACCGATTACGATACCCTTTATCACTGGTCCGCTCCTGTCGTCTCAAATCAGAAATTAAAGCGATACCCCAGAATCATCTTCGCGATCAGGTGGTCGGTCGAACCCGTAAGGCCCACGCCCAGTCCGAAATTTATTTCCCATTGCGGGGCGATATTCAAATCAATTGCAGGGAAAACCTGATGTTGCTGTTGTGAGACGGCATCGAACCCTGTCACTGGACCAACCGATCCGTAGTATTCAAGACCCCCGGCGACTTTCGGTGTGAAATCGTAACTGAATTTGAAGTTCGGCGAGAATACCACGCCCTGGTGCACGCTCTCGCCATGGAAAGATCGGTCGAGCGTGGGATTCAGCGACCAATACCAGCGTCCGACCTTTTGGTCGACGATCGGACGAATTTCCCAAGTCCACGTGTCCACAGAATATTGCCGCCTCTGGTAGCCGATTTCATTCGAGAGGCTGACGCCCACGGGCCAGTGCCATTTCTTGGGAACGGCAACTCGCGGCCTGATGTGGTCTCCCACCCATTGCCAGCTCTGTCCCTCAGTGATTGAAGTGAAGATGTAAAAACCACACTCAAACCAGTCATTGAAACCGTGAGTGATCTCTACCGTCTCATGCTCGGCATGATTGGTGGGATAAACCCCATCCACAACCGTCTTCGAGCCGTCGATTGTGAAATTGCTGTGGAGTTCCACCATGGTGTGGCCAGGATCGACCAGATCCGCTCCGTACACCTGAATTTCGTAGTTGTCTTGAGCGCGGGCGAGAGTTGCGGCCAAGCTCAAGGTGGCGAGTAGGAAGGGGATCGCGAGATGTCGGCAACTCGTTGTTCGATCAGAGTCACAACGTCCCATGAGGAAGATTATCAGTTACATGATGAATTCGGCGTGGCGAACAGATGACAAGTTGTTCATATTGGCCCATCAGACAAGCCAATTTGCATCAACCAGAGTATGCAAAGGTTGCGGGCATACTTATTTCTTCCCATCGTCGGGCGTGGGCTGCTATTCGGTAATTTCTTGTTCGCAGGGGTCGTGGCTGTGGCTCAGACGGCCCAACTGCCGGATGCGCCTAGCACGACTCAGGCGCAATCAACTACGGGCATCGTACAGCACGACAGAAGGCACGAACCCAGCAAAAATCACATTTTGTGGATCATCCCAAACTATCGTTCGGATGAAAACCCAGGAGAGATTAAAGCGTTGACGCCTGCCGAAAAGATGAAGGTTTCGTTGGACGACTCCTTCGATCCTTCAGCCTTTCTCGTGGCTGGTATTTTTGCTGGCATGTCCATGGCGGAGAAGCAGTACGGCTCTTTCGGTACGGGTGCGCAAGGGTTTGGCAAATACTATGGAGGAGCATTTGCGGATCAGGCAATCGGCAACATTATGACTGAAGGCCTATTCCCAGTCATTTTGCACCAGGACCCGCGCTATTTCGTTAAGGGTACAGGTGGCTTTTGGAGGCGAACAGGATACGCCATTAGCCGCGAATTTATCACTCGTGGTGACGATGGTGGCAACCATTTCAACACATCGGAGCTAGCCGGCAATGCTGTCGCCGCGGGTATTTCCAGCCTTTACTATCCGGCGGCAGATCGATCGTTTGGAAATACGGCGGACAAATGGGGACAACAAATAGCTCTGGATGCGTTCTTCAACATTGCAAAAGAATTCTGGCCAGACGTACGCAACAAGTTGGTCAAGCATTGAGCATCCGCAAAATGTCACGCAGCTTGGAGCAGGCGAACGGGCAACGATAGAGTGATAACCGCGCCCCCTCCCGAACGTTCCGAAACCCGCGTGTCACCACCGTGAGCCTGGGCAACAGCATCGATGAACGCTAGTCCGAGACCGTGACCGGGAGAATCTTTTCCCTTTACAAATCGTTTGAAACCCTGGCTTCCGATTTCAGCAGGGAATCCCGGGCCATTGTCTTCAACCACCAATATTGCTGAACCTTGATGCGAATATAGCCGGATCTTGACTTGGCAGCCTGCTGGCAAGTGAGTCAATTCGTTTTCAAGCAAATTGCTCACGACCCGATTCAATAGGGCCGCGTCAGCATCTACAACCAAATGCTCTTCCAAGTCGGTTGTTACCTCGTGATGATGCTCGGCCATCGCCGGCTGGTAGAGATCAACCAGTTGACTCACAACGTCGGAGAAGTCAACGGGGCCGCGGTCGATGTGAAGGGCGCCCGCCTCCGCCTCCGCAAGATCGAGCGTTGTGTTCAACAACTGCAAGAGCCTATCGAGTTCTTCGATTGCTTCTCCAACCGAGTCTCGCCATTTGTCATTTCCTGCACTGCATAGTGCGGATTCCAGGGTTCCACGAATCAACGTAACCGGACTTTTCAGGTCGTGCGCAATACTGCCAGTCACTGTGCGAAGCTGATTCACGGAAGCCTGGAGCCGGTCGAGCATGTGATTGAAAGTCTTCGCCAGTCGCGAGATCTCATCCGAATTTACAGGTTCAGGGAGACGTTCCTGTAAGTCTTCCGTTCCGATCCGCGCCACGGTTTCGGTAATTTGTTCGACCCGATGTAAGGTGCGGCGTGCACTCCAATACGAAATGACGAATCCAAGCACGAACATGCCGCCCCAGAGCATGAGAAAACGACGGGCCAACATGTGCAGCAGATGCTTGGCGCCGCGATCAGACAGTCCGAGATAAACAAGTCTTCCATTTTGCGCTTTTACAACAACGCGAAACGTTTGGCGGTATCCGTCCACCGTTATCGACTTTGGCGGTCCGGGTACGAGCTGTGAGCGCTGAATCGCGGTAACAAAAGCATCCTTGGAGCCAGGACCTACCCACAACGGAGCATCGTTATTGCCGGGGTTGGTTGCAAGAAAGAATACTGAATTCAGCCTTTCGCCGCGGTCGTTGCGTTCGTCCGGCACTTCCTGAGTTGCAAGCTCGGCTACTTCCCGCACAATCCGCCGGTAAAGGTGATCGCTCGGTGTGTCGACAGAGACTTGAGCCAGAACCTCAGCTTCGCCTGTCAGCCAAGTGTCACTTCGCTCCCTGAGACCCTGTGCGACAAGAAAATAAACGATCGTAAATGCCCCAGCGGTCCCCAGCGCGAACGCCAGAGTTGTCCAAATCGAAATTCGCCAGGCGGCGGTACTGCGGAGAGTTCTAGGCATGTTTGAGAACGTATCCAACACCGCGAATCGTATGAATCAGCGGTCGCGGCGTATCGTGATCCACTTTGCTGCGCAGCCGATAAATGTGAACATCGACTACGTTGGTCGCGGGGTCGATCCTCATCTTCCAGACATGGTCCAGAATCATGGTCCGCGTCACGACGCGACCTTCGTTGCGGCAAAGATATTCCAGCAAGGAAAACTCCTGCGGAGTCAATTGCAGCAAGTGGTCGCCCCGCCGGGCCTCACGACGTACCAAGTCAAGCTGCAAGTCGGCTGACTGCAGGCGAATAGATTCAGTCGCCGGAACCGCGGACCGGCGTAGGAGGTTCCTCAATCTTGCCAGCAATTCGGGGAGAGCAAATGGCTTCGTTAGGTAGTCGTCTCCGCCCTGCTCCAGTCCGCGAACCCGTTCGTCCAGGGAGCGCCGAGCCGACAAGATTAGAACCGGCGCCGCATTCCCTTGAGCTCGGCAACGGGCAATTAAGTCCAATCCATCCAGATCGGGAAGGCCCAGATCGATGATGAAGGCATCGTGAATACCTTCCAAAGCCATGCTCTCCGCAGCTTTCGCTGTGCTCGCCGCATCCACTTGATATCCGGCTTCCGTCAGTGCCCGCTTGAGGAATAGCTGGATGGAAATGTCGTCTTCTACGACCAGCAATCGCATGAGAGATGATCCCCGCCTGTCCAAAACTTTACACCTCCAGGTAGGATGCAGGAAACAGGGGCCGAGAAACTTCCGGAGCCCACAACGGCCGCATCACTGCTGATGCCATGTCAGGTCCACACGCACGGGTATTTCGTTCTTGACGGGCATCGTCAACAGGGACGGTGGGTCGACCTTGAAATCCGTAAGTGTAGCCGGAATGGTGCCCGTAATGTGAGTGTCAGCGCCTTGGGTTTCCACTTTGAAGGGAACTTTCTTGTACTGGGCAGTCTGGCCGGCGAACTGAATCTCGAGATCGGCATTGATGGTAGCCGATGAGGAAGCCGATTCGGGCAGGCGGGTGCGTACGGTGACGATAGGAAACTCCGCGCCGCGCGTGACCTGAACCATATGAAGGTCACGATTGCTGTCCCCCGAATCAAACGACTTCACGGCTACCGCGATCAAGAATTCGCACTGTCCGTCATGGCAAACGCCCTTGCCGCGCGCCGCGTGGCTCACACCCTCAGACTCATGCAGTTTGTGCGACACATGGTAGGTGAGTGTGCTCTGTTTGAGCACCCATTGGCTGTCGGCAGCAAACATGGGGAGGGTCACGAACAAGAACACGATCAATATTTTCTTATTCATAAACTGTGCTCAGAACTTCACCGAGACCGACAACAGAGCCGCCCCAAACGCCCCGGCCGTAACAATGGCGACCGGGCCATGGGCTTGGGCGATCCCGTGGACTTTTTCTCCATTGTTCTTCTGACTGAAGGCCATTGCCCCAAGAATGGGAGTGAGGATCATGCCCGGGCCGTGAATCCACGCCATCGCCTCGTGAAATTTTATCGGGCCACGTTTTTTGGTTCCGGGGATTCTGGGGGCGCGAATGGCGTAATAAGCAGTGATGCCGTACAGATCTCCCGTGAGGCTGCCTAGAGCCACGTGTAAATCGCGAGTAGCCGTACCCTCACTTTTGCCGCCAGCGCCCGGACCGAGGATCACCGTCGCAAGGAGCGGTATGGTCGTGATCAAACCCATTCGTTGATGGATCTTCAACATGTGAGTCCTTTTATCCAGGAGCGCCTGCTCACGGGCGTTTCCCTGCGTTTGCTCCGGTGAAAGGCCTAGATCTGAAAGCGAGGGTGCTGTCGCGCTACTCGACGGCGCATTCGGTAAGTTCTCCTCTTGTGTTCGCGCTGGGGTAGCGTCGGCAGGTTCGCTTCGTTGTAGTTTTCCATCGAAAACTTCTGACTCGGTGCCGCCGACAGTTGCTGAAGAAATCTCAAACGTCTTGAATCCGGCGGCTTCAAACGTCAGCCGGTAGTTGCCTGGGGGCAAGTCCAATTTGTACGTACCCTCTGATCCTGTATTCGCCGTTTGTTTTTGCCCGGAATCTGTCCTCGTTGCCGTCACGGTAACATTCGCAACGGTTTTACCGTTTTCGTCGCTGACAGTGCCGCGCACTACTTCCGTTGCAGTCTGAGCGATTAGAGGGGGAGCGACCTGAGCAAGCGCAAAAACGGCAAGAGAGCAAACGAAAGCACCAATTTGTTTGCAAGGCCAATTCTTCGGCATCATTCACCTCACGCCTTTTTGAAAGGCGATCATTTTTTCCCTTATTGCTTCTTGCATATCGGACTAAGACCAGCTTTGCAGTGTTCGTGGAAGAGGTGCCGTCCGATCAGATACCCGAAACTACTTCCCACTACGACATCGGAGGGAAAGTGATGGAGCCCGGTGAAGCGTGTAACGGAAACGAGAGTCCCGGCCCCATAAGTCAGCCACTCTACCCATGGCTTTGGATATTCGTGGGCGATCGTGCTCGCGGCCGTCCAGGTGAGGATCGCATGACCGGACGGAAACGAGTTATCCAGACCGCTGGTCTGAAAGAAATTTCCTTGCCCCGTTCCTTGCAGAGGACGTTGACGCTCAGCAATCAGCTGCACCGCCGTGTACACGAGGTAACTGTTAGCCATTGCCTCGGCTCCCAATACACCAGTTTCGATGGCATGAGAATCGCCACGGGCTTCTCCATCCAGAAGCAAAATCCCAAGCGCTCCCGCTGTTCCGAACAGGCCCACATCGGAAAGATCGGTGCTCACATTTGTGCCGTTTCTCGATAATGCGCCCGAAGCGTGCTTGTCGATCGCGATCAATCCGAGCGTCACAACCGGCAGCCCAATCGTCCACTTCAGTGCGGAACGATGAAACGGAGCCGTGTAAATACCGGCTTGGTCACGCAGCCCGCGCTTGGCCCATCGACCGAAAAACCGGTTGTCACTTGCGTCGAGTGACCCCGCGTCGGGAGATTTTGGCGAATCGGAAGCTGCCTCTGAGCGTTCGACCACAGGAAAACTCGCATTCCGTGCCACTGACGGAGCATCTGGCAACTCCTGAGAAAACGCGAGGACCCCCTGTAAGAGTGCACCTGATATGAAAACGAAAAGGCAACACCTGTTTACTTCGGACGCATACATAAGCATGTTCAAACCGAATTCTTAGGTGCGTGGCGAGACACTAGGGCCAGCAATCACAATACGATCCAGAGATTACCGGTGCCTTTCCGGAAGATGACAATTTGTTCATTCAGCGTCTATTTACAACATTCCTTTGCGACCAGCGCACTGCGAATCAGGTCGATTCGGATGGGTGCGGGGTATAGAGAACTTGCTGAAAGGAAAGAATTTTTGGTTGCGGGGGGCGGATTTGAACCGTTGACCTTTGGGTTAACATCCCATTGTTACTGGCAACCAGAACGACTGGTCACGATTTCGCTGTTGTTGTGAAATCAAGTGGCTTTCCTGTGCGGGTTGACCGCCGCATCGCCCTGGGTTGGGCTGACCAACGTGGAAGAATCTTCGGAACACCTCGTCAGGTGGACGCGTCGCATGGACGAGGCGCTCTTGACGCTGTCTGAATTCTACGGGGTCAGTTGGCCACAGGGGAGGGCACCGTCCTGTGCCAAAGACCTGTGTGGGAGTGGGCTAGTTTGAAATCAATTTCCATGCAAGTCCATCGAAGTGGAGGAATGCCTGGGCGTCGGCTTGTTAGGTTTGGGCGCAAACACTGGGTTCGGATCGGGGTCAATCTCTCTTTTCAAACAGCATTTCTTGCACTTCTTCCCACTCCCACAGGAGCAAGGATGGTTCCTTCGCTGGAATGGTTCGTCGCTCGTACCTCGGGGTAGCATCATGAACGCAGCCTTTTCTCCAGCAGACTCTACCATCCAGGTCTCGTCCCTCATTTACGCCGCTCTTTACGGCTTCACGTCCAGTCCATACGATGGGTGGTTGAAGGTTCCGCCGATTCGGATGGGAACGATCTCCCCGGCATCTTTCTTCTTGAACAATGGCTCTACAGATTTAAGCAGAACTGATTTCATTCCCTTCGATCCCTTCGAAAGCTTCTTATCGACTTGCAAGGTTCCGTGGAGGTCGACCTGCTCCGTCAGCAGGCCGAACGTGCCATGCACGTGAGCAAGCGCACCCGGAACGCTGAACGACAGGCTGGAGAACGTCGCGATCGCGTGGTTCAGCACGACATGCCCCTTCAGATTTTCAACCACGCTCGCGGGATCGTCGTTCTTCTTCTCGCCCTGAGCCAACTGACTGAGGTTGTCGACTTTTTCCTGTGTCGTCGCGCGGTTAAAACTCGCCGCGTCGATTCCAAAATCCCCCAGCAGGTTCACCCTTTCAATGAAGCTTCGCTTTCCCGGGGGAACCAGGACTTGCACTCTGAAGTTCATCGCTCCGGTAAAAGCGGGAGGGTCCGCCTTGGAGAGGAGGCGCAACCAGTCCTCGATCCGGCCTTGCTGTTCGGTCGCGTCCAGCGAAATCGTCTTACCTTCCGAGTCCGCCTTCTTTGCCACTTCGAGGTGCGATACCATCGAGGTCCTCCCCAGTTGCGCCCGCACCGAGGGCAGAGAGACATCTCCATTCATTCCGTTCACAATTCCCTGGAATTGTGTTTTCAGCGGCACGGCATGATGGCTCTGCGTTACTTGGAAATCGGGCGTGTCGGTACTGCCTTCGATCTCGATGTGTTCGAGATCGCCATTGAACTTGCCGGTGGAAGCGAGCGTTCCTCCGATGCCCGGAAACACGCCCAGGTTCGCGCCTTGAAACACATAGGAGCCGGAAAGAAGGGTTTGGCCAATGTTCTGCGACTGCAAGGGGCCGAATTGCCCATCCGCGCGAATCTCTCCGGGAGGCTTCGGATTCAGCAGCGCAGTGTGGAACGACAGGGGCCGGTCATCGGCCACAGCGTTCAGCGTCAATTCGTGAATTACAAACTTGAGAGGTTCCGTTCCAGATTCGCTCGAAGAAAACTCCAGCACGGCACCGTCGGCGACGATCTGGTCGATAATCACAGCGGACTGTTTCGGGCCGCCGGCAGGTGGCGCCGCGTTCCCGATACGTTCACTCGCGGGTGACGCGAATATATGCAGACCTTCGATCGTGACCCGGCGAACCCGGCTGGGAGTGCTGAAAAACTCCCAGTAAGCGCCCTGGATGGTGAGCTTTTCGATGGTGGCGATCGGCGGAACGTCTCGATCACTATTGCGGCGGAAAGTCACTCCTTCGGCGACGAACCCGGGCGTGAAATATGTCACCTGAAACGTCTTGAGTTCAACGGTGCTGGAGAACTTTTTCTGCAGTGCACTGACGATGCTATCGCGGGTGAACGGCCAGCGGCTGACCATAAGCACGAAGGCTCCGCCGATAAGAACCAGGGCCAACAATCCGCCAATTTTGATCCCGCGAGACGACACCTTAGACTTCAGACTTTCCTTTCAATCCGCGAAGTGGATGGAGTTCCTTTAAATCGCGAACTCCTCATGGCTCGAGAATCAGTGAAAGCTCCCTTTGTGAAGGCCTGAGTACTAAGACAGTCTAGCGGGACGCGGCTGAAGAATCTGATCACAAAGGAACGCTTCCGTCTTCAGTCACAGCCTGCCTCGCCTTGGCAAGCCACGACGGACCGAAGGGAAGAGCCCGTTCGGAACGACGCGCCATCTTCCTCGACAGAGCACACAAGTCATCTATCCGGATCAGCTGGCTGCCTGCAACTCGATTCCGGAACGGATCGTCGACAAGCCGTACCTCGCTGGATTAGGCAAGCATCGCCCGTCTGATTCGGGCCGCAATCCCTATACTCCAGATGCGCATCGCAACCGATTCGGAGTGTACAAACCTGCAGCCTGCAGCTTGTTTCGTAGCTTCGCTTCGCAGCAGCGTTTTAAATTCAAGTTTGCTAATTCAACTTCGCGCTCCAGTTCAGGAGCAAAGACATGGGTGTCATTTCCGTCTTTAGTTGGGTGTTGATGAGAAATTTCTGTCC
>Ga0209006_10001977_pt1 | contig 18627 bp, 7 predicted proteins | sample JacPin_JW_Ref_O2_FD_188567 | JGI IMG/M metagenome (GOLD analysis project Ga0209006, IMG submission 188567) | Forest soil microbial communities from Algoma, Ontario, Canada - Jack Pine, Ontario site 1_JW_Ref_O2 (SPAdes) (version 2) | ecosystem: Environmental > Terrestrial > Soil > Boreal...
CACTCTCCTCGGTGAAGCTCGCGCTCGTCGCCACACCCGTGAGCGTCGGCGGGTCGTTCACGTTGATGACGCTCAGCGTCGTGGTCGAGACCGAGCTCGTGTCGCTGCCGCCAAACGCGGTGCCGCTCGGGTCCTGCACCGTCCAGGTGATGGTGCGGGTCGGGTCGGCGCCGAAATCGGTCGGGTTCTCGCCGGCGTTGAACGTCACGCTGTCGAGGACGCTCTGGTAGTCCGCGAGCGTGTCGGTGCCGGAGAGGATCAGCCGCTCGCTGGTGCTGTCGTAGCTCACGCTGATCGACGTCGTGCTGGTCGCGGCGAGCACGTCGCCGGCGAATCCTCCGGCGGTGACCGACACCGTCGCGCTCTTGAGATCGAGGTCGTCCGCGTCGGTCACCGTGATCGACGTCGACGACAGCGGCACCGCGCCGCCTTCCTCGCGGAAGGAAGCGCTCGCCGCGACCCCCGTCAGCGTCGGCCGGTTGTTGACCGCCGTGATATTGATCGTCGAGGTCGCCGTCGTGGTGCTGAAGCCGGCGGTGCTGCCGTCGTTGACGGTCCAGGTGACGGTGCGGATGGGGTCCTGGCCGAAGTCGGTCGGATTGACGCTGGTCGACTGGAACGTGACGGTCGCGAGCACCTGCCGGTAGTCGGCGAGCGTGTCGCTGCCGGTGAGCGTCAGCGTCTCGCTCGCGGTGTTGTAGGACACTGCGATCGCGTTCGCGGGGCCGACCACCCCGCGGGTCTGGCCGTTCACCGACAGGAAGTCGCCGTCGCCCGCGAATGAGCCGCCCGTGATCGCGACCGTCGCGCTCGCCAGCGTCGGCACGTCGGCGAGCTGCTGCAGGCTCGTGATGTTGTTGCCGCCGTCATCCTGACCGCCCACCACGAACAGCTGGTGTCCGTCGGAAACCAGCCCCTGACCGGAAGCTTGGGTCGCCGTCGGCAAGGCCGGGCCGGATGTCCAGGTGTTGGTGACCGGATCGTAGATTTGCGTCGCGTCGATGTTTTGCAGGTCGTTCGTTCCGCCGGCGACGACGATCTTGCCGTCGACAAGGCCGGCAACCGCACTCTCCACCGCCGTGGGCAGCGACGCCGCCTGGCTCCAGGTGTTGTGAACGGTGTCGTAGACCTGAACCGTGTTGACGACCGCGTTGGAGTTCCCAAGTCCGCCGATGACGTAGATCAGCGTGCCGTCGGCAACCGCCACCGCACCCGACACCGCCGTGGGCAGCGACGCGATCGTGATCCAGCTATCGCTGCCCGGATCGTAGGCTTCGGCGCTGCTCGTGGCGGTCCCGCTGGCGGTCTCGCCGCCGAACACATAGATGCGTCCATCGGCGCCGCCCGCCGCCGCCGCAACGGCGACCGCGACCGGCAGCGACGCCACCTGCGTGACGGTGTTGCTCGACGGGTCGAAGCGCGTCACTTCGGCGGTCTGGCCGCTGCTAAAGCCGCCGATGACATAGATGCGCCCCTGCGCGTCGACCGCGCTCGCCGGCAGCTCCCGCGCGATCAGGTCGCTTTGGCTGTCCGTGCTCCACGACTTCGTCGTCGGGTCGTAGACGAGGATCTGCGCCAGCGCGCCGGATCCCCGCGAGCCATCGATCGCATAGAGCTTGCCGCCCACCAGATCGGCGGCCGAGCCGAAAGCCAGCAAAGCAGATGATCCCTCAACGGTCGCGGTGAGCGGGCCCGGGTTGGAATCGCTCAGCGTGACCGTCGGCGACAGCGTCGTGCGTACGATGCCCTCCGTGAACGAGGCACTCGCCGTCACGCCGAGCGTCGGACCGGTCTCGACCGTGACGGTCTCGGTCTGCGGCGCGCTCGCCGCGCCGCCGTTGTTGACGGTCCAGGTGAGGGTGCGGGTGGGGTCCTGGCCGAAATCGGTCGGGTTGAGGCTGGTCGACTGGAAGGTGACGCTCTGCAGCACCTGCTGGTAGTCGGCGAGCGTGTCGCTGCCGGTAAGCGTCAGCGTCTCGGTCGTCGCGTTGTAGTCCGCCCTGATGCTGGTGTCGGTCGTGTTGGCCACGAGACGATCGCCGTCGCCCGCGAAGGTGCCGCCGGTGATCGCCACCGTCGCGCTCGCCAGCTCCTTGACGTCGGTGAGGAGCTGCACGCTGGTGATGCTGCTGTTGTTGTCGCCCTGGCCGCCCACGACGAACAGCTGCTGTCCGTCGGAAATCATTCCCTGGTCGGCAAATAGCGCTGCCGTCGGCAGGGCCGGGCCGGCCGTCCAGGTGTTGGTGGCCGGATCGTAGATCTGCGTCAGGTTGACCGGGTCCGGGCCGCCGGCGCCGCCGCCCGCGACCACGATCTTGCCGTCGATCAGCCCGGCGACCGGGCCCGTGACCGCGGTCGGCAGCGGCGCCGCCGAGCTCCACGTGTCGTTGACCGTGTCGTAGACTTGAACCGTGTCGGTCTCGGTGCTTGACGATGTGCCGATGACGTAGATCAACGTGCCGTCGGCGACCGCCGCGGCGCCCGCGACCGGCACGGGCATCGTCGCGATCGCGCTCCACGTGTCGGTGCTCGGATCGTAGACCTCGGCGCCATTGATGATTTCGCCCGCCGCCGGATTCTTGTCTCCGCCGAACACGTAGATGCGTCCGTCGGGGCCGGTCGCGGCCGCCGCCGATTCGAGCTGGAACGGCAGCGACGCCACCTGCACGATGGTGTCGGTCGACGGATCGTAGCGCGTCACCTCGCTCGTGGGGCTCACACCCCCGCCGTTGGAAACCGCGCCGCCGATCAGGTAGATGCGGCCCTCGGCGTCGACGGTGCTCGCGAGAAACTCGCGCGCAACGAGATCGGAGTTGGCGTTGGTCCGCCAGGCGTTCGTCGTCGGATCGTAGATCAGGATCTGCGCGTGCGGCCCCGGCAGGTTGGCGCTGAACCCATCGATTTGGAAAAGCTGGCCGTTGACCAGGTCGGCCGCGCCGCCCGAAAGCACGGCCGGGGACGACCGCCCCGTCGTCCAGGTGAGCGTGCCCGGGGTCGGGTCGCTCAGCGCAACCGAGGGCGAGACCGTCACAGGCGCACGGCCGGCCGCATAGATCGCGCTCGCCGCGACGCCGGAGAGCGTGGGCGTGAGGACCGTAATGCTGACCGTCGACGACGCGCTGTCGGTTCCGTTGCTGGCGTTCCCGTCATTGACAGTCCACGTGATGGTGCGGGTGGGATCGGCGCCCGCGCTCGTCGGGTCGAGGTCGGTCGACCGGAAGGTGACGCTCTCGAGCACCTGCTGGTAATCGGCAAACGTGTCGCTGCCGGTGAGCGTCAGCGTCTCGGTCGCTGTGTTGTAGCTTGCCGTGATGCTGGTGCCGGTCGTGGTGGCGACGAGCAGGTCGCCGTCGCCCGCGAACGTGCCGCCGGTGATCGCCACGGTCGCGCTCACGAGGCTCGGGACGGGGCCGAGATGCTGCACGACGTCGATGGGCGCGCCGCCGTTGAGGCCTCCCACGACGAACAGCTGGCTCCCGTCGGAAATCAGCCCGCGGTCGGCAAACGAGGTCGCGGTCGGCAGGCCGGGACCCGACGTCCAGGTGTTGGTGGTCGGATCGTAGATCTGGGTCGCCGAGCCGCCGCCCGCAACCACGATCTTCCCGTCGACGAGCCCGGCGACCGGGTCGGTCACGCGATGCAGCTCGGACGCGACCTGGCTCCAGGTGTTGTTGACGGTGTCGTAGACCTGCACGATCCCCTGGGTGGTGAACATCAATCCGGGGATGAGGTAGATCAGCGTGCCGTCGACGACCGCAGACCCTCTCGTCACCCCGATCGGTATCGCCGCGATCGCGCTCCACGTGTTGGTGGTGGGATCGTAGACCTGGGCATTGGTGGTGGAGGTGGTGTTGCTGTCCGAGCCGCCGAAGACATAGATCCGTCCGTCGGCGCCGGTTGCGGCCGCAACGCTGCTGAATGCGCCGGGCATCGCGGCGAGCTGCGTCACGGAGCCGTTCGACGGATCGTAGCGCTCGGTCGAGGACGAGCCATTGACGAGATAGATGCGACCCTGGGCGTCGACAGTTGTCCCGGGACTGCTCGTCGTGCTCAGGCCCGCGACGCTGATCGAGCTCCAGGAGTCAGTCGTCGGATCGTAGATGTCGACCTGACCGGACGCCATTCCGGTCGCACCGAACTCGTAGACCTTGCCGCCGACCAGATCGGCGGCGCCGTCGGACGACGCCAGCGTCGACGATCCTTCCGTCGTCCAGGTGAGCAGCGAGGGCGAATTGAAATCGCTCAGTGCGACCGCAGGCGACAGCGTCACCGGCGCATCGCCGGCCGCAAAGGTCGCGCTTGCCGCCACGGCGAGCGACGGAACGGTGAGCACCGATACGGTCTCGGTCTGCGGTGTGCTGGCCGCCACGCCGTCGTTGAGCGTCCAGGTGACTGTGCGCGTATGATCGGCTCCGCCGGCAGTCGGATCCGGGCTAGTGGTCGTGAACGTGACGCTGTCGAGCACCTGCTGGTAGTTCGCCAGCGTGTCGCTGCCGGACAGCACCAGCTTCTCGGTGGTGGAATTGTAGCTCGCCGTGATGGCGGTGCTGGCCGTGTTGGCCGCGAGCATGTCGCCCCTGAGGGCGCCGCCCGTGACCGCCACCGTCGCGCTCGCGAGCGAGAGACTGTCCGGATCGGAGACCGTCACGGCGGCCGACAGCGTCACCGTCCCGTGCGGGTCGAGCGTCACGGTCGCCGCGACGCCGGCAAGCGTCGGCGGCGCATGCACGAGATCGAGCGTGCTGGTCGCCGTGGCGCTCTCGACGCCGTCGTCGACGGTCCAATCGATGGTCCGGCGCGCATCGCCGCTGCCGCCCGTCGGATCGCCGTTCGCGGGCGTGAATGCGTACGTCACCTGATCCAGCGCCAACCGGTACTCACCCAGGCTGTCCGTGCCCGCCAGCGTCAGGGTCGAGCCCGAGAACGCGAAAGTGATCGCGCCGTTGTCGAACGTTCCGCTGGTTGCCCCGCCGATCGTCAGCGTGTCTCCGCTGATCGCACCGGCGATCGCGACCGTCGCGCCGTCGAGCGTTTGGCTGGCCGGGTCGTTGATGTTCAAATTGCCGTCGAGTCTCACCGCCGGGCCGCCGCCCGTGAACGTGACGGTCGTGCCGGCCGTCACTGTCGGTCCGGGCTCGGTATTCACGTGGCTCTCCGCCAGCCGGCTGGTGCCATTGCTTGTGCTGCCGTCGGTGATCGTCCAGCCGATGTCGAGGACGCGGTTGCCCTGCGGATCGGTGGTGCCGAATTCGACGGAATCGAGCGCTGCCTGGTAGTCTGCGAGCGTGTCGGTGCCGCTGAGCGTGAGCACGCCCGTGGCGGAACTGTAGCTGCCTGTGATGGTGGCAGTGTTTGTGAAGGTGAGGGCGTCGGCGGCAACGAAGCTCCCCGGTGCGAACTCGATGGTCGCGCCGACCAGATTGCCGCCGCTGTCGACGTCGCTGACCGTGAGGCCCGGATCGAGCAGCACAGGCGTCGACCGGCCGATCTCGTAGGTCACGTTCGCGCCTGCCGTGACGGTCGGCGCGGCATGGACAACATCGAGCGTGCTGGTGGCGGCCGCGCTTGTATTGTTGCCATCCGCGCCATCGTCCACCACCCAGTCGATCGTGCGCGTGGTGCCGGTGCCGCCGCCGGTCGGATCGCCGTTCGTCGGGTTGAAGCCGTAGGTGATCGAGTCGAGCGCCGCCTGGTAGTCGGCGAGCGTATCGGTGCCCGTCAGGGTCAGAATGCCGAGGTTCGAATCGTAGCTGCCCGAGATGGCGGCCGTATTGGTGAAATTGAGCGTGTCGCCGAACACGTAGCCGGCGCCGATCGAGACCGTCGCACCGGTCAGGTTGCCGCCGCTGTCGCTGTCTGTGACGGCCACGCCGCTGTCGAGCGTGACCGGCGACCCGCCGCCCGTGAACGTCGCGCTGGCGCCCGCCGTGACCGTCGGTGGCGTGTGCACCATCGTGATGGCGCTCGCCACCACCTCATCACCGAAGGGGTCGGCAACCTGCCAAAAAACGCCAGTCGTCTTGGTCGGGACGAGGCCGCCGTCGCTGAATGTGATCTGCCTGAGCGCGTTTTGGTACGCGGCCAGACTATCGGTTCCGGTCAGGGTGAGTGTCTGGTTCGCGGCGTCGAAGGAATAGGAAATCGCCCCGCTGTCGAGCGTGCCGGACGCGGTTCCGGCAATCGACAGAGTCTCTTGCTCGCCGGGCGCAGGGGTGAAGAGCGATGCGGTAACGGAAGTCAGCGTGGAGGAGCTTGGGTCGGTGAGAGTTACGGAGGGGTCGATCAAGATCGGCCGGCCGCCGCCAATAAAGGTGCGGGCCGGATCGAAATTGATCTCCGGCCCTTCCACTCCGAAGATCCTCACGGCATTGGAGAACCCCGACTCGACAATTCCATTGCCGTTGGTCGGATTGCCATCGTTCACCGAAAAGCTGACGTCGACTTCTTGGCTCGGGGATATTGAAGACGCGCTGAACGTCACGGACTCGAGTGCGGTTTGGTAGTCGGCGATGGTGTCCGCGCCGGTGAGCGTGAGTGTCTGTCCGTTGAATGCGTACGAGATCGTTTCGCCGATGTTGTTGATCGTTCCGCTGGTCGATCCGCCGATCCCGAGCGTCGCGATACCGATTTCCGCGGACGGCAGCGCGACTGACGCTCCGGCCAGAAGCCCGCCACTGTCCGGATCGGTGACGACGAATTCGGGCGAAATCCGCAACGACTGCCCCGCCGAATAAAACAGCAGAAAGTTGTTGTTGCTGGCGTAAAAGGTCGGCGCCACATGGACGACGCCGAGTGTGCTGCTCGCCCCCGGCAGGTTGCCGGCCGTGAGCGATATGGTGGCGTTGCCGTACTGCTCGCCGAGCGTGATCGTCTTGCCGCCGGTGTCGGTGCCGACCCCCGCGACCGAGCGGTCGCGCAGGTCGGGAAGCGCGAAGTTGTTCTGGCCGTTGCCGCCGTAGGTGTTGCCGATAACCGAGAACAGGGGCTGGTTCTGGTTGATCTGCAGGAGCGCTCCGTTGGCGAGCGCCCAGCCCTGCGGGATCGCGCCGCCCGCGAAGGCGACGATCTCGCCCAGCACGGGCTGGTTGGTCGGGATGGCGGAGCCGGAGCTCGGGAATACCCCCTGGGTCGCGATGATGTAGTTCAACGCCAGCGAGGGCTGGTGATTGTCGATCGGCGTGGCGGAGAAAGCGTTGGCATCGGTGATCGTCGTCTGGTCCTGCCCGATGATCGTCCCGAGCGGATTCTGCGCCGAGGCCCCGACGATCGTCTTGTCGGTGAGGTCGGGCAGGTTGAAGGTGTTGACGCCGTCGCCGCCGTAAGTCGTCCCGAGCACGGCGAACAGGCCCGGAAACTCGGCGGCGGACAGCTGTTGGCCGTTGGCGAACATGTAGCCGGTGGGCGCGAAGTCGCCGGCGAACGGCACGATCTCGCCCAGCATGTCGTCGCTGCCGGCCCCGGGAGCGTTGCCGCCGACGTTGATCAGGTAGTTGATCTGCAGGCTCGGCTGGTCGTTGTTGAACGGCTGCCCTCCACCGCCGACATCCGCGGGCATGTTCTGCCCCGTCAGCGTGACCTGATCGGCGCCGGATTTCCCGCCGACGTTGTTGCTCTCCGCGCCGACAGCGAGCTCGCCGCCGAGGTTAGGCAGGGCGAAGTTCGACGTGCCGTTGCCGCCGTAGCTGGTCCCGAGAATCGAGAACAGCGGCTCGTTCGCCGAAATCGGGATCGTCTGCCCCGTGGCGACCGCCGTGTTGCCCGGGGCGAAACTGCCCGCGAAGGTCCTGATCGACCCCATCGGGATGCCGGCGGGGTCGGAAACGGTGGTGTCGCGGCCCGGAAAGATCCCCTCGGTGACCAGAAGCTGGTTCAAGCCGAGTGCCGGCTGATCGTTGGCGATCGGCGTCGGCGCCGAGCCCTGCACGTTGGTCCCGTTGGTCGGCGAGCCGTCGTTGACGATCCAGGCGAAGCTGCGGGAGGTGGCCGTGCCGGCGGCGGTCGGATCGCCGTTGGCGGGGCTGAAGCCGTAGCTGACGAGCCTCAGGGCCGCCTGGTAGTCGGCAATGCTGTCGGTGCCCGACAGCGTCAGCGTGTTGCCGGAGAAGCTGTAGGTGATGTGCGCGTAGGTGCCGCTGGTCTTGCCGCCGATGGTGAGCGTATCGCCGGCGATGCCGCCAAACATGATGACCTGCGCGCCGGTCAGATTGCCGCCGCTGTCGGAATCGCTGATCGTGAGGCCGGGGTCGAGTGCGACGTCCGCGCCGCCGCCGTCGAAGGTCGCGGTCGCGCCGGCCGTGACGGTCGGCGGGGTATGCACGTCGAGCTCGCCCTGAAAGCTCGCGAGCGCGGCTTGCGTGAACGGGGCGCTCGATGCGCTTGGCCCGGTTGAGGCGTCGAGCGTCCAGCTGCCGCCGAGATCGGCGCTGCCGACCAGATGCGTCGCGGCCGCGACCTCGGCGCCGCCCGCAAAGCCGGACAGATCGGCGATGAAGGTCTGCCCGGCTGCGCCGCTGGCAACGTCGCAGGCGAAGAGCTGCATGGCGCCGCCCGGCGCCAGCGCCGCGCCGATCTGCGCCAGCGCGGTGGACTCGCTCGACAGATCCGCGTCGTCGAGCAGCGTCGCGCCGAGCTGGATCTCGCCCGATGCACCGTGGCCGACGATCGAGATCGAGGAAAGACCGGTGAGATCGTTCGCCGCCAGAATGGCGGCGATCTGCGCCAGGCCATCGCCCGACGGGTCGATGACGAAAGCCGTCACGCCGGATGCAAGGCCGCCAAGCAAATCTTGAAGATCGGGGACGTTGGCGTCGATGAAGACGATATTCGACGCGCTCGACATGCGAGGCCCCCCACTACCGACAAAACAAGGCCCGTGCGGATCGCCGCCTGGCTGGCGCGCGCAAGCTGTCAGGTACTGCGAAGACCCGTGCGATCCTTTCCCCGAACCTCTACCAGCGCAGTTTGGCGGCGACAAGAAAAGGTTAACTTAGCGTAAATATCGGCGTTCCAACGATGGAGCTTCGACGCCTCCGGCGCGCAATTCCGCACAATCGGCGCGCTTGTTGCCGTGCACCCTCGCGCGCTGAGCGAGGTCCGCGCCGCGGTGGGCAGAGCGCGCGCGTCGCTCGGATGCGCCTGGTGAACGTGCTCTTGGTCGTCGTGAAAAAGGATCGCCGCGCAGCGCCGGGCGATGCATGTTACGGCTGCCTCAATGCGCCAGCGGATCCGGGCGCACCTGGATGTGCACGGCACGCGGGCGGCTGCCCATGCCGTTCTCCGCCAGCCAGGGCGCGCGGTCGCCGTTGGTGCTCCACAGGCCGCGGCCCTTCCAGCCGGTGTTCGCGTCATCGATGCGCGCATCGAGGCCCTTGGCGTAGAAGCCCATCGGGTAGGGGATGCGCAGCATCACCATCTTGCCGTTCACGAAAGCCGTGAAGCCGTCGCCGAGGTTGGCGGTCGAGAACGGAACGTCGGCACCGAGACCGATGGCGTTATGCTGATCGACCCAGGTGTAATAGCTCGCCTCGGCGCTGTGGCCCGCGACGCCGGCGAAGTTCGGTCCCGGATAGGGATAGATCGACCAGCCCTCGGGGCAGTGGTTGCCGAGCGCCTTCGGACCGTTGAGCGGGCCCTTGCACTTGCTGCGATCGAAGCTCACGAGATCGCCGCTCGACGCCGAGCCCCACACGACGCCGTGGCTGTCGATGTCGCCGCCGCGGATGCCGAAGGCGGGTTCCGGCACATAGTAGATTTCCGACAGCATGGTCTTCGGGTCATAGCGCAGGAACCCGGGCGGGCCGCCGAAGATGCCGACCGTGAACCAGATCGAGCCGTCGGTCGGGCTCGGCATCACCGCATACGGGCCGGAGCCGGGCACGATGCGCTTGTCCTTGTTCGGGTCGATCGGCTGGTTGGGCTCGACATAGTCGTCGCGCTTGCCGTTGCCGTTGGTGTCGAGCACGAACGGCGTCCAGCCCGATGCCTTCTGCGAGTCGCCGGTCTCGTCGAACACCGCGCTGTCGAGCCAGCCGACCACCGGGCCGGTGCCGCTGAACCACAGCGTATCGTCCTTGTCGAAGCCGAACTGGAGGTGATGCGTCGCAAAGCACAGGTCGACGAACTTGTACGTCATCGTCTTCGGGTCGAGCACCGCGGCCTGGCGTTGCGACTTCTCCAGCGGGAACACCTTTGCGTACTGGTTGTCCGAGCCCTTCTTGCACCACGGCGGATTGTCCTGCCCGCGCACGGTCGCGGTGAGCCACAGGCGACCTTTTCCGTCGAACATCGCGTTGTGGTTGTTCGCCCGCGTGTCCCAAAGCTTCTTGCCGTCCCAATAGGCCGAATCGGCCAGCGGCATGATCGAGGCCGCGTGTCCCGGTCCGAGCGACTCGGGCATGCCCGGATCGCGCACCGGCATCTTGAAGAACGTCACCTTGTTGGTCTTCGGGTCGAGGATCGGCATGTTGTCGGTCGCATATTCCGGCGATCCGAAGAGCGGCCCGTTGGCGTTGACGGTCGGGTTGCGCTTGTCCGACGAGATCAGGTCGTGCAGGTACTTGTCGGGCGTGCTCCACTCCCACTCGGTGATGACGAGATTGCGCTCGACGCCTTGCGGCCGCGGCGGCTTCTCGGCGGGGAGCTCGCCCTTGGCGACGCGGTCGGTCCAGTCGCCGAGATACTTGAACGGCGCGCCGCCCCAGTTGCCGGCGAGCTGGTTGGTCATCGCCTCGCCGGCCTGGCCGGACTGCACGCGTCGCATCCACGCGTCGGCGCCGGAGTCGAAGTGGCCGAACTGCGCCGGGATCGTGCGGGTCGCTTCCTGGCCGATCTGGTGGCAGCCGATGCAGCCGATGTTCTTCATCTGCTTGAGCCAGTCGTCCTGGGTCATCTTCGCCGGGATTCCGCTCTCGGTGTTGCCGAAATCGCTCTTCGGCGGAATCTTCATCATCGCGTACCAGTAGATCGCCGGATAATAATGCGCCGCCTCGGCCGGGGTCGGCGCCGCCACCGCCGCGATGTCGAGGTGCTGGCCGGGCTTGGCGCGCAGTTTTGGCGAGTCGATCAGCCCGTAGCCGCGCACCCACACCTCGTAGTTGGCGGTCGGCAGGTCGGGAATGACGTAGCGCCCCTGGTCGTCGGTGACGACGATCTTGGCGTACCTGGTCGGCAGGTCGGTCGTCTCGGCGATCACCCACACGCCGGCCTCAGGTCCCTTGGGACCCGTGACGACGCCGCCGATGTCGTCGGCGTCGATCGCGACTTGGGCCGCCGCCTGCTGGGCGAATACCGGCGCCGGCGTGCCAGTCAGGAACGCGGCCAGCGCGATGGCCGCAACGCTCGCGTACAAGCTTTTTCGCTGCATGAAAGCCTCCCTTGGATGCGATTCCGGCCCGGTTGGCCGGCCACCACGCGGAATTCTTGTTGGGCGGGAATGTGCGCCAACTGCCTGCCCACTCGCAAGTGGGAAACGACTGAAGGTGCGCGGCGCGCATGGCGGATACGCCGCTGTGCGGGGCGTCCTGCGCGCACTATATGTGCGTGCGTTGCACACGGAATCCGACGGCATGGCGCGCGGCCTCGACCATATCGTTCATGCGGTCCGCGATCTCGACGCGGCGGCCACGGCCTACCAGCGGCTCGGCTTCTCGGTTGGCGCGCGCAACCGCCATCCGTGGGGCACGCACAACCGGCTGGTCCAGTTTCCCGGCTTCTTCATCGAGCTCTTGACCGTCGCGGAGCCCGAAAAGCTCGGGGGCGACGCGCTTTCGCGCCTGTTCGGCGCGCCGAGCCGCGATTTTCTCAGCAAGCACGAGGGCTTTTGGGCCTTGCTGCTGGAGAGCCGCGATGCGGCGGGCGACGCCGCGCAGTTTGCCGGCGCCGGCATCGCGGCCGCGCCGGCAGTGCGCTTCGAACGCGAGGGCAGGGGCCCGGACGGCACGACCGTCAAGGTCGCGTTCTCGCTTGCCTTTGCGCGCGACGCCGGCGCGGACGCGGGCTTTGCGGTCTGCCAGCAGCATTTTCCGGAAAGCTTCTGGAACCCCGCGTTCCAGTCACACCGCAACGGCGCAGTCGCGGTCGCGGGCGTCGTGATGGTCGCCGAGAACCCGAGCGACCATCATGTCTTCCTCTCCGCCTATACGGGCGAGCGCGAGCTGCTTGCGACGTCGAGCGGGATTTCGGTCAAGACGCCGCGCGGCACGATCGATGTGATGACGCCGGCGGCCTATGCGAGCCATTTTGGCGTCGCGCCGCCAGATATCGCGGAGGGCGCGCGGCTCGCGGCGCTCATTCTCGCGGTGCGCGACGGCGCCGGCCTTGCAACAATGCTCGCTGATGCAAACATTGTGACGGCGAGCCGAATGGGCCGCATCATCGTCGGGCCGGAAACCATGATGGGCGCGGCGATCGTTTTCGAGCAAGGTTGAGCGCGTTCCGCGGAGAGCACGACATGGCCGAGAAATGCACGCACATGAGCACCATCCGCACCGTGACGCCGAGCGCGCGCGGCTGCGAGGAATGCCTCAAGATCGGCTCGCCCTGGGTGCACTTGCGTATTTGCCGCACCTGCGGGCACGTCGGCTGCTGCGACAGCTCGCCCAACAAGCACGCCACCAAGCACTTTCACGCCACCAAGCATCCGATCATCGAGGGTTACGATCCGCCCGAAGGCTGGGGCTGGTGCTATGTCGACGAGGTGATGTTCGACCTCTCCGACCGCGCCACGCCTCAGCTCGGGCCGATCCCACGCTACGTGGACTTTTGACCAGCGCATGATCCCGAAGATCATGCGCGAACAATGCGCGGCTCATCAGTTCGACGAATCGCACTCGCGCGCCGCCATGCCCAACCACGTGACGTTCTTGCAGGTGTAGCCCGAGCCGGGGATTTCCGGATTGTCGCAGTCCTGCGTGCACACGCGCATGCCGCCCTGCCAGTGCCAGCCGACATTGGGGTCCTTCGAGTCGCGGTTGTAGGTGACGGCGCCGGATGTGTTGGCCTTGGGCGTCTTGTGCGTTGCGGCGAGCGACGGTGTGCCGAACAGCGCGACGGTCAACAGGGCGGTGGCGACGATTTCGCGCGTCATGGCGGTTTCCTCCGTTCACATCGATTGGTGGGCTGGAAAACCGCGCACGTTCGACACATTGCCTAAGTTTAATGACGCGCTGGCGCGGACGCGGCGCGCGAACTAACATTGCGACGAAAATTTCGGCTGCGGCGGAGGCGCGACGACATGGCGGGAAAATTCGGCATTGGGCAGGCGGTGCGGCGGGTCGAGGACCAGCGCTTCCTCACCGGGCACGGGCACTACATCGACGACATCGATCTGCCCGGCCAGGCTTTTGGCGCGCTCGTGCTCTCGCCGCATGCGCATGCGCGCATCAAGCGCATCGACGTCGCGAAGGCCAAGGCCGCGCCCGGCGTGCTGGCGGTGCTTACCGGCGCCGATGCGGTCGCCGACAAGCTCGGCAGCCTGACGTCGCACCTGATGCCCGAGGACGTCGGCGCGCCGAAGGGACATCGCACGTTCCAGCCGCTGCTCGTCGCCGACCGGGTGCGCTTTGCGGGCGACCGGGTCGCCTATGTGGTGGCGGAGACCGCCGTTGCGGCGCGCGACGCGGCCGAGCTGGTCGAGGTCGAGTACGAGCCGCTGTCGACCGTGGTCGATCTCGAGGATGCCGCCAAGCCCGGCGCCGCAAAAGTGTGGGACGAGTGCGCCGACGGCAACGTCGCGTTCCGCCTGCGCTTCGGCAATCAGGAAGCGACCGACGCGGCCTTCGCGGCAGCGAAGCACGTCGTCAAGCTGCGCGTCGTCAACAACCGCCTTGCGCCGGTCGCGATGGAGCCGCGCGTCGCGATCGGCGAATACAACGCGATCGACGATTCGTTCACGCTGCATGCCAACTCACAGAATCCGCACGGCACCCGCGAGGAGATGTCGCACATCTTCCATGTGCCGGAGAACCGCATCCGCGTGATCTCGCCCGACGTCGGCGGCGGCTTCGGCCTCAAAGGCGGCACCTTCCCGGACGATGCGCTGGTGCTGTGGGCGGCGCGCAAGGTGGGTCGGCCGGTGAAATGGACGGCGACGCGCTCGGAAAGCATGCTCACCGATCACGCCGGCCGCGATCACGTCTGCTACGGCGAGATCGCGCTCGACGCGCACGGCAAGATCCTCGGCATCCGCGCGCGCTGTCTGTTCAATGTCGGCGCCTATTTCGTCGGCGCCGCCATGGTGGTCGGCGCCTTCTCGCTGCGCTTCATTCCCGAGGCGTACGACGTGCAGAACATCTTCATTTCGACGACCGGCCTCTTCACCAACACGTCGCAGAACGGGCCCTATCGCGGCGCCGGGCGGCCGGAAGCGGCCTATTTCACCGAGCGTTTGCTCGAGCACGCGGCGCGCGAGATCGGCATGGACGGCGCGGAAATCCGCCGGCGCAACCTCATTCCGCCGAGCAAGATGCCCTATAGCACGCCGACCTTTTGGACCTATGACAGCGGCGAGTTCGGCCGGCTGCTGGAAAAATGTGTCGAGGCGAGCGATCCGAAAGGCTTCGCGGCACGCAAGAAGGAGTCGGAGCAGAACGGCAGGCTGCGCGGCCGCGCCGTGAGCTACTACATCGAGTTCGGCGGCATCTTCAACGACCGCATGGATCTCAAGTTCGATCCGGGCGGCACCATCACGATCTTCGCCGGCACCCATTCGCACGGGCAGGGGCACGCGACCGTGTTTGCCCAGATCGTGCACGAGCTGCTCGGCCTGCCGTTCGACGAGATCCGCTTCGTCCAGGGCGACACCGCGCAGGTCGCGATGGGGCGCGGCACCTATGGGGCGCGCAGCGCCGTGGTCGGCGGCAGCGCGCTCAAGCTCGCGGCCGACGGCATCATCGAGAAAGGCAAGGGCATGGCGTCGGCCCTGATGGAGGCGGACACCGCCGACATCGAGTTCAAGGAGGGCCGCTATCGCGTCGCCGGCACCGACAAGTCGGTCGCGCTCACCGACGTCGCCAAGGCCTTCTATGCGCCGATGGGCCCGCTCACGGCCAAGTTCGGCGTCGGCCTCGAGGCGAGCGGCAGCTTTTCGCCCGAGCCGCCGAGCCATCCCAACGGCGCCCATGCGTGCGAGGTCGAGGTCGACCCGGAGACCGGCGTCGTCACGGTCGACCGCTATTTCGTGGTCGACGATCTCGGCCGCGTGCTCAACCCGCTGATCGTGCGTGGGCAAATCCACGGCGGCGTCGTGCAGGGGGTGGGCCAGGCGCTGACCGAGGAGCAGATCTACGATCGCTCCTCGGGCCAGCTCCTGTCGGGCAGCTTCATGGACTACGCGATGCCGCGCGCCGATCTCATGCCGGAGATCCACACGCAGCTCGAAGAGGTGCCGTGCAAGACCAACCCGCTCGGCGTCAAGGGCATCGGCGAGTCCGGCACCATCGGCGCGCCGCCGACCGTGATCAATGCGCTGATCGACGCGCTTAGCTCGCTCGGCGTGACCGCCATCGACATGCCGGCGACGCCGTCGCGGGTGTGGGAGGCGATCGAGCAGGCGAGGGGGGCAAACGGCGGCGCCGCGGGCCAGCGCGCGTGATCGCGGCGGAGCATCCGCTGACGTTTCTTGCCGCGGCGCTGCTCGTCGCCATCGCGCCCGGCCCCGGGATTTTCTACGTGGTGGCGCGCACCTTGTCGGGCGGCCGCTTCGCGGGCTTTGCCTCGAGCGTCGGGCTCGGCTTGGGCGGCCTCGTCCATGTGGCCGCGGGGGCGGTGGGCGTGTCGGCCCTGCTGATGGCGAGCGCGCAGGCGTTCACGGTTCTCAAGCTCGTGGGCGGCGTCTATCTGCTGTGGCTCGGGATCAAATCATGGCGCGAGGCGCGCGCCCCCGCGCCGATCGACTTGCGCGCCGCCGATGCACGGCGCGCGTTTCGCGATGGGATCATCGTCGAGGCGCTCAATCCGAAGACCGCCGCCTTTTTTCTCGCCTTCATCCCTCAGTTCATCGATCCGGTTCGGCCCGTGGCCGTCCAGTTCATCGTTCTCGGCCTCGTCTCGGTGTGTCTCAATACGAGCGCGGATCTTTTGGTCACCTGCTGGGCCGCGATGGCGCGCGCGGGCTTGGAAAAGCGGCCGGCGCTGATCGTGCGGCTACGCCAGGCAAGCGGCGCCGTCATGTGCGGATTGGGAGCTTCGCTGCTGCTCGCGCGGCGTTCGTCATAACGAGGAGCCCGGCACGGCGCGCCGGCCGCGGGCGGGGGACGTCGATGAACTATCCGATGGATGGCGACGTTATCCAAGAGCATCGAGGTCTCGTCCGAACGTGCCCAGGGTCACCCGCCGCAACCTGACCATTCTCCCCATCGCGGCGACGGCCCTGGCGGTGACGAGCAAAGCAGCCTGCGCGCAATCGCCCGCGCGGTCAGCACCAACCAGTTATAACGAGCCGCTCGGCATCGGGTTGGAAGGCTGGCCCTATCCGGCGTCGGTGAAGTTCCTGCCGCTCGCGATGGCGGGGCAGGCGGTGCGCATGGCCTACATGGACGTCGCGCCGGCAGGACCCGCCAACGGGCGCGCCGCCGTGCTGCTGCACGGCAAGAACTTCGACAGCTCCTATTGGTCGGCGCCGATCGGCTGGCTCACGCAGGCAGGCTTTCGCGTCGTGGTGCCGGACCAGATCGGCTTCAACAAGTCGTCGAAGCCCGATCTCGACTACACCTTCGAGGGCCTGGCGGCGGGCACGCTGGCGCTGCTCGATGCGCTGGCGCTCTCCACCGTCGTTCTCATCGGCCATTCCACCGGCGGCATGCTGGCCGTGCGGTTTGCCGCCGCGTATCCGCAGCGGATCGAGAAGCTCGTGCTCGAGGATCCGATCGGCCTCGTCGACTACCGCGCGTTCATCCCGCCGCAATCGACCGAGACATTGGTCGAGGCCGAGCGGCGCTATACGGTCGAGACCTATCGCGCGTTCGTGGCGCACTACTTTCCGCGCCTGCCGGCCGCGCAGTACGAGCCGTTCGTCGAATGGCGCATGCGCATGACCAAAAGCGGCGAGTTCGAGCGCTACGCGCGGGCGAGCGCATTGACCTATCAGATGATCTACCGCGGCCCGGTGCGCGATCTCTATCGCGTGCTGGCGATGCCGGTGCTCCTGTTCGCCGGCAGCGAGGACCGCAGCTTCCCGCTGATCCAGTACGCGCCGGCGCAGACGCGCGCCGGCCTGCCGATGATCCCGGCCGCGGCCAAATCCGCGGTCGCCGAGCTGCCGCACGGACAGCTCGTCGCCGTCCCCGGTGTCGGCCACGTGCCCCATCTCGAAGCGCCGGACATTTTTCGTCAGGCGCTCATGACGTTTGTCGCGTGAGACCGGAACGGAGGCCGGCGCGGCGGCTCAACCTTGGCTCGGCCGTTGCCGGCCCGCAGCTCAGGAAAAATCCCAGCTCCATTCGCACCCGCATGACGCCACGCGCATGCCCCGCTCCTCGCGATGAGGAGGGTCGGAGGGCGCGACGGCGTCCATGGAGGTTCCCTTGGGCTTGCGTGCCGCGGTCATGGCGAATTGGGCGGCGATTGGGTGAATGTTCACTTTATGTTCTTGCCAAAGGTCACCCTTGCTGCTAAAATGTCCATTAGGACGGGGCGAGTTTCTTCTCTCCGCGCGCGTTCTCACGGCCGGGCCCCGCATGCGCGACGCATGCGCGGTGAAAGAAACGAGACGACGGAGGCCGAGTTGGCACCGAGTCAAGGCGGCGGGGCGGTTTGGCAAATCGAACCTAGAAAATCGAATGATTTCAGTGGCTGCCTTCCGTGGCCTGCCCGAGCCCAAGACGGCTCGGCCCGTTTGGCAAAACGAACCTAGAAAATCGAATGATTTCAGTGACGGCCCGTGGCGACCTGCCCCGATCGTATAACTCGAGCCGCAGATATCACGCTCCGATTTCTCATTGTTCCTATTGCTCAGCGTGTTGTTTTTTCATTGCTTTCCATTGTTCTTGCGCCGGCGGCGTTTCTCTTGCCTTGCCAAGGCCTTACATTGTAATTGGCCTCGATTTTCCATTGTAGATCGATTGTATTTTGTTTTGGGGCGCTGGACGCTCGTCGAGCCGCCGCCGGTTACCTGCCTTCGACAGCGACGAGGCCGGCGATCGCCCGCCGATCCGCCTTGCCGGTCGCGCCGACTGGCAAGGCATTGCGGACATGAAACGCCTCCGGCACCTTGAAGCGTTCGGTGCGCGCGAGCATCCAATCGCGCAGCGTGGCGGGGTCGAGATGCGTCCCGGCGCGTGGGACGACGACCGCATGCAGGACCTCGCCGAGACGCTCGTCGGGAACGCCGGCGCAGAGTGCGGCCGCGACATCGGGATGCTCGGCCAGCAAGTTGTCGATCTCCAGCGGCGCGATCTTGTGCCCGCCGCGCGAGACGATGTCCTTGGCGCGGCCGACGAGCTCCACCAAGCCGTCCGGCGTGAGCCGCGCGAGGTCACCGGTCTTGAAGTAACCCTGCTCGAACGACGCGGCGGTCAGTTGCGGATCGTCGAGATAGCCGAGCATGCCGAATGGCGTGCGGATCTGCAGCTCGCCGGCGGCGCCGGCCGCGACCGGGGTGCCGTTGTCGGCGATGCGCCAGGTCACGCCCTC